>Ga0136643_10003070_pt1 | contig 22231 bp, 12 predicted proteins | sample TergutLab28metaG_FD_96883 | JGI IMG/M metagenome (GOLD analysis project Ga0136643, IMG submission 96883) | Labiotermes labralis P1 segment gut microbial communities from Petit-Saut dam, French Guiana - Lab288 P1 (version 3) (version 3) | ecosystem: Host-associated > Arthropoda: Insects >... | reverse complement strand
TCCCTCCCTCCCTCCCCGGTGTTGCATGTGCCGAGCGAAGTTTAAAATTGTTTACGTTCTCGGTGGCCTTCGGTCGATTGTGTGTGTGTGTGTGTCGTGCTGCTGCCTTCTGCGCATTGTGTTCTTGTTTCTTTATGCCCATTCTGATCATTCCAGAGTGGACTATTGGTGAAGTATTCACCTCTACAGCTGAATAAAATCGAGATGAGATCGAAACATGGTGAATAGATGCGATGTTGTTACGAATTGTGCAGCTACTGCCTCAATATCCACCAAAGAGAAGATCTTGAGGCCTGTGGAAGTGTTACGAATTTTTATACATAATCAAGTGTCAAGATATTTCATATTTTATCGGCCGATGAAGCTATATGGATCTGTAAGATACATGAATAAAATACATACACAGACACATGGCTCGAGAAGAATTGGAGTTTGTCTTATTGTAGTAATATTATCCATCTAAAATTCTGTTCTATTCACAATACGTAAGTCGCAATAGTGGTCATTGTCGTAATCCTAAAAAAAGTCAGTGTGCTTACAACGTAATATTGTCGTGCGCGTAGTGTTACACCGTTCTGGCTGTCCTGCCGGCCAGATGCCACTTCACTCAAAGAGAAGGCATGTATGGTGGTTTAATGTCGCCGGCAACAAAACGCACTCAACATCTTCGTGTGATATTCCCGATGTTTTTGCCCGATTTTAACCGAATTGGGATTTTCTCGGCAGGTCGTTGAAGTCCCCAATATCAAGTGCCGTAGAAAGAAATCCGTCCAGTTAGAGCCGCGCTGATCCGTGCGGACGGACGAGAAGAAGGAAATTGGCGCTGGTGCGAACTCGCCTAAAAGATTGGCATACGCATTGGGGAGTACGGCTGGAGCGCAGGATTGACAGTTGTGTAAGGATGGAGTATGTCGAGGTTTGGAATCAGGGCAGAAGTGAGTTACAGGCGTCAGTCACGTTGAGCATAAGAGAAACAAGACATACGGCGTGATTTGGAGGCCGTACGATACGCCGTTGTCACGGAACAGACGTTGTAGCAGTTACACACTGGCTCCCGTTCTAAAACTGACTTCAGACGGGGGCACACCGCAGTCTCAGGCGCTGCTGTAAAGCGGGTGCTGGGTGTCACTTGTACTCGTGTCGGTTGATGGGGTCTAACAAAACCGCCAGTACGAATGGATGACGCAACAAGGCTGGTGCTGTACTGCGTAAAATCATAGAATCCTTGAGTTGTGTTCGGTGATGAACAGCGTAATGCCCCAGAAATAGTTCTCTGTGCAGAGCCTAACATCCTTGTGGATCATTTGATGAAAGCTGCAAGCGTAGATGAGATACATTGAAGAGGAGGCACGTTGTCATAATGGGTATGGGGAGGTAGGAGATACGGTATTGTGGCCTGCGTACTAGATAAAGGAATGTGGTGAGTGACATACACCAGTTCCTGTACCACAGGGAGAAAAGGCGATGCCCATGGGATCCAAAGTCGATGTGGACGGGTTGGTTAAGAGATAAAATCCCGGCCCTTGCCCTGGATTCAGTTTGAGTCAGGTCCAAAGCTTGAATGAATGGAAGTACGCCATACATTTGATTATGGTAGGAAGATGTCACTGGGGTGCCATTTTTCTGTCTGATGAGGCTAACACCAGCTACATATTAACTGAAAATGTTAATCGCCCATTGCTCTGCATGACGTTATCACTGGAACAGATACCAAGTACGTGTCATCCTGGATAGTAAATTTGGAACTACCACATCAACGGTCTCCCCACACATGCAGCATGATAATTGGGGCCCCCTGTAATTATGAGCGAAGTTATTTCCAAATTTCATAACAGCGGTTCAGAATACAGTGTTTTGTCAAAACGGAATCCAGTCAGCAGTAATGCACAACAAGTACTAGTTCCTGTTTGTTTGCATGGCCCCCCAGTTGGGCCTTTATCGATTCCACATTTCATAAATTTGCGTTGAGCAGAACTGAACGCATTGCCTGTCTGAGTCAAGCTGATAGTTGTTCAATAATTACAGGAATGATCCCCTGTTTATAGAACCCCAACGGTGGATATGGTACATTTTCACAAGGGTCAGTAATGCTGTTGTGACTGTTGCATAGCATTGTTTCTGTATTGGTAATATTGAACAGTATGACAAAAAGGGACAAGTGAAAACTGTTAAATTCCTATGTTTCAGACCAAACATCACCTGGAGACTCTAGTAGATGAGTTAAATGCTGGCCGACCACAGTGTCCAGTGGGACTGAACACTCTTGTGATTCCGCGCAAGCTAACTCTGAGCATGAGCGATGAAACTGTGAATGAAAAGCAGCAGCCGTACGTGTATTTGAACTGTGGTCATGTCCAGGGCCACCATGACTGGGGGCAAGATAAAGATTCAAAGGACAGGCGCTGCCCCATGTGTCTAGAGGTATGTATCCTTAAGGGCCAGAATAGGGGCTGTTAATAAAGTCTCATATTGGTGCACCATGTGGACAAAATGGTCGACTGTTTAGCAACAGTATTAATGAAAATAATACTAACAAGACAGGCAGTGTACATATAATGTAACACCGAGGTGCTTCATGCAACTATTGTTGCAGAGGAATAGCAATAAGTATTACATATTCTGGGTGCATCTAACCTGTGGTATCTAGCATGCAATGCACATGCACCATATTGTCATCTGTGGCCCATCCAGCCCTAAATATTTTTCCACATTATCTCAGAAATTGTGCAATTTTTGAGAAAGTTAGTGAACATAAAATGTGTGTTGTGATATTCTGTACAACTAATGGTGAGTTAATTACAGTCAGAAAACACAACTGTAATTGTATGCTAGATGATGGTATTTGTTAGCAAAGTAAATAACTGCATGTTTTGGCGTAAAGCGGCTATCTTCAAGTTATCACAATTAAAATTTTGCTGAAAGAGTTTCATATATATGTCTATATTGCATAGTGATGCAACATCAGTATGCAATATAGACATGTATACGACACTCTTTTAGCAAAATTGTAATTGTGATAACCTGAAGATAGCCGCTTTAGCCCAAAACATGTAGTTATTTACTTTGCTAACAAATACCATCATCTAGCATACAATTATAGTTGTGTTTTCTGACTGAAATTAACTCACCATTAATCTTTCAACACACAACAGGGATGACACACCTCAGAATTCTGTACAACTTTTATGTGAAAAACATAGTGATTCTAAGAAGAGTTGAGCAAGATACGCTCAGAAATGTATATTGATCTTTTATCTGAAATGTGCATTATTCTTGGTGACCACATGTTTGAAGATAATTTCAAGGTGGAAAAATCTGTGTTATGATGGCTGATAACTTAGGAAATGGGCGTCAATCAACCCGGAATAGAAAAAGTGGCCTGTTATATGATAAATCCTTCATTTTTTTGTGTGGAATACAGTGAAACCCCTGTTTTACATCATCATGTAGACCTTACTGAAAAATTGTAAAATAAGGAAAGTGTAAAATCAAGGAAAACAGAGAAAAACAGAAGATTTGTATTTCTTACTGCCTTGGTCATATTCATTATTAAAATCAAATTTATGTAGTACAGTTTGGGGGGCGACTATAACTTTAATATTTTTCAGAGCAGTAGTATCTCTTGGGTGTGCAGCACATTGATCCATGAAGGGCAGTATTTTTCTGTTTTTTGCCCCTCTCTGGTGTTCCAAGTACATAAGAAACTCCTCAAAAGTGACTGAAGTCATCCATGAATGGAATTTGCTGTGTATTTGGTGGGGATATTTTTTACATATCTGAAACGTTGCACTGTGTTCAGTCACCAGTGGAGATAATTTATCAGTACCATTATTGTTGCAACCTAGCAGAACAGTTGCCCTCTTTTTTGATTTTGTTCCACCATGGCTAGAATCACCTTTGTATGTCAGTGTCTTACTGGGCTGGAGATTATAGAAGAGTGCAGTTTCATTAACATTAAATATGTCCTTCGGCTTGTATCCATCTATTTTGGGCAATTATTCGCTTTTTCAGTCCATCACAGTTTCGGGATTTACAATGGCACTTTCTCCCAACATAGTCTGAATACCACGTTGTGTCATTTCTTAAAACAGTCGATCCATCTGTTTGAAGCCAGACAACAGTCGATAGTTAGATGAGCAGCTACGTGTAGAGCCTTGTCCTTAAGGTGGGGTCCATCAATGGATGCATTGGCGATATGGGCTTGCTTGAACCACGCTGAAAGAATGATTTCAAGTTCGTCCATTGGCAAAGTCTTCAGAGATTTGCGTTCTGTGATGACGCACATCGCAAGTGTCGTTTCTCAGTTTCAGACCATTTACTCACTGTCGTGTTGAATGTTGATACCAGCTAACCAAGCATTTCTGCTACATACACCCGAGTTCCCACGTGAGCATCAGCTTCGGCTGAAATTTATTATTCCATCTGTAGAAAACACTTTATGTTGTTTCTTCATTTTAACAATAAATGGAAAGTATCTGGCTTTACTCACGATGATCATTGAACACTAAACAATTCCACACTTGCTTTTTCTGCAAGAGTTCAAACAAAACTGGTATGGCTTGGCATGTCTTGTCTGTCTTGTTTCCAACATTTGCTTTATTGGCAGAATTCATTCTCGCAACAGAAGCAGCGCATGTTTTATTGGCTAATTTCCCTGGACCAATCATAACACTTGTTAGTCAGAAGCTTCACAAATGGAAATGTGCGTAAAATCGAGGAAGTTTCTGCCAGAGAGTCATCAAAACTTGAGTGTACAGTCATGGAGAATGCAAAAGTGAGGACACATAAATTCAGGGAAATGTTAACACTGTTTTTAAGGCCTTTCAGTCAATAAAGACTATAAATTTATAGTTCAAATTGAGGGAAAATATAAATTCATAGAACATAGAATTGAAGTTTCACTGTATTTGGGAAAGTAGCGGCATAGCAGTATAGTTAAATCTGAACTATTCATATCAGAGTTGAAATTCCAGAACCCATTATAGAAGATGTCTGGGTGATGGATATCAAAAAATAAGATGATGTAGCTCAAACTCTGTTCATTATACTGACATCCACTTTGCACCATTACAATGGAACCCCCCCCCCCAAAGTTTTCCTGACTGGTACCTGCCTTTGTAGATTCAATGTGGCACAACAAATATCCAGACAATATTAGCTGTCTCTCCTCATGTTTTGAAGTTTGCTGTGGGTTGCCATAGCCACATTATTCCTTATGTGGGCTTTCAGCTGCTGAAGGCCATCAGTTTACAGCTGGTAGACATTCTTCACATAACCCTATAAGCAAAAAATCTGATGGGGTCACATGACATAGGAGAGCAGTTAGTTTGTACTCCTTTGCTGTTCCATCCACCAGGCATCATGTGAGTGGAGTTATTCCTCACATTGTGGCTGTACAAAGGTGGTGTCCCATCTTGTTGGGAGACATTTCCAAATGGCTAATGGGGAAGCACATGAAGTTCCAGTAGAACGTTCCAATCACCGTTTTGTGCATTTACATGTTCGATTTGGCACTGTTCCGCTCCATTTCACACATGATATGATAGGTTGCCTCTGCTGTGAAGCACGCTGTGCCAAGGAAATTACATGTGATGTCAGTTGCCTCCAGCAAGCCTCTAGTGAAGTTTGTGCTTTTGTCTTGTTCATTTAGTTTCAGCACTTCAGGCAGCTGCATCTTGTAAGCTTTCAGACGGAGGCATTTGTGCAGAACATTGTGTACAGTTGAATGTCGAATTTGTAGTTGGGAGGCTGCATAACAGACTTAATTACACAGATTTTGCATGAAGGCTTCTGTGATGTTATCACAGCTTCTTCTGAGGTCCATGGATTTGCAAGAGGCTTTTCACATGGAATAAGTAATCCTTGATCTGTAGTCCCAAAACTACATTCTTTTGCCTGGGCTTGTGCAAAAACATCAGCTGGTGTTTGCATATGAGTGGAATATGGATATAAAGGGTGGGAGTTTGCCTTTGTAATAGTGCAAACTGGGCAAGCATGTAAGGAACATGTTCCTCAATGTGAATTTTCCTTTTTTGGATACTTGTCATCTAGACATTCTGTATATGTGCAATATAAACTTATTTTCTGACTGAACCTACTATATTATCCACATTCTACTTTCCCATTGATGAGCTTTATATATTAATACATGCATACACCATATGACACCTCCCCAGTTAACATTTTCCTGATAGAACACCGTTTGGTTTTTAATATCCATTCTTCATAGAATGTACATCTTGATAGATTGTTCTTTGGTCAATGTTTATGTAGTAAAAGTTCATATTAATGTACGAAAAATTCATTGCAACATTTTCAAGAGAACAGTGCAGGATAAGTTTCATTAAATTTCAAATACTGTGTATGTTGCTGCTTACAAACAGCTGTTTGTGAATAACCATATTGATCGTTTGGTGATTGGTAAGTGATGTAATAAGCATTTTACAAACATGACAGAAAAAACTGATACGAATATTGCCATCAATAACAACAAATTTTATTAGTCCAGTCAACACTTGCGACATGTTTCAAGTCATACTGACGGTCTTCAGGCATTACATACATGATATGTAGATCTCAAAATGAAATGCATTTATATTTGACTTGGGAGATCTCATAAGTTGTACAGGTCATATTAAATTTTATGCACATAGGTGCCAGACATGCGAACAGCACTGTAGAGGAAAACAGGGGCAATTTTCAACTGATTTTAAAAGAATACTTTTAAAAATAGTGTATACCAAGAAAACCCAATGTAAATAGTTGAGTTAACCTCACCTACGAATGCAAAACCTTAAAAGGTAGGGGTCAAACCCAATTAACAAGGATGATTTTGAAATAATACTAATAAAAGTAGGATATACCAAGAAAAGCCAGTGTAAGTATTTTGAATTAACTTCACCTGCAGAGGCATAGCATTAAAAAGTACGCATCAAACCCCACAAACAATGACGCACTACAAACCCTTTATTGTTTGTAAAAGCATTTACGGTTACGCACAGAATACATCTGGCAACGGAGTACTTAATTTACAGTATGGTTTTTAACAAATTTTTGACAGCTTTTACATAAATAAGAAGACAAAAAAAATAAAATGACGAATGGAAAATATAAAAATATGCATATTTTAGGTTCTACATAAAATTTAATATGACTTGTAGAATTTATGAAATACCACAAATTCTATATATATATGTGTGTGTGTGTGTGTGTGTGTGTGTATATATATATATATATATATGCATTTTATTTTGAGTTTTAAGTATTATGTATTTAATGCCTGAAGACGGTCAGTATGACTGGAGCATGTAACATGTGTTGACGGGACTAAGAAAATTTGTTGTGGTTGATAGCCATGCATATATCAGTTTTTAATGTGACGTACCTCAGCAGGATGAATTGCACAAAAATAAAAAAGCAGTGGTTTGTTACTTTTATATGGGCATTTTACTGTGTTTCAGTTGTGTGTTAGGAAATTGATTGGGGTCTTGGGTTGACATAACACATTATAATTTCTCCCATTTAAAATAATGGGAAAAGCTTCCAATTAATGTTTCCATGCAGAGAATTTGATTTTCAGGGACGGATTACTGACGTTAAGCAGGAGATACCTTTGTTCTCCTCCTCCTCCTCGTTGTTGTTGTTGTTGTTGTTGTTAGGAAATATAAGACTTGAAAGTTTATCCTTGTAGAACATTTATCTGTGTCTTCTGTAATTTATTTCTGTATCTCCCTGCCATAAACTTTATTTTTGGTATTTGTTTTGCAGGTGGGACCTGTGGTAAAATTGTGCATGGGAATTGAACCAGCATTTTATGTAGATGCTGGACCACCAACATTTGCTTTCAACCCTTGTGGTCACATGGCCACAGAGAAAACTGTCAAGTAAGTTGTTACTCATCTTATGTAACGTGAACCAACAAATGCACACTTTACAAATTAATGTGTTGATTCAATTCTTGGCATCTTCTTCATGTTGCGTACATCATGTGTTCATCATCAGGAAGACCATTTGTACATGCAGTTTTGTATGGTATGTTTTCTATACATTTGTGTAAGCAGTCTAGCAGGTGGAAGGATATGTTAGATACTGTATCGAGCATATCCTTCCACCTGCTATACTGCTTACATAAATGTATGGAAAACATACCATACAAAACTGCTTGTACAAATGGTCTTCCTGATGATGAACACATGATGTATGCAACATGTAGAAACATTAATTTGAAAAGTATGAATTTGTTGGTTTATGTTACAAGGTGGTTCAAATATGACTGAGGCTGATTTTGTTTTAAAACCATAATTGCTCATCACTCTAGCAACTCCCAGACAGGGCTGAACAGGTTCTAACCTGAGCAGGAGGGAGGGTGGAGGTTGTGGCTTCACTCTCTCAAGGTCGCACAGCTGCTGCGCAGTGCAGCTTGTTTACACACAAATCAGTCCCGGTCATATTTGAACCACCTTGTACATAATTGTATCACAATGCATGGTACAAAAAACATAAAATTATTGTTTTTCCCAAGGTGTATTTTATTATCTCAAATGTAATAATTAATTACTATTTGCTCTCCAGATACTGGGCCAATGTTGCAATTCCTCACGGCACCAATGGCATGGATGCAGTATGTCCCTTCTGTGCTACACCATTAGTTGGTTGTCCTGGCTATATCCGCCTTATCTTCCAAGATAATGTGGATTGAGAGTCTCACTTATGTTGCCCATTCTGGGTCTGTCTTACATTTGATTCTAGACTCACTGGGTCCATCTGCTGCATGATTACGTGGAGTCACATTTGGTATATGAGCTGTTCTCATTTGTTGCCTAATCTGGCATCATGAGCCCAGAAGAAATTGCACTACAATGCCTTAACAAGACAGCCTATAATAAAAAAACTAATGAAACATCATATGTCTGCCTTATTAGACTGATTTGAAATGGGAAGCAAGGTGTGAAGGCATAGTATCTTATTTTTGTTAACCACAAAAGATTGTGTCATTTTATAGAGTACCTTATGTGCTCTAGAAGCAACAATTCAGAGTAGTGTTTGGTTAATGTATTTGGAAGTTTTGCTTGGATTAATGATGGTAGATTATCACTGAGTCATGATAAGACTGTCTAGGTGTTAAGAAAGAGTAACAATACTAAGTGACTGGGTTAGAACAGAATTAAGAAGTGTTCTTGTATAAAAATGATAGAGGTCACTCTTTCAGGAATTGGGGGTTAAAGTGTTGGCATAGTGATATACAGATAGTCGATAGATGATCTCATAACATAGGCTGGGTGAATGTTTGTATTGGTGGTACATTGTGGAGTCCTGTGTGTGTTGTTTGGTTTGGTGCTGGAATTATGCTGTATCTTGTGTACCGCACTGCTGATAGCAGTGTTACTGTTTATATTTTCTTTTGGAGAAGCAGATGAAATTCTTTTAAATATTTTATTACTTACTAAGCAGGCATAAAGACCATGACATCTCACCTTTGCACTTAATAAAAGTAGCTTTATCAGATATAAGAATGAAATTAAGAAGAGGCTAGCAGCTTAGCCTAATTTACTAAAGGCTTCACAAAGGGTCTTCACAAATATTATAACGACAGATTCTAATTTGATTGAATACTTTAATACATACATTGTTGCAAGAGATAGAAAGTTGCTTTAATTGTACGTAACGTTGAATTGGCCCTGCCTTAGTAGTATTCATGAAACACACTGTATCGTCATGATTCCAAAAGACTGGAGGCAGTGACTGAAATATGATCTGCAAACCAAATTTGTAGCGGTAAACTTAAGCTGAAACCATTGAATTCAGTTGGTGGATGCTGTGCTGTAATATTATAGGTTAGACTTTCCTTTGATTTTAGGTTAACTTAAATGTGTTCCATCACACTTGGTTTTAATATATAATTTTATTGGTCATATTGGTCTTAGGATCCATCATGTTTTACCAAAATCTGAAGGACTGTACAGCAAAAAGAAATTCTTGAGACACAATGATCTGATGCATTGTGGAATGTGTTTTGAAATCCACTGTCTGCAGAAGGTGGAATATCCTGAAGTTATTAATTGTAGATATTGGTGTGCACCACCTTCCTGGAATTATTTTTATAGTCTTGTTTTGTTAAATTGCTCCGTTTTAAAATACACTAACACTTAATTGTTGCATAACTAGAGTCACCATCTTGTATTAATTCCACGTAAGTCTTTATTTACATTACTTCTGAGGTCAATAAAAATACAGTGAAACCCCCTCCAGGCTGCTACTATGAAGAAGTTTTTCCACACAAGATGTCAGAATAATTTAGTACCAACTTTTCTCATAAGACTGACATATTTGCTGCTTTTTTAATATTATGCTGCCTTGCTCCCAGTAGCTGGGCTTGTAATAACAGCTCCCTAGTGGGCTTAGGTAGCACCACCAACCAAGAAAACCCATTTTTCTTAATGTGCCCTAGTCCATTACAGTAAAAACACATTTCAGTGGTATTTGTTGGCACCTTGTTGTAGGTGTGAGATGAACAGACTTTTTTTTTGCATTGTCATGTTTGGGTTTTTGTGTTACCAGCATTCAGACTCCTTATCACATCTTCACACATAATGTCATCTGAATGTGAAAAATTTTGATCAGCCACAGCTAAACAGTCAGGGTTGGCAAAGTTACATTGGATTTGTTGGATGACAAACCCTAATGTAGGATGAGATGATATCTTCCAGCAGTGTTTGTGACATTGTCAGCTTGTGATGGTGAAATTGCAGTACTGAGGCAGACTCTTGAATATTGTCAGCATATGCCACAAATAACTCTCCTTGCACCGTAGCCTCCCATACCTTTCCTGTTGTACCTGTTGGTATAATTGCTTAAGCACAAAATATGCTAGAAGTTTGTGATCAGATTATTCAAGAGTTAAACCACCTTTTATGGTGGGCATTAATTTGACAGCTATAAAGCTTCCGAATAATGTGGGTATATGAATTTTAAACAACTGTATGATAGGCATTCAGCATATAGTATTGCATATGGTAATCACTTTAGATCGTAGGCTGTGACTGAGATGGATATGAAAAGACTGATACATGGGAGAGGAAAAATATTAAGAAGGATATATGGACTGGCGGTAGAGCAATTGATATGGAGAATAAGAACTAATCAGGAATTGAGGGAGCTATATACAGATCTAGACATATTAGCAGATATTTTAAGAAGAGGTTGGAGTGGATTGGACACATGGTAAGAATGGATCAGGGAGGGGCAGTTAGGAAATCTGACTGTAAAGTGGGGGGAAGTAGAACAAGGAGAAGACCTAGATTGAGATGACTGGAAGATGTGGAGAAGGGTATATTGGAGATAAAGTTTGTGAGATGGGAACAGAAGGCTGGGCATTTGTAATCAAGGAGGGCAAGGCTCTCAGAGGGCTGCAGAGCCAAGGAGTCTGTAGTAAGTAATTGTGTTTGCAAGAAATTTGAGCAAGCAGTTGGCATGAAGTCCATAAACCCTTGGGATATTTTTCAACAAGCTTACTAATGGATGTAGCAGTGCTTTAAACAACTGGAAGTTAAAAGGTAAGCCCCCCCCCCCCACAACCCCATGACCCACGCCTGTAATTCCTCAACATGTGACTTCACCATGGGGTTAGGCTAGAGTAAGTATGTTGTGTTCCTTCATGTACTAACATATATCCTGTAACCCTCAGACCAGTACCATTGCACTGTACATGACATCACATTCCACTTGCAGTGCAATGTATTCCTATACATGCATTTCATGGCATTTATGTAATCCAAGACCACAAGCATGAGTATCATGAAGCACATTGTAACTGTAACCATTTTACTTTAATTTCAAGAATTTTTATATGTCCTGTGTGCAGGATTTGTATACCTTTTGTATTTATTGTCAATTGTGTACGTGTATACAATTTCCGTCCCGTAGAGTCATGCATTCATTATTCAGCTTGCGAAGAGCATGGCTACTACATCAAAAACTGGCATAAAACTAAGCCTCTGTCCATTCAAGAAAAGCCGTAATTGTTAACTTGGTGGTTGCTACCTAAAACGTTGCACTTGAGAGTAATCACTGATATCAGCTTGATGCCTGTAGTTAAAGAGCTGAGCTGTGAAGAAAGGGAAAATGCCAATGTGTAAAAAGGTACAATAAGTATTTATGGACTAGTTCTTGCACAGATGGTTTGTTAACCTACCACTTGTGCTTGTAAAAGTAGATGTCTTATGTTAAAGAATGTCTTGAAAGCATTGAAGAAGGTGAGATTTAAAAGTGTGGTTTTTATTATGACAGTGGGTCATTTAAGTGCAGAATTTATATTGACTAAAGATCTGGTAAGCCATTCCCAGTGGCCACGCCGTCTGAGACATAGGTCAGCTGCCGCTCATCTGCTGGAGATTGTGGGTTCGAATCCCACCAGGGGCAAGGACGTTTATCTGTTGCAAGTGTTGTGTTTGTTGTCAGGTAGAGGTCTCTGCGACGAGCTGATCACTCGTCCAGAGGGGTCCTGCTGACTGTGGTGTGTTGTCATGTGTAATCTAGAAACCTGGCGAATTAGGAGGCCCTGGCCCACTGGGAGCTATTGCACCAAAAACAAACAAACAGTGATCTGGTAGAGTGAATGTAAGTTTAATTATATAATTTGACAAAATGATGCTTGCAGGCTTACCCTTCTGAAACATTTTCTCTTTTCATGGGTTGTGATTTGTCGTGTTTTTCCAAAGATGTCAGAAGAGGGTTTCACTGTATTCCCCCATACACAGATCTTGATTTTATATTTGGGAGCAAGAAGGCCGGTGGTATAGTGGAAGATTGCATTTATGTGGCATGAAGGTGCTGTTAAATTAAATCAGTTGATGTGCAAGAAACTTGGTAAATAAAAGATATTGTGTCAGTTTAACAAGTAGTGCTGAAGGATGGAAAGTTTGTAAATGGGTGCAGGTGGTGAAATTGTCCTGAAAACTTGTAATGATGCACTCGTGAACAGAACAGTTGCAGTGTGAGATCTGAGGTTCTCAGGCAGTGTTAATGGCTGCTCAAATCTTCTGAGCAATGAAACTGTGGTGATAGCTAAATGTTGGAGGAATTTGCTGCTCCCATCATTATGGTAGTCCAAGGAAGGTGATGGATGCCCTGCAGATGGAGGCAGCCAGTTTCTTCAGAGTGTTTGCCAATTGACACAGCATCATATGTCTGAAGACTAGGACGTTTAATAAAGTTTCAGTTGTCTTCTCATGTTTAGGTACACACATTGCTATGATAAGTCACCCTACCAAGCAGTGTGTTTTCCAAGAAATGGAAATTAGAAGTGTCAGGAACCCACTGTGAGTATGAGGATTTTGATTACAGTTGGAAAGTGGGAATATAGCACACAAACCTCCACCAAATGAACTGCTGTATTTTTCTGTTTAAAAGCAACCCCATTATGTACTGCTGTTAAACATGGTGATGATACATGCTATGTTGGACACACATGCATAACTGCATATAAGCATAAGCGTGAACTGCTGTCATCACAGTAGATGTTCTGTGTGCAAGTGCTTGAGCCTGAATCTACCTGAGCTGATGGTATGACCTCAAGGCCACTGATTGCTCATAATGTACGTGCACCCTTTCACTCTGCAGTGTTACAGGTCCACTTCTGGAGACAAGGCATTACAGGTAGCTACAACATAGAGTGGCAGAAAGCTGTGAGGTGCTGTAGTGTAATGGGGACAGTAGAAAAATTCATGCTCAGTGCTTCTGGTGAAAATTCATTATAAACTGTGTATGCCCAGATAGTGACACCAAAGTGACGTGACTACAGAAATAAATGAAGTGCCCATGGCAGGTGCATTGCACACAATATCACCTCATAGAATTGTTTTTGTTCATATGCTGTGTATGTACCTGGAAATGGGGTTTATCTGCCATTTACATTGATATAAACTCTACATCTTGTGCTAAGCCACTGTGAAAGTGTGTTCAGTGATTTTTTTCCCTGTATCAGTGAACTGGTTGGAAAATCTGTTTAAAGCACTATATAGTTAAGGTTTTCTGTGCATTTTGCAAAAACTAAAATATGCCGTTTGCATCACGACATAGATGTATATGTTGCACATGGCTAGAATGTACAAACAAAGTGTGTATATAAATGAGTTATGGTATTTCTTAGTAGTTCCACATTGACTGCTTCATGCCCTTGTTCCACAAACAACCAATAAAAACTGCTGTTTTAATTGTGAAGTGACTTTCAGGCATTAAAAGTGATAAAGGGGCACAAAGAGTGAGGATCTAACACTGTTTCATATTGAGTTTTCTATTTATTGTATGGTTTTAACAGTAGTTCTGAATGTAGATGGATCAGTAACAGTTGAACATTACATCACTGTAAAATAACTGATTGCCAAGAGAACTGGTATATCTGTAACATGTCCCAAGTCTTGCTCTGGATGGTCAACCCTAAAATTCAGTACTAAAGTGCTATTCCGTTGCAGTTGTCCCATAGCTGCATCTGTGGGACACAATATTAGAACTAGAACTGAGCACCTTGGGCGCACTCGCATTTGACACACTTCTGAAAGCCAGTGTGTGAGTGGGTAAGCAAGTCTGGCTGCAAAATCTGGTCAGTTCTTGTGGAATTGTAGTAGATGAATTTGTATTGGGATTTTTATGAAGTATCATTTTCCCAACATTTGATTCCATCATTCTCACATATCATTCAATTGTTAGGAACATTAGTAACATTAGTTGATAGAATACTGATGATTATACTGTCATCCCCTGCCCTTAAGTCCAGCCATAAGCTGATGGTAACTGGCATTAGAATATAGAGCACAGTTTATTTTTGTTATGCAAGAAGATGTAAATACTTGACCAATTTATCCATAACTTTCCTTTAGAGGGTACAGTAAATTAATTCGTGAGTACAGAATTAAAGAGGAATTAAAAGTTAATCCAAATCATAATGAATATAATAACTGAGATCTGAGTATCGTACAAATATGTGAGCTTGAAGAATGCACCTGCAGTTCCACTGCATGTGGGTAAGGTACTTGCAGCACATACCCAGGTGATGCATTCCAAACCACAGCCCTCAGGGTCATTTCTTACAGCAGCTTTGTATCTGTTTGCCACCACACCTTCCAGTTTGTTACATTTAGACTACCATGTTATGTGCTACATTTCAAAACACAAGGTGTTAAACTGAAATTATTTTTTAATACTGTACTGTACCCATCATTATGTGACAGCTGTGCTTAACCTTTTGACGCCTAATGTCAACTATAGTGGTCGTACTGCACCGCTAACCTCTAAAGTTGCATTTTATATATTTATTCAACAAATATAGGTACTGAATATTTTAAACGTGTTATATACTCTCCGTTTTTTTTTCTCTTCAAAATGCAGTTTGTTTCACAATTCTAACGTATTTGGTTCCTGTATTCACATTTTATATACAGGGTGTGCTAAAATTTAAAAAATAATTCCGGCGCCAAAAACTGTGTCTCTTACAAAATTATTAACTATCACATGTTTTAGGTGCTGATTTGAATTACCACTCCCGTATTTTTGGGCACTTCTAGTTGGTATGGGAACACTTAATATCCTGCACAGTGTTTGTGGAATGTCCTCATTACAGCAAAATAGCTTGACCATTAAACCACTTTTTCTCCAGTTCATCCCTTTGAGCAGTAAGGTGTATAACAGTTTTGAAGAACAGGTGACATTGGGACTCAAGCCATGCCACTTAATGGGGTTGTCAGTTTTTTCAGGATACGAACTTCCAGTCTGTGATATGTGTATATAGATTCAAATCTTAATGCCATGTTAAAGTGCCTTAAAAAGGCATGACTGCGTGACTAAAAGTACTACTTTGCCCTTTGAACCTTACTCATACAACTGATTTTTCAACATTCGTCTTAAACCACTAATTACAATGTGTGAGAGTTGGTTTGTAGGACCTACCGACCTTATTACATTTCTTCTGTTTGAAATCCTGTGTCAAATGTATGGAATGAACACTTTGCATCTCAAAAATGACTTTGTATGCTTAATAAATTACGTATGTATTGAATTTTCTTTATAACCGTCTGAGCTTGAACTTCTAAGTCATGACCATATACCAGTTTGAACATAATATATCTGAAGATGGATGTTTGATGATAGCAGAAATAATGGGACAGTGTGATAACTGAAGAGCAGCAGACTAAATGTTGCTATTAAGTTGAGTAATAGCCCCCTCCTATATTGTCTGTAGGGGTCATAGTTGATGCTCACATATAATAAGTACAACAAAACTTAAAACCTAAGGAAAGTAATCATCTTAACTGTGATAAAAGGTAGGTTTTGGAATTAACTGTAACTAGTTTTCATGTTCATTTTACTGTGGAACATAGACAACCTGGACAGGAGAAGGTTTTAGGTTTGTACTTCACAAAGTGGCCAGCAGTTGTGAGAAACATGGGAGCATGATATTTTGACCATGCAGGAAGTTTGTGTTTGTGGGAATGAGTGGTATTTCATAATAAACACTTCAATTGTAGTTGTTGTAAACTTTGTGTCTTGTTTCATTTTGATTCTCTTGGTTATGTTGTGTTCCTACCTGTGTAATCTGCTGTCTCAAGATCATAAATTTTACTCTCTCTGCCACCTGATTTAAGATAGGATTGCCAAACAGTGCGGATATTGGCAGTGTTAAAACATCTTCATTTGGATTATTTATATTCTTTAATTTGGGGTTGATTGAGATTTGGAATTTATCTATTGCATACATATGCAAGCAGGTAAGAATGTAAGTTCACTTGATGTAAAATTGCCAGTTAGATTGGCTAGTTTCAGGAAAAATTCCGAGTACAGAAAATCTGTAATACATGTCTTAGATCCTGAGCTTATTAATCTGTACTCTGTACTGAAACCAGCTACATGGAATTGAGTCAGATATTCCAAAATGAAAGCCAGAAGTCCGTCATGAAAATCTGGTATAAACATGCAAATGGCTTCATTACTTAGGCTTTCAAACAGCGATTGTTGTCTAAATGAAGGGTCACTACACTACCAACATTCAAGAACTCATAACAGTGTGCTAGTACATTCGGTTACCATGTATATTATTTTATGCTTGGAAAAAGTAATGTTTCAGACTTTTGCTGTATCTTCCTAGCACAAACCCTTTCCTCCATACATAAACAAATACTTTGAATGTAATATTAATAATAATGAATTTTATAGAAAGTAGTGACCATTTTGCATAAATTAACTGGGCGTTTTCCACTGTCTTGGTTTCTTCAGATACCATTTCAGAAGCAGACATTAGCTTGTAAAAGTATCATTCCATCTGAAGGCAGAGGCGGAGTAAGGTACTGAAACATGGTCTTTAACCAGATGAGATGATGGGAAGAGTCCAGTGTGTTCTATTATTAACACACCCTTATCACAAAACTTTAAACTTGTAGTGACTTGCACACAATGTATGAAACTTACATACTTGTCTTGTATTAGTTTAATGACTTACAAGGGGTGACAGCATGTGAAATTGATACTGACTGCAGTTTTAGAAACCAAAGTTAAAAAATACTCGTGCATGCAAATTAGTGACAGGGTGAAGTAACACTAGAGACCTGCAAGATTTCCAGCTTCTGCCCTGGAGTTGTTGAGGCCCTTGCAGTTTTGGGATGTGTGATGTAAGCTGGTAGTTGTTTACTGACATTTTGGGTTAACATGTCAGTTTCAACTGCAAGGATCAAGCAGTCAAAGCTATGTTGGACTGCTTGACCCCCAAGACAAGAACCCACAGGTTGTCCCGAAATGTCGATAACCAACTACCAACCTACCAACTTACACTGTATATAACATCCCAGAAAAGTATGGCCCCCAGCACCAGAGCTTTGTTAATTTGTGTGTGGTTGATCTTACCGTCTGGGAAAATGGCAGTACTTTAACCCTTCAGTGATGCAGGGGTTTAAATTCCAACCACTTTGCAGGACGAAGGGGTTCTGTGATTGTAGAACCATGAAATGCATTCAGGATGAAATGTTGGATCAAGGTCAGCAGTGTTCAAGGAATTATATGTCCATACAGTGTGCTGTGGTTGGCATTGTGAAGGGTTAAATCTCCCAGTACTGTGGGGCTCGTGACATTTTCACATGGGGATAATGGTGTTAGTACTGAAGTAGATACATTGATTTCCCTTCCCCATGTTATAGTAATTGGTTTCAGAGGTCAAAAATTTTTTCCCAGTCATAATATCACCTCAATGCAGCACAGAATGCTACCACAGTATGGATAAAATTGCACCAGTGATCGATTACTGTATTTACATTACCAATAATGTGATTTGTCTCTGTGCATAAACACTGGGTACCATCTTTGCTACAGATAAGACAACCAACAAGAAACTCAGGGAACAGTTATTGGTTTGCAAAGGGAAGGAGCTCAAGTAAACAAAAATGCATAAACCATTTGATGATATACTGTCAGACTGCATTATTTTTTGACTACTTCAGTTGTGTAAAATTAATACCTGTAGGAATTAAATAATTTGCTTGGGTATATCACATTCAGCATGACGTCCTGGACTGGAGTCATAATTTACACAATTTTATGGTGGTTTGTTATCTCAGAGTGAATTGTGGAAGTTTAGTCTGTCAAGGTGTGTAGGGGACTGTGTTATAGTGGTAAATATGGTAGTCATTTAATAGTTTTGTATGGAAGGTATTTTGCTGCACATTCCTCCTCTCGGGTTCCCCAGACATGCACTGATAGTTGCATCATGGCATAGGAATTCCATTTGTACTGATTTTCCCAGGATAGTCCCTGTCCCAGTGTCCCACAAAATACACTTCAGGATGCCAGATGTTTCAGCTTTATCCCATGGTCAGAATCCCAACTCTCCTGGCAGCTGGCATTGTTGGGTTAATAGTGTGTGCACGTTTGGCTGGATGGCAGAGTGAGCAGTGATGAGCAGATTGTCACTCTATCAAGTTGCATTGTCCATGTAGCTGTGCAAGTCAGATTTTTTAATGCTGTATTTCTTCAGTTACAGTGTTCTGAATTATTAAGTATAAAAAGTCAGTGTTGGTTACAAAGTGCCTAAGAGAGAGTATGTTTTTACTGGTAGTTCAAATGAGTAATATCCATGCATAAAAGACAATGGTAGTGGCAGTAGTAGTGGTCACTTGAGAGGTAGAATGTTCATTGTGCCATGCAGTGTTCAGTTTAAGTCAGGAGAAGTGGGGGAGATAATAATTGGCCAAGTCAGCACAAAATAAAACTTTCGCAACTCATGTGGTGATGGTTGTCAGCTAAACATGGTGACTGGAATGGAACAGTGGTCTAAGTAGTCTAGGCAGTAATCTGGTTTCTGCATGCAAGGAATGTCTCTGCAGCAGAAGTTCATCAGCCAGCTAAAAGTTCATGGGAATGATGTGTTGAATCAGTGTGGAGGATGTGAGAGTAACAGCAGATCATCAACAGCCAGTACACCAGACAGGAAGGTGTGCAGAAAACACGGTTCTCGAATACGGAAGAATTAGAGTCAGTGAACTGCAATACAACTTCAGTCAAGTAGACCAGTTGTTAGGATCGTTCAGGGGTTAGGACTCCACACAGCACGTGCATGATGGGCGCCCCACCACAAAGGATTTTGTGGTCTCATTGTGACGACAATATGCTATTTGTGGCTACAGGTTTGTGGAATGCATTGTCACAAAAATCAGGCATGTTTGTGACCATATTCTGGAGACAAAATGTTCAAGTATGGAAACATGGAAGGTCCCCATGATCAAAGTTCAAGGTTGTAAAGTCTGCTGGCAATGTGATAACCACCATGTTTTGAGGACTACAAAAGCGTATTGTTGGTAGACTTCATCCACCAAGAAGCAGCATTCAGTGCTGATGCATTATCACACTGGAACAGTGAAAAAGAAATTTCCACAGATAATTATGAAAGGTGTTCTGCCTGTGTGTGATAATGCTTGGCTTGAGAACTCCTGTAGTGCTTTTGGTGGGTTAACTTGGAATGTCCAACATGTGGTCCTGATCTGGAACCAAGCTACTATCATCTGTTTCCTGCTATAGAGGATCATCATGCAAATTTCAAAGTCATGATGACATGATAGCATGGCTGGAATTGCAGGACACAAACTTCCATCAACAGGGAATGCAGAAGCTTGTTCCATGATATGACAAATGTCTCCATGCTAGTGGGGACTACAATTAAAATTAATATGGCAGTCATAGAATGGAAAGTGTATTTTTAGATCTAGAAATAAATAGTTCAGAATATATGACTCATAAACTTATTTTTGGACAGTCCCTCTGGAGAATCGTGTGTTCGTGTTGCTCACATAAGAAGTAGGCAATTCTGCAGAGTATAACACAGCTGAGGTGGATTAAAAGGATATGTGAAAAAAATATTCTTATTAAATAAGAAGAGTTACCCATAAACAGTAGCATAGTAGGTGTAAGCTGTGCAGCACACTTTACACACAGTGAAGTACAAATGCTGCTGTTTTACCAGCAATTGTTCAGGCACTTCAGCGAACATTTTCACATTATTTTCTCCAGTTCACAGGCAGAGTAGAAAGCCAGATATTCCTCTTATTTTGTTGGAATCATGTATAAAACTTTTAGGGCATAGCAAGACACAGTGGTTATCATTGGAACCAGCCCTAAATCGTTAATCGAGCTGCACGAGAGACCATCTTATTTCCTCGTTCATTCTGAATGCCCAAATATTATGTGTGAGTTTTTCAGCAAAAAAGAAATCTCACTTTCTTTCTGTTATTTAAAACACAGTTCTTTCTGATACTGGTCTGCAAAATGACCTCATGATGTGTCAGAATGAAACGTGTTTATGTAGTGATGTAAAAATGGAACTGACATGGCTTCATGGAGGTGGCTTGATGAATGACAATCGTCTAAAAAAAAAATATGTCTATTGCAGGTGGTCCTTACATCCAGTTATTTCCTTGAGTACATCATCTTGTTGGGAAACTATCAAAGATGTGCTGTAGAAGTAACTGTCTTCCTAAAGATTGCGGTAAATGAAGGGAGCCTATGTGATCACTACATTCCTATCAAAATATATGCACCTGGAATTCAAATAATTGACTTGGATAATGCTGGTCATAACAAAGAGTCAAGTTGAGTGAAATGGAGTTTACGTAAGTTTTTGTTTGTTGTGACAGAGTCAGATGCTTCACTAGAATGTCTTCTCTTTGGCGAATATATTGTGGCCCAATGGGAGAAACCGCCTGCTGTTGGACATGATTAAATCAGTCCTGATTGTTAAAACTCACTACAAATGTGTACTGTGTTCCAGATTATTTGCTTCTTCTGACGAGTTAACTGGTATCAACTGGTGCAAAAGGAAGATGGGTCAGCAAATTGTATGTGGATCTGTGATGAAGTACAGCTGAACCAAGGAGAGACTAGAATTGTGAAGTTTGGTAGAGGAGTTCAAGAAGGATGATGTTTGTTACAGATTCTGTTGAACATATATAGTGAGTATCTTACCAAGGAAGCTTGTGGAGGGTTTGGAAACTTCCAAATAGGACAAGTAATTCATGCTTTGAGATAGGCAGATGACCTTTTGCTACCGGCTAAGAAGGGGTACAACTACCCCGGGGCAAGATCAGTAGACTAACTGAAATATGCTATGGAATGGAAATGAATGTGGAAAAAACAAAGGTAATGAGAATCTCAAGGCAAGGAACCCCCAATACAAATTATGATACATCAAAAAACACTGGAGAATTTGGAATATTTCAACTATTTGGGTAGCATGATAATCAAATGATGCAAGATGTATATGTGGAATTAAACCCAGGATGGCCGTGGCAAAAGCAGCTTTCTACAAGAAGATTCTTTTCACCAGAAAATTGCACTTGAATTTAAGGAAGAAACTAGTAAAGTGCTATGTTTGGAGCATAGCTGTGTATGGTGCTGGAGAAGGATGAAGAAGATCGATGGAACCAGTAGTGTAAAATAAGTATTACATTGAGTCAAGGAGTAAAGGAATATTCTTTGTACAATAAGAAGAAAGCAGGCATATTGGATTTGCCACATCTTGCATAGGAACTGCCTTCTAAAACCCATTTTTGACTGAAAGATAGACGGAAGGATAGAAGAGATGGGAAGACATGGAAGAAGACATAAGCAGCTACTGGATTACCTTAAGGAAATGAGAGGATGCAGTACATTGACAGAGAAAGCATTAGACCACATTCTGTAGAAAACTCACCTTGACAAGGCTACG
>Ga0136643_10003067_pt1 | contig 22243 bp, 9 predicted proteins | sample TergutLab28metaG_FD_96883 | JGI IMG/M metagenome (GOLD analysis project Ga0136643, IMG submission 96883) | Labiotermes labralis P1 segment gut microbial communities from Petit-Saut dam, French Guiana - Lab288 P1 (version 3) (version 3) | ecosystem: Host-associated > Arthropoda: Insects >... | reverse complement strand
CCACGGAGAGGAATTTTAAAATATTTGTATAAATTGTGTTTTTGTTTTCCCCGTGGGGGGGGGGTTTTTGGTGGTGTGGGGGGTGGTTTTTTTGTGTGGGTGGGGGTGGGGGGGGGGGGGGGGGTGTAGCCATGATGCTCAAGCTTGTTTGGGAAAACATTTGAGAGAAGCCCCAACACATTCCTTAGAATAAGGTAAAAAAGTCATTTTCCAGAAGTACCCAATAATAACATTCAGATTTCACAATTTCCTCCAGGAATATCAGGTCCACAAAAACAGGAGCAAACAAATCACATCAAACTATATTGCTGGGTAATTGAAATATTTTCATGGAGGTTTTGATTTTCTCTTCCCATATTCAACTCCTCTGAATGGTAACAGTTCCATTCAGATAAAATATTGGACATAGCAGTGAGATTTGCTTCAATAAAACCATCAGAGGACAACAAAACTTATCAGATGATCTTTGCCATGACCAGGAACATGAGTATTAAAACTTTGTCAATAGTTTCTCTGAATTCCCATGACATTATCATATTTAGCACGTGTTCACATATCCTTTTCCCACACCATACATTGCAATCTTCACAACTTCTGCTGACATATAACATTCCCAACATTACTTTACATATATCAACATCAGAACAAATGAACAAACATCCTCATGTGGCCAGGAAGACAAGGAGATGGAGTACAAAAATTCAGTAGTCAGTTCTTTCATAAAGGCCCTATACACAGAAATGTTAGCATTGGAATACATGGCTACTGAGTCCATGAAAAAGAGAAAAACACAGCTGGGATAGAGAAAGGGTTCACCCAGACAGTAAAATATCTTGACAGTATCTTAAGGTATCCAGTCCAAATCACGGCCAGGACACTGACTATCCTAAGGTTTGTTGTGATTTCCCTCAGTCCTACCACAGCAGTACTTCAACATACCCCATGAACATATCCGTCATCATTTTTCCCAATTAATTATACACTAATCATTCTTCCATTCGGCCCTATGCAGTTTCAGCAACCGACAGCATCGTCAAATAAAGCCACAGTAATTAAATAAATACAAACAGAGAAATCAAACATCTTATATTCTATGGAACAGTACAGAACCTATTGGTTTCCCAGTGGACTGTTTACTCTCTTCTTTTAAAATTCAGTAAAATAATATGTGATATTCTGATTTCAGAAACTTTTAACCATTATGATACTTTCAAGAAATTACCAGAAATATGGAAATTTTCTTCTGTTATAAGTTTCTTCAAGGGCTTTCCAAAATTTAACATCTTGGAAACTAATGTCCTAACAACTTTTACTCCCTCAAATTAATGATTTCATATAAAAGAAAATTGATACTTGTGAACATACCTAGGATATTTGCTACATAGATAATTAGACACCATAAGTACAGAAATAAAACTGAAATCAAATAAAAATTAATCAACTCACCAGAATTATAGAAATCCAGTAAAAATAGCATTTCAAGGCAACTATGAAACTTACTGCATGAAGCGCAGTCCTTCTTGAGAAACTAGAGGGTTTTCTGCTAATCAAGAAATTCTCTGCATTTTATGGAACCCAAAGGTTCATTATAAAAAATTATTCTGTTAACTCACCTGTAGCTAATGCAAGGAAAATTCTGTGAAGTTTTAAGCCAGTTGGTTTATTTGCCAACTAGCATAACACTCTCTATTTCAGAAGGACAAAATATTCTAACTTCTTTCACCCAAATGCAGCATTCCACTAAATACAGGCGGCAGAGCCTGTGGACAAGAGCGTGGGTGACCCCCTCCACCCATGAAAGTAAAGAAATAACTCAAATAAATGAACTACTCCTAATAGATAACATGGAATACAAAATTACTTGCTCTATAAATCATAAATCCCCTACTGGTGTAAACTTACATAATTTACTTTGAAAGAAGATAAAACTGAAAAAAGTTATTCATAATACAAGTGTGAACCCAAGGGTTCTGCCACCGATGACATCGCCAGCCGAAAGGATGATGGAATAAATTTGTACATACCTTAGCAACAGCACAATAAGGCGCCATCTCCATAACACACATCAATTAGTTCCACACCATTTGCTATTTCAGCAGTCAATAGTCCTAGCCCCTATAGTCATTCATCCCGAAAGTGCTGAACATTATGAAATTAAACTCCACTTTCAATGAACATATTCCCGCCTTAAAATGGCGGTGACGAACAAAAGAAGAGCGATGCCCACTAACCCTTCGGTGGCGAAAATTAAAACAAAAACGAAAAAACGGCGTGTGCGTTTTCGATTCTGGGGTAAGGGCGGTATTGGTAATGAACTGGCATGGTGGTAGAACACAATTTAGTTACCAAATTTCTAGCGTGTTGAGTACACTACAAGTGGGTTTGATGGAATAAAAACGACTAGACCACCTTCATTAAGGTAATTTACATTTGGTGCCTTCATTGCATAATCTTTGGAATTAATTTCAACCTGTATGAAATAATGCGAGTTCACCCATAACCCCATTCTATCTCCCCACCCTCATCCCCGGACTCGAGAGATCAATTTAATAAACAGCTTGGGTGAACCTAACCTAGTAAACAACTGCCTTGCAAATGTAACATCAAAGTTTCACACAATTTATTACTACATTGACCTAAGAAAATGCTGCAGGCTATCGCCGCAGTGGTTAAAGTTTGACCTGACTGCCTGTTGTTAGAACTACACCAACATGGACACATCTAAAAACTATGGCTGAATAAAACACTGAACAGAATAAGAATGTATTTTTATGCCTACCCAAATCTGTTGTATTATACAATCCTTTAAAGCACACTAACTTAAAAGCACTCAAACACAATGAACTAGGCAATTCAGGATAATTAACACTGACATTTGCTGAGGAGCAGAGACCCATTCCCTATTTCACATCTCACGATGTTTTGCGGTAAGTTTCAGTTGTGGCTGCAACTGTAATAATACACATTTGAAGGTACACCTTCAGTGCACCAGTCACCCACTTTAAGTTTGATACATTTTTAATTTGTATGTTACAGTAATGATGGTTTAATAAATGACTTAGCGTGTACAAATAATCATAACTAAAATCCCTTTCAATGAGTAACATGGTAGTTGCAGTGGGATTATGTATCTGAAAATGGCTTGGGTCCATTAAGAAGTCATACCTGAACTAGACATGTCAAAACAAATGTAATTTACTGTGTGAAGTCATAACTTGATCATATCCTATGCCCTAGTTCAACAAATGTACAGGGAGTTCAAATGAAGACTGAATGCCGACACAGAGTAAGCTGCATGGCCTTACATTTCCACATATAATGTATAAAACGTACCGTATATCACAGCAGGTGTTGGGACATGATATCTGCCAACTCTCAGGCATTCTTGATTTCAGAGGAACTGAAACACTGGTACAGCCTGAATTTCCTACACTTTTCATAGAATTTATTCCCTGTGCAGGTTTCCACAATAAGAATCCTCTGTGTTAAACTGTACTGCACTCTCACAAACAAAATTGTACATTGCACTGTGATTCACACATCACACAAGAAGATTCAGCTGAACTGTGACTTAAGATATCATGATTATTCATGTAACAGTACACCTGCAAGATTGAGTGGCAGGTGCAGTGCTGTTAAACTTACTGTGCAATATTGACAGTTTCTAGACAAGAACTTAAAACAGTATTTGCTAATCTGTTCACCAGGTGGCCAGCATATCTCAGTTGAAGGAGATCATTACCAATATCTACTCTAAGATGCAGTAAATTGTAGTATATATTATGTGAAGAAACGTAATGTTGGTGCTTGCAGTTTGTCAGGGTTAAATTTTAAATTGAAGTGTCTGCATTATGGCTTGCCAAGAGCTGTGATATGAACCAAAACATGCTGCACAAAGCTAAGATTGTAGGTAATGTTATAGAGTATATTTTTCACGTTACATAAATTTGATCACAGTCGATGCACAATAGAAGTAGAGTCCATATTGACCTAGAAAATTTCTGATCTGCAATATTCTATACTATGCCCTGTAAATGAACACACAAAATTAACATGTATAATGTTACTGTGTGATTTAATGAAGCAAGATTTCACTTTTATTTGAGACTAAAAGAATAGAAGGGAAAGCATACCTGAAAAGTAAATAACCAAATTTTAATGAACATCGTCTTTCACATAATCAGCTAACTAACTCTGTGAAGCAAATCCTTTGTTGACAAGTGAATAGTCACTCAGCTCTTCTACAGATTCTCAACCATGGTCAGACCTGAAGGTTCATAATGTCTTGTTTTACAATGGGCTGCTCTTCCTCCAACCAAGCTACAAGACCACTCCTTGTCAGATGTTCGTGAGTTCATATTATCACTTTCACGGCTATCCTTCATACTATGAAGACTTTGCCTTCATTCACAACCGATGCCAGACTGACAAACCCACATAGTACTACTTGAAGTTACTTTTATCACTTAATTTAGCATTGCAGAGCAGATGGAATCATCAGTCCCTGCACAGCAAGTCATACACTCTTCAGTATGCAATCCAGCAATAAAAGAAACTCTACTTAAAAAGCCTATGTTTAGTTTCCATCATGTGGAACTAAAAATAGTAAGGGCCTACTGAAAGGGCAGATGAAGTGAACATAAATCAAATCAATAAGGTCCCTGAAGATTTCTCAACTTACAGAGTGTGCTGCTGAAAGTAAGACCTGTCATCACATTCCATACAATACTTCAAGGCTTCAAATAAAATGAGGTTGCACAGGTAACCCCAAAATCTGCCCAGTGATTTCAACACAGCTATTTAGCTATGGTACATTACAACCAATGTCCAGTTAAGCCATACCATCTCAGCTGACAGAAATGGTCAAATATGAAAATAATTAATCTTGAATGCACCAGTCTGCAGGGATGAATATTAACCCACAGCAACCCTATGAACAATGCACTGCTTTAAGATTTTAGGTAAACAGTGTACATTAGGGTACAACTGTACATAATTTTATTACATGACCAGTATGGTGTCAAGCTATTATATAGTTCACTACACATTTATCATTATTTACATTAATTTTAAATACCAATAAACAAGCAGAAAATAACAATCAAAATCATTGAATACCAGTATATTCAACTAACTCTTTTTACAAACTTAACATTTATTACAATTATTTTTGCAATATATACTACAATTACAAGCCTTTGTTGATGCACGCTTATTTCTATCATGTCTGTAACTCATTCTCTGTCCAGCTGTGCTCAGACAGAATTTTAAATGCAGTCTTAAGACATGAGAATACATCAAAGGCAAGTCATGTCACTGGTTTATTCTATCCAGTGGAACCGTGAACCATATTTAGCAGGAGGACGAGGATAATCATCAGGTAAGTAGGGTGTGTAGTCTGGGTAGACATCTGGTTTCTTGGGCTCTGGTTTTGGACGTTTAGTATCGTGAACTTTCACTTCACAAAAGTATCCAAATGGTGGACGCTCAATCCCAAGGTTGTCCAAAACACATTTATCATACACGGCCTGTGTCTTCCGACATCTGAAACAGTTATGATAAATATTAACCGAAATAATCCAGAATCATTAACTCAGAAAATGAAGAAGGTGGTGCATATTAGTATCTGACTTCTCACATATGTAGTAAAACTTTCTTATTAACAAAATTTGAAAGAACCTGACACTTTCTTTTTCATTTTATACAAGCCATCACTTCCTGCATATTTCTGAATAAAACACTACACAATAAAGACTCCATTTAAGTATTACCCAAATTACAAGTTAATGTGTACACATGTTACACTGTACTCGCATTTTCAGTTTTCTTTCTTGTTTTCTGACCACATTTTCTAGTACTTCACTACAACATTTTGTACATATAAATGTTCACGACCACACTTCAACTTTACCCATTTGTTATAATCGTGTTCCATACAACATAAATTTCACAATTCACACTACAAAATGAATTAGCATGAACAATGAACTATAAATATTACAGCAGACAACTTGCCATTATCACATTAAAACAATTTATATTTATTACACATTAGTGTAATAAATATAAATAAACCTGGGAATAAATTTTTTATTTTCTGTTTGTGGAGTGATGTATACAGCAGCACACAATCATTTTAACTTCCACTCTTTTATAATTACCCATTCTTATCCTATATTATTTTATATTATTATTCAAAAGTAAACTGTTAACTGAAATTATATATTTTTAACTTTTGGGCCTGGTAAATAAAAAGCAAAGTTGAAATTATATATTTTTAATATTATGGAGTAAATGTGACATATTTAACTACAACTGTATTCTAGTACTGAAATCATCACGCTGAAGATTACTAGCTGGAACAGGTTGGTGAAAATATTATATATAAAAATACATCATAAAAATTAAAGTGCATTTTATTAGTTTACACATTTTATAAATCTAATTAATGTATGGAATATGGAACGCATTAAAATTCTTATTATCTGTTTGAATCAAGTTCCATATCAGACAGGCTTTTCTGTATGTGTATAGTACATTACTAAAACTGTCAAAATGTTTGAGAAGTTAACAATGAACCAAGTGAAGTGTTCAGAGTACAAATTGGGAATTTCACACTCAGCATTTCTCAAGAACAACTCAAAAAAATAGGTACCTTGCAGAATTGGCTCCTGATACCCACCCACCTACTCATCACTCACTCTCCCACATGTAGGGAGGTCTGATGATGTCAAGCCCTTACAACTCCCAGCTGTAACTCCAGCTTCTCCTGACACATTTTGTTACAAAACTTTGCAGTGCTAATGCTGGACAAAAGTCACTTGTTACTGTGATATTTTCAATTTTCATATAAAGCTTGTTTTGTTAGATTACTTTAAATCAGCTTATTTTTGTTTATGTGTTTTTAGAAAAGTCAATAACATCTGCACACGGACATCAATGGATGTTTTACAGCTATAAATGAGTGGGCCATCATTTTTAAGCAACAGGACAATTCTTAACATTTCATTTTATTTTTAAACATGGTACAGGTATAGTTTAACGCTTTCTTATTCAATAAGAAGTGAAAGAATTTTGCATATTGAAAGGATTCTTCTTCATACAATTGATTAACAGATGCCCAATAATTTATTAAATTCCATACAACATGCATTACTAGAAAGAGCACTTTTTATTGCCAGGCTTCCTGCCAAAGGGCAGGTGGCATCATTTTTGTTCAGCTACTATTGATGCCACACACTCTGCAGTAGTGATAAAAAATTATATATGTACAACTGGAGAATGGGCACAATTCTGAGTGTGGTAAGAGAAAGGTAGTGAGGGGAGTTTGCCAACTCTGCAACCTTAAGAAAGAAAGGTATAGCAGACTGGGAATGTCCTAACATATAGCAAAAATAACAGCACATATGCCTAGGAAGGATATCACATTCAGTTGGTACACAATTACCTTCATGCCACTTGATAATCTGCTACTCACTAGAATACTCCTGACATATTTGTTTGGTGGTTGGAGTGTCTGTAGCGCTCATGTATTGTATACGAGACACGTAGTTCCTGTGATGGTAATACATTACTAACAGTTTCATACGACCAGTTCAATTGAAAACTCCTCTATCTGCCAACAGCTAAGCACATACGGACTCCAATTTTACTTACAGTACAATTCTAACATCCATCAATCACAAACAACCTCATGAATTACCTTTATTTGATTACTCGATTTAACATAAGTCAATGTAAAAATGTTTCTGTACTTACTGTTCAAATTCAAAATCTGTGCTAGATTTATCGAGGCAATTAGCATACTGTGTAAATTCCTTGAAGCATGTCTTCTTTACTTTCCTGAAGAACTCTAAAGCACAACTTGTTACAGCTTTACCTTCAGAAATACATTTTCTAGGATCTTGAAGCTCCTTGCGACACAGCATAAATTCCTGGAAACCAAAAAAGGAGTGCCTGTAGTATTTTGCCAGGAAAGGGGGAAGTTAGAGGCCTTCACTTCAGTACTTCTATATTTAAACTGTGTAGGGAAACACGTACTTTGTACCTAGGCTAGCTGTTAACTCTTACGAGTGATCATAACCTAATAATACAAATACAAAATTCATTTAATCGATTCACTGTTCTTAAAAAGCTAAAGCCTTCCCAGACAAAATGTCATACTAGTATCCGTTTTCGATACTGAACTGGTGGAAACAGGCAATATGTAACATAAATGTTCGTCTGCTGGAAGAACATTAAAACTCTTACATTGTTTTCAAACTCGCAGTATTTGCCGTAATGAAACGCTCCGGCTCTAAGTGCAGGGCCGCTTAAATTAACTTCTTGGACCGTTAACTCTTCCTCGGGTGGTAAATATACATCAGCTGTTACCACCATTTTCACGCTCTCTTCGAACTCACAGCAATTATTACAACCCCAGCTTCCTCTTGCCTCTAATCTTTGTCGAACATGAATGCTACCACAACAGCCAACTCATTGTCCATTTTCAGACAAAAAAAATATAAGAAAGGCTTATACACAAACGTTACATAAAACAATTTCAGGTTTCTACAAATGTCTAATTATTAGTACAATTACATCACACATTGTATTAAACATTTGTATTGAAAAGTTACATAGTTTGCAAGTTTGTTGGTAGAACTGTCACATACACTGCCATCTACAATACATTCGTGTCTTTATCGAGACCCGATTCATTCAGTATGGATCACCACCAGTAACCCGTTCAGTTCATCATCCCGTTATGTATGTAATAATTAGTTGGAATTTAAAGCAATTACAAGCTATGTAATTTGACACTCATTAGTACGATGCGTAAAGTATGTGATTATATATACTTCCATGATAATGCATAGTACAAAGAAGTCACAAACAAAAGGTAAATTAAAACAACACTGAACATTTCTCCGAATTGTTTGTATTTCAAAGAGTTAACGAAGGGGCTTTATTTAAGGGGAAATAGGATGGTTTCAACAATTCTAACCCTTCCTCTTCTCCCCTTACCGAAAACTCGGTGTCATATGTATACAAAATTTACATAAGCAGCTGGAAAGTTTGTAATTAATTATTAACCCCTGCATCCTGACTTAAAACGGAGCCGTACAAATTAAACACACGTTACTAAAAGTATAGTGGAAATGTATATTGTGTTTGTGTTACAAATTTTACTTTGATATATTATTACTTGTGTAAAAATAGATACTTGGAATTGACAGTAAAAGAAGAATTTCAAACAGCAGAGCTTTGAAACTAATAAAGTGGGACTACTATTCTGTGTTACAGTGAAATTAAGGGCTGGTATAAGGTAATAAAATTGTTCTAGCTCTCAACAAAAGTGTAAAATGTTAAATAAATTCATATACCTAAGTAGGATAACAAATAAATGCACTTGGATTCTTGCCCAATTAAACTTTACTGTCAACAAAATTTATACCAGGGGTGGTGGACGGGACCGGCATGTGTACCACAAGGACCTATTGGCTGAACGGGTACTGGTGAACGACACATGTCGGGCATTGTCACGATGCGACTGCCAACTGGTGAACGTGACACGATTGATCCCTTGAGCCGAGAGCCAGATCCGTTAGTCTATCTCTCTCACTCTCTCTGATTTGTTCATTCAGTGTCCTACGGTTCGGAACGGGACGTACGTAAAGTGCACTGCATTACAGTTTTCATTAATCAAGCGCTAGCTTTTTGAAAATTCCATGTTAAGTAATTCCGTTAAGGGAACTGTAAATGTGATTCCAACATTAATAAATCCAGTAATTCACTATATAAATATTTAGAATCCATACAAATTGAAAATAACGATCTGATTCAGAACTGCTCCTGATGAATAAGAAAAGCGTTATAACATGAGATCACCTGTGCTTATTCACTACGGTAGCCTATCTGTTATAATATCCTTTTGTTATTTTTTATTTGCTTCCACGAGAAAGAATAATAACTGTCTTATGTACAAGTAGAGAAAGAAATTGAAGTTAATACTTAAAATTTTCGAAAATTCACAAAATTCCGATTTCAAATTATGTTTACATTCAAATGTGTAACTCAGTTTCAATTACCAAAAGAACAAAACACAACAAAGTTCAAACAACCAATGGGTAGTTGACGCAGAATCAAGAAATTAAAACAAACTACTTAGAAAAATAATTTAATGCGTTATGCTTAACCACAGACACTTGCACATTAATTGCACAGAGTTAAGACAGTCGCACATCCGGAAGGAGAATGATTGTTCCTTTTAAAAAAATGTGTAGAAGATATTTACAAAATCGCTTCAAGAGTTTTATATATTATTTTCACGAAATGCATTCTGATATGCGAAATAAAAACCTAGGAAAATTTCCATTATTCAGAACTTTAGTGTTGTATGACACTATATAGAGTCATGTAGACTTATAACCCTGCGTAGTGTCATATATTAATACTGCTGAGTCCAACGGAGAATTTCCCTAGTCATAAGCGTTAGATGCCGTTTTCATTTACCGGGCCGGACATTTTTTTCTCTGGTAGACAGGAGTATCTGCTGCAGAGACCTGGTCGCCGCCTTTAGCTGTGGTGGGTGTATGTTTGATGTTAGTTTAAACATGCATATATGTTTGTTTCTCTGACATAATTACAATGTAAGGTAAGCACACCCGGAAATACGGTAAGGAAAGAGCACTCTGGATAGGTCCATCATCATCTTGTGCAATTTGTAACAAAATGTCATCGAATGAAGGAAGATGGCAATGGAATGCTACGTGATGATGAAGGCGCATGACGAAAGATAACGTTAAATGTCAGGACGGGGAAACTGCAAGGGAACGTCATATTCGGAACGACTGGTGATTTTTGAAGGCTGAAGGCTGCTGCTCAGCTTTTACACCTGAATGTAATTGAGAATTCACGATCGAAAAACTGATGTGAACAGCATGCAGCACACAGTATGAATGACATAGCATTGACTTCTTACGATGTGTGAGAAATGTATTCCAAGGAGAAATTCAGTTGTCGTGCAAGCATAGCAATAACGCTAAACTAAATAACAATCCAAAGATAATTATTGTTAAACACTTTATTATCCAACTAATGCAAATATATAATATGTAGATACAATTAAAATTATAAAATATTTAAAATTGCTCCAAAATGTTTCGGATCACAGAGGATCCATCACCAGAGAGCATTGTACAGTGCTTGGCTAAAAATTACAACAACGATTCTATCGTGTCCGTTGACATGGACAAGGTCGGTGTTATGGCAGCATATGCTCCCTGATGATGGATCCTCCGTGATCCGAAACATGTTGGAACACTTTTAAATATCTTATAATTTTAATTGTATCTACATATTATATATTGTGCATTAGTTGGATAATAAAGTGTTCAATTATTATTTATGCACGGTGCAAACATGAAGATAATTATCGTATTCTACACATACTTTCTCTCCAATTCTGTATTGTCCTTTATGTCTATTTATTAAAATACATTGTTGTGTAAGTAAATATACAACAGTACACATAGTTCTGTATATTGTTGAAGAAACAACCACACAGCACAGTGAGGAATAATTTGTGTGTTCTTGAGACCTTCTCTCTTTTGAGATGTTATGCGGCATAGGTTGAGAGCTGGCCACTGGAGTTTCGGCACAACACATTGGTCCAATCTTCAAGGGTCAACCAAATACCAACCAACGCAACGTAACATCCAAGAAGAGCACAGGCCTCAACTACACCGCGGTCGAAACCTGAAACCTTGCATTTGTGCTTCTGTTTCGTCAAAAACGATTATTCAGCATCAAACAACAGTTTCTGTTTAAAGTTACAGATCTTAATGGAATTTAAATCTTAAATTAGGTACATGTTTGAGTTTAGTGAAAGAAAATATTTATGGTGACCTATTGCGTATTTCGTGCACGTGATATTCGTGAGATTTGCATTGCCATATTTCCTAAATTATTTTTGAAATACGTTGAATTTACTCATCCGTGATTAATCACGGTGTAAATAATTATTATGTAGTAACATTTTTTCTGGAAGGAGCAAAGACTGAAAACAAGGACTGATCCTTTCCCCGATACATAGACGTGGCTTCATTGCAATATTTAAGATACAAGAAGTCCATAAAAGCAATGAATTCATAGGAATCAAAAGACGTTTAATTGTTTCAGAGATAAAAATATTAAGAAATAAGGAAATGGCCTTATAAATAAGCATTCATTTTATAAAATCTTTGCAATGAACCTACCACCATATTAAGGATAATATGATATGTTTGCATTAATTCAGAAGAATGGCTGTGGAAGGCAACCAGCATCATTCTAAATCAGCAGCAAAAAAGTGACCTGGAATCTACCGTCAACTTAATTGCTGTCTTTTGAAAAACATACATAACACTATGTGGGGGTTTATGCTATCTTGTTACTTATGTTCTTTGTTTGTGGTTTCAAATGACAAGTGACTGATGCATTGGAAGTAGCGCAAGGCAGCGGTCTTGGCCTAATTAAAAAAAAAAAAACTCTTCCGACATTTGCATGAGAAGATTGAGAAAAATTAAAAACAACTTCGTTCAAGATAATTTATTCCGCAGCCGGGATTCAAACTAGGTACCCTTCGAATACAAGTAAGAAGTGTTACTGCTCGAAACACCTAGCACGGCTCATTATCTTGCGCCTATAACCCTCAATAAGCACACCAGTATTTCTGGTGTATTTCATAAAGCTGCTCAACTCACCTCCATCCAGTGTCGCGGTTAGGAACAAGTCGAGCTATACTTCTGCCCCTATACACCTTCATAACATGAATAAAGTCAACTTCACCTTTTTGTTTACTTAAATACAGCAGGTAAAATGTTGCAAGTAGACATTACAGCACGTTAACAAAAATGCCCATATATTTGATGTCATATTCTCACTTATTTGTTTTGAGTTGTGGTGGAATAAATTGGAAGACGATCGGTTTAATCGAACAGTACGGTTAGGTTACACCGATAGGAAATAAAGTACAATAAGTCTGACAAATTTAATGTAATAACTATGCCACATAATTCATACGTATTAAGGGATTTCGATGATACAATATGCGTGACAGATAGGCCTATCATCCCCAATGTGCGTTAATTTCACGTAATGAGGGCACAGAGATATGTATATTAGATACATGTTCTGACACAGGGACTTTTGTGGCCCTGACCTATTTTGGATATGGTTATGAAGACCGAATTATCGTGTTCTGATAACTTCTAATTTTAACGCAGTTAGCCACACTTGGGGATAGGAAGACTGAAATAGTATCGCGTCTGGTCACTTCTGATTCTAACGCTGTTAGCCACACTTAAGGGATAGGAAGACTGAAATAGTATCGCGTTCTGATCATTTCTGATTCTAATGCAGTTTGACACACCTGTGATCCAAAAGAACTCTTGCCCATTATCGAGCCCAAACACGTAAAAATGAACCGTGTCGCCTAAGAGTCTTGTAATCATCCTGAATCTTCTGTCCCGTAAAGTAGAAAGGCCACTTACGTCCTCACAGGCATGTCAAACAGACCAGAAATTCCTCAATTTGGTGTTAAAGACACAGATTGAATTTTGATGAGATTTATGTCTGGCCAAGGGTTATATTTCTCAGGCTGTTGGTAAATATTTTATGTGAAGGAAAATATTTATTCTCAGTGAAAGTGTTAGAATTTTACAGAGGTACCTTAACATGGTAGGATTAATGGAGAAAAACGACCGGACATATCGATGTAGTAATACTAACTATATTAGGAACGTACCTGGTTCTAGTCTTGACCGGGTTTCCGGCTATCTTGATTGAGAGTTCTCGTGGTTTTCCTCAGTTTCTGAAAATAATTCAATGATGTTACTGTCATGTATGACTCATATAGTACTTCCAAGCCCCTCTGATTTCATCGGCTTTTTATACCAACGAACAATATTTAATTTATTATAGGTACAACGTGTGTCTCAGCTTTAAAATCACTGGATAAAGATAGAAGGCAAACTTTTCCTGTCTACGTCATGAAGGTACATATGGGGAGCAGACGTATGGCTCCACTATTTCCTAACCTCGGCACCAGATAAAGGTGAGTGCTATACTTCACGTCCCGGCTGCTCTATGTGTACGAAAATAACCCCGGCACTCATTGAATATATGGCTGGGTGAGCCCCAGAGCCGTTCTGGACGTTCCGGAGAAGAGAAACCCCTCTTGCAACTGCCGGGATTCGAACAGCCGTTTTTCCAGCTCGAAGCCTATTTACTACACTGACTACGCTATTCCAGCTCCCAAAGATCAATGGGTTCAAAAGTAAAGATATTTGAAGTTACTTGTCAATAAGGGGTTCCATAACTTCAAGAAAGAAATTCTACTGTGTGGTGAATCGAATATGGTCGGAGGGTTTGCAAATATTCAGGGCGAAAGGAGCTCTGTTTGTTTGCTTGGAGTTTCGAGTCCTAGAAAATCCTCCCTAGGTTTTGTAATTATGCAGGAAACTTGTCTGGAAGTATGCGGATGGCAGCCCTACAATACCGTACAATGGTCAAGTGAACTGGAATTCAAAAGATCCAAAAACAACAAAATTAAACTCATTTCGTTTTGCACATTTCCAGTTTTTCTAAATTGAATCCTATAAACTTATTTTGAGACTGGAACTATCAGAAACTACAATCCACGAAGAAGAGAAATATGATGATAGTATCGTTGGAGTAATTATTTTAGGACATCTGACATTTATTTGGTGGGAGCCAGGTGATTCGTCTGTCAAAGTCGCGTGCTAATTTCTGTAATGCGTGCTGAAAGATGCTGATGAAACGGATTCACATAATCGTAGTGAAGGTCTTGCAAGATGATCGCTATTTCCATCAAGGTACACTGGCAGATTTTTCAAACCCTACTGTCCTGAAATCCCCAGAAACTTCAATTTCTGTTCACGATTTTTTAACGTCAAGGATTTTTATTTCTTAGATCGCCTTCGGTTCCACGGAGGAGGTGTGTTGGTTTATAATCACGCCAACCGTCATGCTCGGTACAAATGCAGAAGGCCTTGACCGCAGATAATGCCTGATTCGTCTAATCACTCTCATGGAAGAGACGTATCTGATTGCAGACTTTGATTAGCTAATCTGTGACCTATTAAAGAAACAGCGCACAGAGAAAGGAAACGGTTGCGTAATGGTGAAGGTAATAATTCACTGTAAAACAACTGAATATTGTACCGCAGTTCAATAAATTGTCTACTGATAATTGTGATCATTCGTAAACAATTTAGAGTTTTTTTTTGGGGGGGGTGTGCGTTCGCAACATTGCGAAAAGTGACTATTAGCTCCGTCGTCTACCCGTCCCTCTGTACCCATGAAACAATTCGGCTCCCATTGTACGAATTTTCATGAAATTTGATATTTCAGTAATTTTCGAAACTCTGTGGAGAAAATTCAAGTTTCATTAAAGTATGACAAGAATAATGGGGTACATTACAAGAAGACCCACGTACATTTATGATAATACCTCGCCCAAATCTTCTTAGAATGGGAAATGTTTCACACAAAAGCTGTAGATAAAATCAAAACACATTTTGTATTCAATAACGTTTTTTCCGAAAGTCGTTCCATTGGCGAGATAATGTAGAAAAATGTGGTAGATCCGGACAGTCCACAGATGACAATATAACACGGCGCAAGAGCTTTGTATGCTGGGTAACTACGGCTACAGACACACGTTCAATGCAATTATTATTGTTTTTCCACGACGACAATGGTTACGCGAACACGCCTCTATGTTACGTTATACATACAATTCCTCTCTTGTTAACGTTATTAACGTTACTTTAACGTTATTCATTCCGTGCATTGTGCCTAAAATCCTCTTTTATAAAAGCAATATGTGCACATATAACGTACAAAAAAAGACAAACTCTTGTTTATTCCTACATGTTTCGGCGGCACTCCGCCATCTTCAGTGAGTCCATAAGCCAAATGTTAAAAATCAATTGAGTAAAATACAATACAATACAATAATAATAATACATATAATAGAGCAGTGATTTCTGCAGCTGAATCACTGTTGTTGTGTATGTTATATTTGCGTATGTTCGTTCCATAAACGAGGGTTTTGTGCGTGTTTGAAGGTTCCTTGAGTTCGCAAGTCCTTGCAATCATGCTGATTTAATGCTGAAGAGTCCAAGGTGACTAATAGCAGGATCTGTAAATAAGCAATCATGTGAAGGTGCAAGTCTTCTGGGATATGACGCCGGCTCATAAACCAGAAGACGTAAATCTTTATGAACATGGCTGTGAAAGCCTAAAATCTCGCACACAATCAATTATCCCACTTACTTCTCATTTTTGGAATCTTTAAATTAGGTAACGTAAAAGTTTGATCTCAATCTGACATTTCGCATTTTGTGGATTCAAAACAGGACACCGACAGCCACTAAGAAGTCATACATTCATAATGTTACGTCAGTGTTTCGTCATAACAGCGATATTTAAATCCCGCATCCTTTCAACAAAACAAGATATGCGAAACGATATTATATCATGCTTTCTTGACTCATATAATTCAATTAAGACCTGCAGGAATATGTATAAATTTGAACGTCAACAGAAATTCCCATGGTCGTGGCAGAACATTGTTTAACCTTCTAAATAACAGGCTAGCTACATGCGACGAGTAATAATTGCCTGAACATTAAACAACACTGCGTTATGTCCGCTCAGTGTATTGGTGTGTTATTCTCAAAACAAACACCAATTATTTTTCTGAACATCATTAAAACAAACAGTCGTCGTTACAGAGCTGAACTGTGTTCTCTTTGAGGTAGAAGCTTATCTTTGTATGTGAGACCGGAAGATGAGGTCAGAAAAGTGAAATCTTGCTTTTTATAAATGTTAGACATAGTCTCAGTAAAGTTTAAAATAATTTGTATTCCTTTCATAACGGACGAATTGACTAAGACCTGTGGTCTTATGGGGAGGGCCGGGATGGGGTAGTCTGTATAGCGACTCGCTACGGGCTGTACGGTCCGGGGATCGAATCCCTGTAGGGGTGAATTGTCCGCATCCGCCCATACCGGTTGTGGCGCCCACCCAGCCTACTGTACAATGGGTGCCAGTTATCTTTCCCGGAGGTAAAACGTCAGAGGCGTGAAGCTGACACCCACTCCAGCTAGCAACGAGGTTAAAGAAAACATAGAGCTATACCTTTACTTTCCTTCTGTGCCTTCATGGCAGGTTGTAGGGCGACATTTACGTTTATCTTTACTTTTACCTTTACCTATTGTCTTATGGATCATTATTAATTACACGGTGTAATCTGGTAGTTGGGTCCCAGCGATTGGCAGGAAATCACTGACTTAACTAAACGTCCGCGATTACCTAGCAGACTGCATGGCCGTATAACCCAAATGGGTCTTCACGACAGTAGTAACCTCTGATCAGAACAAATATGTCGGCCGAAGACTACACATGCCTTTAAGGGAAGTACCTGCTTTTGTGTCTTCGTGTGATTTGGCTGTATTGTACTGGCAGTGGCGACGACTGGTAACAAACTCTGAACTTTTGGGGCTGGCACACTAATATCTAAAGATTTCGCGGCGACCGGAAGTTGTGTTGGTTGTTATTACTCTATCCTTACTGGAGGGCCACAGCCTGTTATTTTAATAAAAAAATATTTCTTGTATTTCAAGAAAAAAACGGGAAGGGCTACCATCTCCCATTTCCTGTTTTTAAAAAACAACTGGTTTGCTCTCTTGAAGGTTGAAACCACCTTTTCAAGTTTGACTTAGACAAGAGGTTCCCAGTTTGCGGTATGCGGAACATTGGCTTCGTTCAGGTGGTATTTGGAACAGACACATACATTATTTTTATATGTTCATGTTGATTTTTAACTGCTGTACTGACTTAGTATTTATTTTGGTGCTTTGCTGCAATAAGGTATGGACTATTCACATATTGTTAAAAACTTCAGCTGCCAAAATTTTGTAACGTATCACACTGCCACAATTGTTATACAACTGGCAGAAAATGGTTGAGACGCCAGCGAAAATTCCCGGCAATTATCAAGTAGCCCGAAGAAAAAGTTTGGACAGTACATTATAAACCATCAGCACATAACAACATCAATATAGTGATATAATGTATGCAACACGTTACATTATATCACTATATTGATGTTGTTGTGTACTGACGGTATACAACATATTGTACAATTGTTATTGCACAACGGGATGGCTTCTGTAAAAAACAAAAAAGGTTTGAGAATTTCTGACTTGGATTAAACTTCGAGGCTCTATTTGTAACTTAACAGCTACAGCTTCTTCTTCAGATTCTGTACTTTAAGTCATAAGACATATCCCAAACCCGCCATAAGGGAATCTTACAATTATGTGACAGACGTGTATAACTAACCAGGCCCCTAAAACGTTACTATAAACTGGACAATAATGTATCATTTTATGTCTTTCGCTTTGCCCTTTAAAAATACTATTCACCTTTAATTTAGTGTCACTTTGCAACTTCAATTGCATTAGCATTAGAAGAAACTTAAAAGGGCATCTCATTACGTTAATATATCTCTACGTTATTTGGTTATCTTTCCAGATAATTGTAAACAATTTGCCTCGAGCAAACAAGTTGTGATAGCCTCAACCTTCCTACAGCAAAAGTGAAATTGCATGATGACGCAGCACATCGTTATAGAAATAGAACGGGTGGTCCCAACATGTTTGTATAACATTTCATAAACATCTCTCTGAAAGCATGTGTTGTCACATACATAATTTTGTAGGATTAAGAATCAGTACAAAGGTATACTGTTGGGCTCCCCGACTGCCATTTCTTAGAAACAGACATAGTCTTTGGAATATGCAATACTTAGCACTTTCTCTTATTCGACGGAGGCGATTCAAGAAATATTTCAGACTGGTTCCAAAATTTATTTTTGTTCTTTGTATATGACACTTGGGCGGTTCAGCCTGCGCGTTAATAAAAGCCTATTCAATAAAACTGAATTATTATTATTATCCTTGTTATCACCTTTATGCAGTGTATTTACAATTTTATATCTGAAACAAACAATATATCTACGGTATATGGTGTTGCAACCGTTCTGTATTTACAATTTGCGCTCCATGTAATGTTATTTCGCCCGTGAAATATGTTTTGTACTTTTACATTAGCACTTTCCGCAGTATGTGTGCTGTGCCCAGTATGCTTTTTTTTTATTATTTTCTTAATTTCGCGTTTTCCTTTATGATGCTCAGGTATTGTCTGAGTGATATTGAAATAGTTCCAGTCGTCCCTATTACTGCCGGTATCACTTTTGCTTTCACATTCCACATGCGCTGAATTTCTATTATGAGGCATTTATATTTTAAAATCTTTTCAGCTTCTTTCTTGATAACATTTTTGCCTCCAGGAATTGCAACATCTATTAACAAACATGTTCCTTATTTTATTATCACGGGTTATAATGTTCGGTTTATGATTATTATTATTATTATCTTTGCTACTACTATTATTGTTGTCAACTGATATTAATATTGCATTATTATTATTACTGTTGTGTAATATCATCAGTCTTACCTACAATCAGTCTTTTGGTCTGTCCCGCTTAAAGGGTTTACAATTGTTCCAATTACGTAGGACGTCCATGACACATTCTGCTCTTCCATTAAAACCAGCAGAACAGCTTCGAGATTGTAGGTTTTATCCTAGGATAACTTTGATAGTTTTTTATTACTCTATTTCTAATCGTTACTCAACGCTTCTATCTATCTATCTATCTATCTATCTATCTATCTATCCATCCATCTATCTATCTATCTGTCTGTCTGTCTATCTATATATCTACATTACGTTTGTACCCCATAATTTCTACACTAGCCTTAGTCTTCTCTGCATGTATTTCCGTGACGCTTACTACAAATAAATGATTATAATTTGTTGGTAGGAATAATGGCTTAGGGTGTTGATAAATGCAGGCATTATGGCACTATACCTATTTAGAATTCGCGAGCTTATGTACGCTAAATTTGATTTTAAATGCACATACTTCAAAGTTTTGTCAGGAAGGACGTTTCTGAAGTAGGTCCATCTGAACGTATCAGCATGCACAGCATATCTTGCTGTGGTTCATTCGAATTTCCAAAGTTACTCCCAGCCTACTTACTTAAATATATTCCTTAAAATAAGAAATATATTAAACAGCTATAGCAAATCTTCCACGGTTACCGGTATATTCTACTCTCTATTTATCTACTAATTTTCTTGGATAGTACGCAATTCTGGTACAATGTTTCTCAGTTTGCTTATCTGACCTCAATAGAACAAGTTTTTAGCCGTAAGAAAATACCGAATGTCTTCCAATTACAAATATCATTTTGGTACGAATTAAAGAAATAACATCTAATGTAAACATGGCTGATATAACTTGAGCTAATAGTTTCGTAACACTCGAGTCACGAAGCAACTGTGTGCATTGCACCGTTGTATGGCACATGTTACTTAATGTAACATACTGCAGACGGTTCCCGTTTCAATTAGCAACTCTACTTTCTTTAACTAGTGGTTTCCAAACCGTAAAGAAACATTTCTCTTACACTTGGCATTTTACCTGAAAATGTAGAAGCAAACACAATGTAATTTCAATTCTCTCTTAAGGCGTCTCTTTAGTCCACACTTTTATCGATTGACAATTTTAGTAACCACACACGTTGCTGACAGAAAACGCTTAGCAATAGAATACTTCTCTTAATGTCTGTTTTGTACCCTGTCCCCTACCACACATCCTTTGGCGTTACCAGTTTTCAAATTCGAGAAACTGGAAACCGTGTTATGGAGATTCTGCATTTCCATTTGTTCCACGTGCACGATTGCTTCACAACTACAAAAATGAAGCACAGTTTATTCTGTGAGCCTGTCAACGACTGAAAGAACAGTGGAAAGTATTTGGACTTACGAAAGACAAAGTAACATTACCAGAAGAAATTACATAATCGATAGCTTTGTACTGTAATTTCTCTTACAGCTGTCAGGGTGATTAATCAAGAAGGTAAGGTGGGCGGTACAGAAATATACGTGGGAGAAATGCTACTTTTATACGATATTTTGGGCAGGAAAATTAATGGATGAAACTACTGAGGAGTCGTATGAATGCAGGGTGAGGAAATATTAAAACTGACTCTTAGAAAACAAGAATTTGATGATGTACAATGGAATGACCTCACTCTGGATAACGTCCAGTGTCACATTTCTGTAAAGAGGGTAATGAAATCTTGAGTTGAACATAAACAGTACCTTGCGTTAACATCACTAAGATTGTTTCGGTATGTTTACGGTGATAATGTTGTAAGCGATTGTAAACAGTAAGTCAGAACAATTTTGATATCAAACTGTCATTTGGATATGTAGGATGTCTTTTAGTTTTTGCAGGACAAAGAATGGAGCAAATATTGAACGTGCGTAGGGTAAGGATTGGGAACGGGTTACTCGTTACAGCGGATTGTTTCTAGTTCCTGTTTGTCTGTTACTTGCTTACAAATAACGCAGAAAGCAGAGCTAACATGCGAATACAAAATAAAGGATTTCTGTACTGTTGGTACCAAACTGTGTATGTTGAGATATTATAGTAAAGGATAAGATTCGTAATAAAACAGTAAACTATAGAAACGTGATGCATTTAAAAGGATGTGGAAAAATATTTATTTAGCCGTAGAGTAGGCTGGAAGTAAGGATAAAGTCAGCAAGACAGCACTGTAATTGGGGGTTATGGTGGAATAGAAACGCACAAATAGAGAGGGAGTGGACAACAACATATACGTAGCAATGGTAGCAGTAATAATAGTAGTAGTAATAGTAGTGGCAGTAGTAGTGGTAGTAGTAATAGCAGTAGTAGTAGTAATAGTAGTAGTAGTGGTAATAGTAGTAGTAGCAGCAACAGCAGCAGTAGTAGTAACAGTAGTAGTAGTAGTAGTAGTAGTAGTAGTGGTGGTGGTGGTGGTAGTAGTGGTAATAGTAGTAGTAGTAGTAGTAGCAGCAGCAGTAGCAGTAGAGTAAAAGTAGTAGTAGTAGTAGCAGCAGTAGCAGTAGAGTAAAAGTAGTAGTAGTAGCAGCAGTAGCAGTAGTAGTAGTAATAGTAGTAGTGGTAATAGTAGTAGTAGCAGTAGTACTGGTGGTGGTAGTAGAGTAGTAGTAGTAGTGGTGGTGGTGGTGGTGGTGGTGGTGGTGGTGGTGGTGGTGGTGGTGGTGGTGGTGG
>Ga0136643_10003059_pt1 | contig 22279 bp, 17 predicted proteins | sample TergutLab28metaG_FD_96883 | JGI IMG/M metagenome (GOLD analysis project Ga0136643, IMG submission 96883) | Labiotermes labralis P1 segment gut microbial communities from Petit-Saut dam, French Guiana - Lab288 P1 (version 3) (version 3) | ecosystem: Host-associated > Arthropoda: Insects >... | reverse complement strand
GCGCATGCATATAGCTAGCCCTTAAGTTCCCTAGACAACCTGATGACGGCCAATACAGGCCGAAACGTGTAGTTGTTTCCATCACAGTCATTAAATACACCTCAGTGATTAAGTTGTGTTTGATTACATACCTTTTCCTAGACACATAACGTAACACCGAGGCCCGTTAGTGCAACCATTGTAGCAGTGGAACAGCAATAAGTATTATATATTCTGAGTGTCTATTTGTAGCTTTAGATATTCAGCATGCAATAGACATGCCATATTGTCTTCTGCCACACGCTCGCCACATTAACTCATAAAAGGCAAGATTTTCGAAAAAAAAATACGAATATAAGATATGTGTTTTAATTTTCTCTACAGCTCCATTCTAAGAAGAATTGAGCGAGATATGATCAAACAATATTCATGTAACCTAACCATTATTATTGTCAGATTTTAATGACTCTTGAATTTTTAAGAAAGATTTTCGAAAAACATTCAAATATAAAATTTCATGAAAATCGGGTCGAGTTGTTCCATACTAAAGCACGGACGGTCAATTGCACACTCAGACATGATGACGTTGCAAACGCGCCTAAAAAGGATGATCCTAAAATGTAATTTTATTTCTATTGGTTTTCCTGTATATGTTCATGTACTGACATGCCTGAGGATGAACTAAGTACAGGCCGAAAAATGTAGCATATATGTGAGGATAATGTACTTGATTAAATGAGCTTTCATTGTGTTAGACTGAACATACGTGGTTTGTTCATTTTTTCAGGAGCTGACTTCATATTTGAAGTTCTCGTTACGGTGCTGATGAAGGCTCAAGACTGGACTAGAACACAGTGCAAAGTGGTAGGCAGCTACCGACATTTTGAAACAGCCTCCTGCTTCCATCTTCAGATTAGTTTCGAAGTCACTGAACACAGCGTCATGTCCTGTAAGTCTACAGTCTTCAAGAATTTTTCTACCTGACTCTAGTCAGTAAATTGGTTAGTTCGGACTAGGGTATTTATGATAGTAAGTCAAGTACTCAGTACACTAGCTGATCAAGTAACTTAAGTAAATGTGGAGTATTTGTGTAAAAATAATGGAATCAGTAGACGAGCAAGTTACAAAAAGACAGAATTATTTCACATTTTAGTCAATTTTAAAAGAACGTTCCGCCAAACTTCTAGAAGATCTCCCTATGATGTGATGTGCGAAGGAGAGGGGGGTAGAGGTATAACTACTCAGTTCTAACTGCGGCGCTAGACCGAGATGCACGGTCTACACCAGGTCCCAGGCGCTTTACCTGCGGGAAAGAGAGCCTGTACCCATTAGAGGAAGCTGGATTGACCCCAGGGGCTATCTGGACGGGATTTCAAACTTTGGACTGTCCAGCTTATGGCGAGTCGCTACACGACTACGCTATCCAGGCCCCACTCTTACGTTAAGGGAGTCTGAAAGTACAAATATTAGCATTTGAGGGTTAGATAAATTATGTTGAAATTAAGAGGGGATCTCCGTAGTCCAGAAGTTTGGGAATAGCCAATCTACAGAAGGTCGCCTCAAACATTCCCTATTCCCCACACCAAACAAATTCCTAAAAGGAATTTCGAAGGTTTCATTTCAGGTATGATATCAGCTGCACACTCCGACCACTTATCATGACTTCCTCTTATTCTCTTCTCAGCCCTCTATTTTGATTTCAGCCTACCTTTACCAGACGGCGGTTTTACGTGAACTTTCCTAGTAACTTCAATCAACTGATAAAATTGTGCCTTAAATTAAGCAATGATCGCTTCTTTCCGCACCCTTCCCAATTCACCATTCACTACAAATTACACTTATTACTATATGCGCTAATGAATTTTTTCATTTGTAAATTACATAAAAATGTAAATAAAACAAGGTATCTCAAATAATGACAGTGTAGGGAAATAGACACTGCCCAGTTAAACCAGTTTAAACTCGTATTCAGTTTAAGTACATTAGAGAACTACATGATGCTGTGTGCTGCTACAGAATACGGATATTTGGGGACATGCTTCACGATTGTGTCTGACAAAGTGAATTTTGTGACTGCTGCAGTCTACATGTTGCCATGTTTGTGCTGATTGAGGTGGACACGGCTTTAGGGAGGGACGCTGTACAATCAGAATCCACGCTCAAATCAGGTCGCAACCAGTACGCTGCCTAGAAGCCGTGGTCACGATATTTGTTTCAGTTAACTAGAAACAAAATTTTCGCAACAAGACATTTACTCGTTAGGTTTAGACACGAGACATGAGACCCTCACTGCAGTGGCATGAGCATCGCCGTCTCGTGGGATGCGAAGTAATTCAAACAACTAAGAAAGTACGCAGGTGTCTTCTGCACTTAATATTGAGCAGTAGGTTCCTCGAAAATGCCAGTAATACACAGCACCACACCCAGAAATTAAATCTTCATAATTAATACATTTTTCATTTCAAGGGTTCAATAAATTACGATAATGGACTACAGAAACTGCCCCCTTTCGCTCATTATATAGTTGCTTTTTGTTTAATTATCTTACAACCTCGAAGCAGAAATGAATTTAATTCCCAAATCAAGAAATTAAGTAGTTCCTACGTTCAGGTTATTAAATTAAAATTTGGAATAAGAATTCAGACCTCATTCAAAGGCTTGCCGCAAACTTACCACCGCTTCAGCTACCATCACTACCCTACGTAATCTCAAGACGGGGTTATTCTATATTATGTTCCGGTTTGTTGTCCAATGACTTCAAGCACGTGTCGAGACCAGGTGCAGCTATGTTTAACATTCAGTCCTGCAGACTTAAATTCATCAAATTTATCCCTCAAGCCGGAAGGTTGCGGGTTCGATTTCCGATGGTATTATTGAATTTTTCTTTTACTTAATCCTTCCTATCGCACTATGGCCCTGGGGTTCACTCAGCCTCTAACAGAAATTAATACCATGAATATTTACTGGAGAGTAAAGGCAACCGGTGCGTAGGGCTAGCAACCTTACCACCTTCATGAGCCGATTGTTTCGAAATCTAGGAGCCACACCCGCCTTGAAAGCGCAAGGCCTGTTCAGGCCTGTATAAGGATTTCTTTACTTTATTTAATCCTCGTAGTCTGAAAACCACCAAATTACCTTTCAAAATCATACTCTTGACTATTAATTAGTAAATATATTTCCGTGGTCCATATTTCACAACAAGACTGCTCACTACTCCAATGCCTTGATTTTTACTCCCTCATTTCTACTTGACATTTTCAGTAGTACGGTCCCATTATTTTTGCTTTTTCTCTCTCTTTCTCTGTCTCAAATAAATAATGTTTTACTTCAAGTCGTACGAGAAAATTTTAGAAAACAGAAAATTACATAACAAGTAGAAATAAAGGACTCGCACAACATTCTTCATGAACTAAATCTTACGTAAACATTCTTAAGCATAAAAGGAATTCTCTGTCTCGCTGCAGCCGAAATTTAAAACAGATGGGGCTGAAATTCTATTCCTTATTACTTTGTATTTCTTTATCAGATGTTTAATATATTATTCCAACGGTATGTTTTTTGTCATTCTGTTACTGCTTCTTACAAAAATATTTAGCGTCTCTTTCTAAAAGAAATCAAGATCAAATTAACCTGTTATCCTCGATAAATATGAGAATTTTAAGTGTGTTAAGTACTACATAAAAAGAAATACATACCATCTCTTATAAATTATACGTGTAGGAAGTGATCGTAATATTTCAATACTGATTTTCAGTTCCACATCTATTATGCTACATAAATTTAAAAAGCCTTGCGTAAAATATCTCCTTACAAATAACGAATTGTTAAGTGAAATTTTAAAATATAAATTGGTTTTATACTTCTTAAGATGCCCAAATTCACGCACATGGAACCTCAAATCACTCTTTGAATATTTCCCGCGTTCTTACAACAAGGCGCGTCCTACTTACTTATTTAGCCATAAGACGACGTGTGAAGAATATTCATGGCGTAGTACTTCGTAATAAGGTTCATGGTTGATTGTTGGAAGGACACAAGTGCTCTAAAGCTATTGATATCTACATTTTTTAATCGTTGACAGGGGAATTTTCAAAAACTTGCCTATTAGAATGCCAAGACTGAGATGTTAATTCCCATGGCAAACAATTGAAATTACAGTCTTCTGGCTTGTAGAAGATGGAACATGCAGCCTTCATCTTCAGGGTAGAAGTTCCTTATGTCTTGAACAAAATACCAGCAGGTTCTACTGAAACTTTTCACTTTGTAAAGCACCATCATATTGGTTCTCCATCCCTGTCTCTCCTAATGCATGACTTCTTGTCTCTGTAAGAATGCCCATCAAACTGTCGTTCCAACTTTGGCCGAGATCGGAAAAAATAACGGACTACATACCAACATACGCGCGTGTGGACATTTCGAAAACATGAATAGTTAAATATGAAAAAGAGAGAAAATGTTGGACCTAAAATTTTATAACAAACTGAAACATACATTCCACGCTCAGTATACACTTCATTTGTCTGAGATTTTCAAACTGGTTAAAAAAAAAAAAGCTTGAGAAAACGCCAGAGCTGCGTATTTTTCCTGACTTTTTAAGATATAAGAATCATGTGCGTTCACTCTGTATATCCTATGCCCTGACGCAAACCAGTAAGAATAAAAATGCGTTGATAATGCCACAATCCTCTCTACATGGCAGGCAATCACATAAGCAGAAAGTGAGCAGAAAAAAGGACTGTTGAACAATAACGAAAATAATTTACTCCGAAACAGATCTGTCAGTGCCTAAATCTTGACGAATTATGATCATGAAAAATAAGTTCGTAATTGAATTTATATCAATTAACAGTAATTTAATTATTTAGTTTTCAGTTTCTAATTGTTTATATTTTACCAGGAGACAAGGTAATAACAAGAATTATTGTAGAATTAGTTACCACTATAATGTGTGTGATTGAATGTTTGATACATACAGGGTGTTTCAGGAGAAATAGTAAATATTTTATGATGTGGTAGTATGGAATATTCCTAGTAAATAAGTTCATATAAACATGTGTCCAATTATCAATGGGTGTGGAGATACAGCTGTTTGAATGTTACGCATAAAAAGCCTTACAAAATGTATGAAGGAAAGAAAAATGACGTATTGATTGCATTTATTGGTTTCGTAAATGATCTCAATAAATTGCAACAGTTTAATGTAAGTGTTCAAATATCCCACCATCGACCTCAATGCAATTTTCAGCCCTCTTGGCGATAGTACGTGCAGCTCTTGGCGTTCTTGCTTTATGAGGGCAGCACTATTCATAATGCGAGCGACCAATTCGTCTCTTGTGTTTACTTTTTCTTTGTACACTTCGCTTTTCATCCATCCCGACAGACAAAAAACTAAAGGAGTAAACCTTGGTGACCAGTGAGCGTGACCACTGCGAACGAATGTTAGATTTATATGATGTGTCACCAGACGGCTATAATGTGCAGAGGCTCCGTCATGCTGGAAGACCATGCGTATCCTTTTAGCCAAAGGAGCCTCCTCCAATAATAGTGGAAGTTCGTTTTCCAGAAAGTCTATATACGCGTTCCCTGTAAGACGATTCGGTAACACACCGGGCCCAATCAACTGATTGTCGTGCACACCGCACCACACATTTGCAGAGAACCAATGTTGAGAATTTCTTTCCACAATGGCATGTGAATTTTTGTCGGATCACCGGTGAGATTTATGGGTGTTGTTTATACTGTCACGAGTGAAACAAGCTAAATCGGTGAACAGTATGAATGGAATTAATTGGCGATTAGCAATTACCCAATGACACAAATCCAACTGTCTAGCTTCATCTCCTTCTTCAAGGCGTTGCATCATCTGTAGACGAAAAGGATACAGGCCGTGTTTACGTAATGTTTGCCACACTCTTGTATGTGGAACACCGATAAGTGTAGAAATTCTTCGTGTGTTTGTTGCTTGTTGTTGGACTACGTTCTACCGACTGAAGAATGCTTTATACCTCAACCACTTTTTGCTAGTCTGTACGTTCAGAAGAAATATGACTGCTGGGAAGTGCACCAGTCTCGTGCATTTTGTTGTAAAAACTAACAAACACTCTTGAACCTGGTACTCTGCGGTTAGGAAACCGTAGACTGTATTCTCTACACGCAAAAAGAGCATTTCCATTACAAAACCCGTAAACAAACACCATATCGACATATTCTGAATGTGTAAAGACGTGCGGCATTGTTAGAAACACTACCAAAGAACAGCAAACAGCATCAAGTTACATACAACTGCAGGTTACAGCTGCAGTCACATGCTATTCAGAGTCCTGAGTGTCTGTCATCTGTTTCAGACTTGCGCCCGCATCGAATCTGTATGCGCCAACTTCAAACATTTATATTTACACCCCTTGAAAATTGGACACATGTTTATGTGAGCTTATTTACTCGGAATAGTCCATACTACCACCTCCTAAAATATTTACTATTCCTCCTGAAACACCCTGTATATACACATATATAGTAGAAAATCAATTTATTTTAGGCGCAGCTCTAAAGTACACTGAACTAATATAAACACAGTCTGAAGCAAGACCTTTTGTAATTTTTACAGTAATTCTACAGCTTTTTCCTGTTTATGGACAAAGACTATGGAAACATTTTGTTAAATCAGACGATAAAGAGATTTTTTTAAAGTTTTGCTCACCGTGCATCTCAGTATAATCCTAGTAATTAACCAACTTGATGCACAAAATCTTGTTTTATAATAAGTTTTTATTAAATGTCGCTACATGTTTCGAGCATTATGTGCTCATCATCAGGAGGTAAAAATTTTATATACAGCATCTGGTATCATCACACCTGTAGGTGGCCGTCCCGTGCACAGGTTGAGAGTATTCTCTCAACCTGTGCACCTCCTGATGATGAGCACAAAGTGCTCGAAACATGTACAGACATTTAATAAATCTATTATAAAACGAGATTTTATTCATCAAGTTGATTAATTACTAGGATGATAAATAGATTCATGACACTAAACCAACAAAATACCAAACTTGTTCCTTAGATATTTATATTATAATATCACACTTAAGCGTTGCTACCCTTTCGTTCCGCACGGTACAATTATCAGAAAATCAAACCGTTGTAATACAGCATGATACCAAATCAGTCACTTTTTTGTACAGCTGACTTGGTGCAGAAGAGTCGTACTGTTCAAATGTAGGCATTTCTTTGTACAGTTGTTATATAAATGTGACGGATCGTGATATACAGCATCTTGGAGGCAACCTACGTACTTGACGAATATCAGGACAGCACCAAACATTTGCACGAATTTCGCGAAATTTCGTAACATCCATTCACTACTCGTATGGCAGACTACCGCACGCAGTATCTCTTAACTAACCTTTTGGAGCCGGAATTATTTTTTTAAATTTTAGCACACCCTGTATATAAAATGTGAATAATACAGGAACCAAATACGTTAGAATTATGAAACAAACTGCATTTTTTAAGAAAAAAAAGGAGACTATATACCATGTTTAAAATATTCAGTACATATATTTGTTGAATAAATATATAAAATGCAACTTTAGAGGTTAGCGGTGCGGTACGACGACTATAGTTGACATTAGGCGTCAAAAGGTTAAATATGAAGAGGCTCTAACAAAATCGGTTAAGAATAATAATCTTGACGAAACGGCAGAGTTATAGCAGACCTTACGGAAGTGGTTGTGAGGTTGTGGACGGAATTCCAGTGATCAGGTGAGATACCATTGAAGGGGTTTTGAAAATATGATGATCTGCTCGTTGCATACAGCAGTGAAAACGATGTGGCCTGTTGAGCAAATATGTATACCTAAAAATAAAACTGCAGTCGTCAAATACAAGAGAATGATATGGAACGTTTGTCGGGAAGATGAGAAATGTACAAGTTAAGAGTTAGTTTGGAAAAGTTGAACAAAATATTTACTTGATTCACTTGGTCGTTGAAGGGAAAGTAATAATAAATAAAAAAAACATAAGGTATGAGGATGTGAACTGAATTCATGTGGTTCTAAGGACAGACTCGTAATCGGCTTATTTGGATTCATAAAATTTAAAAAGGGGGGGGATTTTACTGGTTTTGGGACGCGTAGGATCTCGAGAACGGTTTTGTTTCATGTAATTAACTTTTTTCTTTCCGCAGTTTCTACTGAATGTCTAAATCATGTGGTTAGCATCTATAGTTTGTATTTTTCAGATCCCGGGTTCAAATCTTGACAAAAGGCTCGCTTTTTTTCCACATCCTTTCCAGTTTTTATACATTATCAACCCACCATTCGATGTTGCATGATTTTGGCAAAATGAAATTATGGCTAAACAGGTCAATGGGTAGAGAAAGAGCTACGAATTTCTACAACGTCACTGCCACTTTTAAAGTACATACTAGTGCAGAAATACAAACGATAATCTGAGTGTCAGTGTTGTCTATACTTTACTGTACTATAAGTTGTGTATACTGCCACCTGGCAACTCCAGTACTATCTCACGTTGGAGCACAGCGTCGCGAGGAGTCTGGCACCCTACCTGCAGTAAGGAACCCGCGCTGAGGGAACATCTCACCAATGAATTATTCAACAATCGAACGGTGCTAGTAAGATAGTAAATCTTTTTTAACTTCTTATAGTTACATAATGGAAAGAGAAGAGAGAGAAACATTTTTCCTTAGGATCGATGAGCTTATCACTGTGTAACACCCGTCCTTGTGTAGTAAATAACCAATCATGCATCACTGTTTTATGTACACTAGCTATATTAAATGAGGTATTAACATTGCCCTGCGCCTAAATAACATTCTTTTATGGGCTCGTCATAAATTTCCTCTTCCCTCCTTAGTCCCTTGAAAGCATTAATGTCAGCTATTTGAGCTACACCGATATATGCTTTTATTTTTGCTTAGACAAATTTACCAAAATTGTGCGAGCGTGGAATAGCATAAACAAACGCAATTTCTTACGTACATTAGCTGACCTGGGATGGCAACGTTTGCTTCTTTAATAACACTGTTCTTAATAGTGCACCATATAAATAGTTTTAAATATCTCTATCAAAATACACACTAAGTATTAACGCAATAGATAAATGTTGTATATAGAGTAGTACTGTATGTTTAATGTTTGTGTATTCACGGAACAAATATTATGGAAAAGAGAAGACAACGTAAGATACTGACTTATTATTTTCTTGGACTGTAACACTGTGTATATTTGTAGGATTACCCCGAAGATGAGGAGTAGTGTGCTACCTACTTCTCAAGTGTTGATGTATTAGGGTTCAAGAACACAGTGAAGTGTCCGATTCTCAACATGAATGACTGAAGGTGCATCTCCGGTTATTCTGATTAGGCGGACATGTGTGACTGGCTCTAGGGTCTCATCGCTTTAACAGGTGAAATAGCCGTGTACTAATCGAACTTGGCACTGTGTGGGCTTCAAAGCAGTTTTAGTCACTATGACGAAGACTAAAACTTCTTTCGACTCACCGTGAAAGGAAATCAGATTTTCCTGTCGTTCAGCCTGAAGCCCAGTCGCCATAACGACTGAGCTGCTGAGCTCTACCTCGTAGTGTTCTATAAAACTGTCCATATTCCACCAAATTATCTCTCTCTCCATTATCCACATTATTCTAAAATTCCACATCATTCGCGATGCATATTCAGCAAGAACCATGCCTTTACAGAATACTCCATCACTGCTAAGGGTAAGAATGCTACAGACTTGTTTTACTGTACTGATAACTCGACGAACAGTTTCGTACTAAACTCTATGCAAAAGAAGCAGCAAAAACTCGGTTCCCTGTTGACGGCTGAAAATTAATTATTAACAATGTTTTAATTGCTAAAAGAAAAGTAAACGGTTAGAAAGATGAAAAAACACAGCTGCGCTAGTCAGCTAATGAAACATTAACACAAGCTATTTACCAGGGCATAAATCATAAGATGAATCTGTGGCAAATTCTTCTTTACCAAACAGTTTATGGAAGGAGGTTAAGATTTGTACTTGCCGTGCAATACTGTAACGTCCTTACGAACCCACAAACAGGTTCTGAATAATCTTTCAGTCTACACTAATTTTTTCAATAGGATGTGTCTTGGTTTCAGTTAATTAAGTTAATGTATTTGTTGGTCTTTAGTAATTTCTCCACTTACTCTACTTGATTTTCGGTACTTAAACCTCAAATTGCCAAAAGCGAAATATACATTCCGCGCCCGCGTCTTCTTCGTCAATTGACACCAAAATAAGTAAAGGGTTATTGAAGTCGAGTGCTGTATAATTCTAAGCCAATCAAATATAATTTTGCTTTGTAAAAGGTACCTTCTTTACAAGACAGCCCTACTTAGCTACAGTCCAGTATACTTTGCTTGCCGTACTATTCATGTCACTTTCTTGCATTTTATAAAGCCGATAATTCATACAAATAGTAGGTGATAACATCAAAATATCCGAAAGTGTCGTGTAAAATAGCGACGTTTGTTAGAGTCTGCAAAAGTAACTTGCTTTGTGTAACTGTCAGTATAACCACACGACACAAAATACATTACCGTCAGCAGAGAGAGGGAGAGAGAGTGGTCTGTAGAGACATAGTTACTCGCCTGGGAGTGTGACGTCTGCTACCAGGGAGTATCACTGTTTGGAGAACTTCGAGAATTAGTTGCTTGGTTGCTTGGGAGATTATTTGCATCTAAGAGACCAAAGTGATTTTTATAAATAGAAGGTTCCTATAAACTGTACCCTTCGCGACGCATTTTTAGGCTTACCAAATCAAAAGTTTGGTCCAAAAACTAAAAATAAGGAAGCTCCTCAATTATACATGCCAATATGGGGCGATTAAACCGTACGTAAATAGGATAAGATGGTGAGAACAAGAGTAATCAGCGTGATTACAGTTTTCCGCGGGGGTGTACATTAGATCTTCACACTTCTGGCATGTTATGTAGAGTAGGTTAGTAGTTAATTACCGGCGTTTCGGGACAACCTAATGGTACCATTTTCGTGGGTCAAGTAGTGCAAGTTATGCTTGGAATAACCTGGTGACTAAATACATATGCGCTTCTAATATCCCAGAGAAGTAAAGATCTCAGGATTCATCTGGCTCAGGAGAGGGACAGGTAAATTTCTTGATTGCTGAGCTATTAGCTTCGAAGAAAAGGCACTGCTTCAAGTAGCTCGTTATTAGAAAACGATCTAAGTTTTACAGGAGGAAATTTAATTATATATTTCTTATCCGTGTCTTCGATTTACTTTTTGTCTCAGTTGAAACAGTGGGACATTAGTTTACATTTTCGCTGTATTCCCTACAAAGACATGCGGAAGAGTGAATGGAGAGTACCATGCATTAATCTCGGAACAACCTGATAGAGAGTGGTCAGCTTCACGTCCCGGCCATTTCTATACATGGTACCCACTAAACAGGAGCTTGATAAAGACGCAGGGCCTTTCTGGGCATTTCGAGAGGAGATACATGCCTTTTGCCTGTTGGGATTCGAACCACGATTACCCAGTCTTGTAAGCCGTAGCCTAATTAGTATAACCACTACGCTAACCTCACTCGTATATAAAAATATTATAAGAAATTATACGTTATTGTTAGGTTACCAGATACATTAAAAAGACTTTCACTTTAAACTTTCTTTTTTCCTTATAACTACACATGCCATTTAATCGCCATCCTACGTACTTCTAATCTCTAAAACTCATTGATTTACTCTGAAAATCCGCCGTAGACATCGATGACAACACTTTTTGAATGAAAGCTAATATATAACGCGTGTCTGGAAATTTCCGAAACCGACGCTGTAAAAATGAGTAAGATGTACTTACACTCTTAAGTTTCACCCTCGAAATAGCTTCATCCTGCATCAATTCGCTGCTTCCAGCGTTTCTGGAGATCTTGAAAGCAGTCCTGGAAATTACTTTCTAGAGTGTTGCAGAACTGTTTTGTCAAGGCCGTCTGAATGGTCTGAGTGTCAGCATGACGATGGCCTTTCAATGCTCGTTTCAGTTTGGGAAAAAGAAAAAAAAATCGCAAGGTAACAAATCTGGAGAAAACGACGCAGGTGGCAACAGAGTGATTTGATGTGGTGACTAAAATTCTTTGACGGGTAATGTTGTATGAGGCTGCGCATTGTAGTGTAGGAGGAACCACTTCTCTGTTGCCCACAACGCGAGCGACGACTTCGAATGCCATCGAGTAAGAGTTGCAACATTCCTTTGTAGACATCTTGGTTTAAAATCTGACTCTCTGAAAGAAATTCCTTGTGCACTATAAATCTGCTGTTGAAAAAAGGCAATGAATAGTTTTTAGTTTCGTTTTGTTTTCGAAGGCTGGGCACGAAACTTCCTCGATGCAGGTGAGTTTGTACATCTCCACTCTGCGCTTTGTATTTTTGTTTGCGAGTGAGAACATGTTTCATCCCCAGCGATGGTGGAATAGCTGAAGTTGTTGTACTTGCTTGCAGTTTCTAAGAAGTCGGCACAAATTGCAGAAAGATCCTTATTTTGTTGTGGCATTCAGTTTTGTCTTGCCAAGTTCCTCACGCAGAATTTCGTGGCAGGCCATCTTGCTAATGTTCAGCTCCTCTGAAAGCATTCGGACGGTAATTTAAGATTATGTTGCAAAAGTTCTTAGACGGTAATTTAAGATTATGTTGCAAAAGTTCTTAGACTCGCTCAGTGTTCTCGGCAGTGTGCGTGGTGGATGTTATGGCCGGATCTCGCATCATTCTTCGCTGTCTCGCGTCCTTCAGGAAAACGCTTCCATTCAAACACACGTGTAGGTGATAACGCTGGGTCACCTTACTCTGGCTATATTAAGTTTTAAGTTTCAATGCCATTTTTGTCAAGCTTCACACAATGTTATGTTAAATGTTTGCTTATCCACTGACGCGGCTAACTGCCTGCGGGAAAGTCTCGTGCATCGTAAACAACAGCCGATGCAGCGAGTAGAGGTGCAGGTCTGTACGAGGAATATTGATAAGTCCTTAGCCCGAACAGGAAGGAAACAAGCTGCAGCGACCAAACTCGGCATTTATTCAACAAACTCCCCACGAAGCTCAGTACACTTCTTAGCCCTTTCCTCTAACTTTTGCAAGTCACTAAAAAAAAAAAAAATTAAGAAGATTTTCCGTCCAACCAGGTCTCCGCGGCAGCAATGACCTTCGCGTCGGATGAAAAATGGCAAATTTTCAATTATTTTTTCAGTCCAGGAAACAGGTGGTAATCCGACGGGGCCAAATCCGGAGAATAGGATGAGTGATCAAGATATTAGAAGCCCAGGTAGGTCAGTTTCTTCTGGGTTGCAAGTGTCCGGTGAGCCGGGGCATTGTCGTGCAACAACAAGACCCCCTTGGTGACTTTCCAGCGGCGTGGGGTTTTTTTTCTTCAAAATGTCCTTCAATTACACCAGCAGAGATGAGTAATACTCCGCGTTGATAGTTTGGCCCTTTGGACGATAATCAATGTGGAGGATGCCGTCTTGATTCCTTTTATCGAGGCGAGAACGTTTCCAGCGGATTTTTGAACTAGGAAATTTTGGGGCGGGGTAAGCCGCTGTGCCGCCACTCCATAGATTGTTGTTTTGTCTCCGGGTCATAGTGATATAACCAGGTTTCGTCAATGGTCACCAATCGCGACAGGAAATCATTTGGATCGCGCCGAAAAAATTCCATAATTTGTTCAGACGACTGGCACCGTTGACGTTTTTGATCCGCGTTCAGGCATCTCGGGACCCACTTCGCGGAGACCTTCTGCATGTCCAAATCTTCATGAATGATGGACTCAGCCCACTCACGTGAGATGCCCAGTTGTTCAGCTATTGATTTCGTCGAAATCCGGCGGTCTTCCAAGATTAGCTCGTGAATTTGATCAGTAATCTCCAGGGTGGTCACTCTTTTGTGTCGTCCAGGACAAGGCGCAACACAGGGGGAAACACCACCCCCTTTAAACTGGGCCACTCGGTTTTTGACAGTGGCATACGATGGTGCATGTTCCCCTATTGTTTCTGTTAGAATGGCGTAAATTTCCTTCGGCGCCTTGCCTTGCAGAAGAAAAAACTTGATGACAGCTCGCGTCTCGATGTTGTTGAAATCGCGCGCATTGCCTGACATGCTTCCTTTCAGCCTCTGTAACAAGAAAAGACTTGCAATTTGGCACATGAACAGACTCCTCTTTCAACGACACTATCGATTCCGTCCTACGAGATCGGGAATTAGGTCGGGCTAAGGACTTATCAGCACCCCCTCGTACGTGTCGGAACTTGCTCGTTGTTTGCGAAATAATCGTACTGGCTACCGTGGAAACAGAACTAGATGGATATTTCTGATTTTTCTGCAATATATTCGTTCTCGGAACTTGCCAAACATAGGTGCAGTTTGATACGAAAATTTGCTTTACAAACATTTATTTATTGCAGATTTGTCTGTTGCGGGTTGACGAGACTCTTAGAAACGTGAACAACGTTGGTAGTAGTACTCGCAGTACGTCTATTTCTCACTCCGAGGAGGTGGAAAAGGCAAGGGAACTTTGGTGATTGTGCACTGAATTTTCGGATGTAAAATCATAGTGCCTATCACTTCAAGCCACTGGTGGCTAGAATAAAACCAAAACTGTCAGCTTAACAGACTCCATGGAAAGAAATATTTCTTCACAACACAAAAGAAGCCTTGAAGCTAAGACAAACTGCTGTATCAACACAACAGAATAAGGATCTGCTAGTAAATTTGGAGCTTCTGGACTGATAAGTAAAACACTTCTGATGGTACCCCCAAGTTACGCACAGCATTGCGTTCACATAAACAAGCCAGTCGCTCCTATTTCGTGTCACACAATTCATAATATATCACATTATTTCTATTGTCGTAACATCAACTTAAATACATTTTTCTTCGACGTCTCCCAAGCGGTCTTTTACTGTCAGGTTTGCTGACTAATATATATGTGTAATTTCCTTATTTATAGTATGCAGTTCTTAAGCACATTTCATCTTCCCTGATTTTATATCCATAATAATAAGCGATGTCTAATACAAATTACAACTAATAAAAATTATAAAAAGATTGATAATAATTCCTTTGACAGTGTGGAACAGTTCAAATATTTGAAAAAAACCAAGTGAATCAAAATTCTATTCAGGAAGAAATTAAGAGCAGACTGAAGTCAGGGAATGCTTGTTGTAATTCGGTGATGAATATTTTGTCTTCCAGTTTCCTATCCAATAATAAAAATATTACGGTATACAGAAACATAATTTTGCCTGTAGTTTTGTATGGGTGTGAAACTTGGTCGCTCACGTTGTGGGAGGAAAGCAGGCAACGGTTATTTGAGAATAGGGTGCTGAGGAGAATATTTGGGCCTAAGAGAGACGAAGTAAATGAGAGTGGAGGAAGCTACTTAATGAAGAATTTGATGATCTGTACTCCTCACTAAATGTTTTTCGGGTTATTAAATCAAGAAGCATGAGATGGGCAGGGCATGTAGCACGTATGGAGAGAGGAAAGGTTCATACAGGATTTTGGTTGGAGAACCTGAAGGAAAGAGACCATTTGGAAAATTCAGGGGTAGATGGGAGGATGATATTAATATGAATCTTCAGGAAGAGGTATGGGGGACATGGGTTTGATTGATCTGGCTGAGGATAGTGACAGTTGGCGGGGATTTGTAAACGCGGTAATGAACTTTAGGATTCCATAAAACGGGGGAATTTCTTGACTAGCTGAGAAACGTTTAGATTCTCAAGGAGGACTGCTCCATGAAGTAAGTATCTAATACAAATTACCCAGCTCTCAATTATGAGGTTTTCTCTAGCTTCCTCTCTGTCTCTCTCCCAGTTCTACACATTTTCATCAGTATTTATATTATCTCAGCTACACAAAATATCCGTGCTATCGACATCTCGACAAACACAGAAGAAGAGTTTTTGTACGTTTAAACCTACTATAAGCTACTTGTTCTAGACAGTTCCATGGTCTACTTTATGGGCATTTCTACGTTATTAGACTAATTTTTATTTTGACGGAAATGTAGGGCAGCATCAACAAAAAATGTCAAACCGCACAAAAATTAGAGCTACTTTTGTATGGGTCATTTCTCACAGCTCTCTATAACCACCAGAGGAACTGAACTGTTGTATGGTATCCTCACAGTGGTGATTGTGACCAGCAGATCTACTAGTTTGTGAGATATGATGTTCTCACAGGGGTTACCATGATCATTATGGTATTGGAATGTGAGATTTGATGTTCTGATAGCGGTGATCATGACCAATATATGTACTGGAATGTGAAATATGATATTTTCACAGCAGTGACTATGACAGTGGTGCTGGTGTGTGAGATATTATGTTCTGACATAAGTGGCTATGAATATTACGTCCTTCTGGAACGCGATGCTGTTTAGTCTGGGAGAAGTAAACAGACACTTAGAGGAAAACAGTCTGCCTTTTTCATCAAAATTATCTACTCTCAGTTCCTCTGAAAATTCGGTGTGTGTCTTTCAGCATACAGGGCGTCATATTATCAACAAATACTTTGAAAGAAACGTTTTGGCGGTCACAAATAATGAGAGCATATTTTTTCTCTGTGGCGCTTCGTCCCAACGCGGGCCATGGCCTCCTCATTCTTGAGGTTTTTAGATCACACACAACGACGTATCACTTTCGGTAGGACTCCTCTGGACAAGTGACCAGCTCGTCGCAGAGACCTCTACCTGACAAAACACAACACTCACAACAGACAAATATCCATGTCCCCGGTGGGATTCGAACCCACGATCTCGGCAGGCGAGCGGCCGCAGACCTACGCCTTAGACCGCGCGGCTACTGGGACCGGCAATGAGAACATATTAATAAACTGAAATATCAAAGAGTCGCTCTTCAATGAAATAATAACGTTCATGTTTTTACATTAAAAAATCAGTAATTAAGAAACACTTACGCTTACACGTCATATGTTCGACTACCAATTAATTAAACTACTCACTTTGTACAAATATATTAAACCCTCTTAGACGTTTATTTATTTCTACATCCAAAATTGTCCCGTTGTTTCTACCACACATTAAATCACTTTACCTTAATTCAGCTTGTTCCGATATCATCTCCATCGGAAGAACAACATTTCCCAACAACATTTCCCAACAACATTTCCCAACAACATTTCCCAACAAGATTCTTGTTACGCCGTATTTAAGTTGCATGCTATCAAAGTAGGGCTTGCGGTATGGAGGGATAAAATGTTCATGCAGTAGTTCAAGTGTTCTATGTACTTATTTTTAGTAAGTGTATACTTGCATAAATCTGAGTAGTTCGTTGTGAAAACGGTAATATATATATTTACATTACGCTTTGCACGAGAAGCATTTCCGACAAAATTACATGGAAGGCTCGAATATATCTCCAATACAAAACAATGTATTTCACCATAAATGTGATGGGCAGCAGGTGGGTGAAAGGGACTAAAGATTAAAAGGCTGATATTTGATAATACCGCTCTTTGAACTGCAACATAATTATACACACTTACATTAATATTTCAATAACCGATACCTGGTTTTCAATGCGTTACTGCCATTACAAATATAGCTCAGCTTCACATGTCACTGCTGTGTATGTGTCAGGGTTGTAAGCAAAATAAATATTTTGTATGCGGCCAATCAGTAAATGACGACACAGCCAGGGAAAGTTCGACAAATTCACTGACCCTTTTAATAACGCAACAGCCCTAATGGTACATATAACGTGATTCGATCTATATATTCCTACTCATATTGCGCAGATACAGTACTTCTCTGACAGATGTTACCTACTGCTGTGGTTAATCTTTCTGACGTCACTACCAGCATTACTGCAGCTCATAAAAAACACTGCCAGATGATAAAATGACTGTATTAACTCCACACGCTTGTTCTTTGTTAGATATGATCTCTGATGTTTGAATTAATAAATAAGAAAAAGAGAGAATGATTATATATTTCAAATAAACAGTACAATAACACACAACCCGTTTTACAGGGAGCAGATTTCAAATTATTGATGTTCCTAGCCGTCTAGTAAATGTTGGAAACATCTCTTCACTGAAGATATTTACAGTACCATTCTTTGTTTATTAAACCATAGAAAAGGAATACATCTATTAAAGTCAGAGTAGCGTAGCCGGTATAGTAATGTAGTGCCGTTCGGAGGTTGTTCTTCCTACTGGTGTCGGCACTCTTTGTGCTCTAACTAGAATTGCTAGATATTACTAACGTCTTTCTCAGTAGCACTGGGTATAGGTAAGGAGCTAATAAGCACTGGTTATAATATTAAACACATCGGTAGAATCTGCCACCAGTCAGAAGATTTCTGACTTGCACAAAGTTTAGCTACTAAGACTCCGGGTTAAATTAAACAGTCACTTAACCAATTCCACAAATAAATCAACCACAAGTAAGAAAATAAATTTGTATTCTACTCTAATATTTTACTAAAAATATAAGTAATATCTTAACAAATGCACTGTCGTGGAAGTAAAATAACTATCTTGCCCGTTTTGTGTTTAAACCAATTATGCACATTTAGAATTTCTAGTTTAAGTTGCCAAATCAATATTAATAAAAATCCAACCTGATGCAACAGTATGCAGATATTTATTCACTGCAAAGTCACCCTACATGTTTCGGGTGTCACAGCACTCATCATCAGGAGTACTAAAAACTGTAACCGCAACCTCCGGTACAGGTCATAATACTGGTAGAGATACTTCTTTCCAAAGTAGCTGTACCAGTATTATGACCTGTACCGGAGGTTGCGGTTACAGTTTTTAGTACTCCTGATGATGAGTACTGTGACACCCGAAACATGTAGAGTGACTTTGCAGTGAATAAATATCTGCATACTGTTGCATCTGGTTGGATTTTTATTAACATTGAATTGTGATGCACGGTACCATGTGTTAAAAAAATTGCCAAATCAGTTTTAAAGTTCTCGCTGTACTCGAAAAAACGTAGGTTTTGAAGTTTCTAATTTATTAAATCCAGTCATCACCTTTGAGTATCACAAGACAGTACAGCATGGCCAATATAATATAATCACTTTAACAATGTACTGCTTTCACACTGTAGCGTTAAAGATACATAACAGCCGGTAAACTTTCAAGCTTCAAGTGAGAGCTGAATAATCGGTAATTACTCAGTTTTATAAGGGCAAGATGCAAGATAGACATTCTTTTCAGTACAGCGAACTATCCAGTCACCGCCAGGGCTTCGATACACTTAAAGTATATTGAACTAATTGGTATTTGCTGAGCCGGTAACGGTAAGTGACCATTCGTTTCCGTGACATGAAAGTCATATAAAATTTAAATATTATTTTGTCTTACAAAAGAAACCCAAATTTGTAATGTTCATTACAGTAACTCGGTTACGGGCTGAACGATCGAGGTTGGAAACTAGTGGACCGATTACACAACATAGCGATCCCAAACATATATGGAATATACGAAGAGTGTAAGCTGCGGACATTACACAATTTTCTCTGCAAACCCGAGCTCGAAGAGATCCTTTTGCGGGAGACAGAAACAAAGGATCTGTCACCTACGCTCGGCAACACAGCTCATAAAACGGGGACCGAACAAAAGGGAACTATTTCTGTCACACGTGACATCTAGGTTACACAGTTGGACAAAGAGAGGACGCATGTGATGGATAAAATGTAGTACACGTAGTTTGGAATGCCACCATACCCACGCAATAGATTCGTTTCCAAAATTGCAACACTAATGGATGCTTCTCGTGAACACGAATAGGCATGTTGACAGACTTCGCCCCCAAACACGCCATTGACATCCTGCTTCTGCAGGATGCGACAGCCGAGGACGTGTTTAACATCGTTGGCTACACAACGCATTTAAACGTAAGCGACATAGGTCAAGGGACGGCTATTTTGGCCAAAGAGGGCACTGGTATAACAAGAATAACTCGCTTGCCATCAGTGCGTGGACTGCTGCAGCCTACGCCAAGTTTCGGCTTTGTCATTCTGTATGTATGTACCATTTGGGACCTCTCAGAGGCAGGCACATGAAAACTTCTTTAGTGTGTGCCTGCCATACACACTCGGATCTCTTCCGCCCGACATGATTATGGGCGGGGATTTCAAATTTTTGTGTCCCCCTTGGATAACACGGAATTTTAGTGGAGCCTTGGACCGTGTGGTACGTCGCCTTAGCTTTATAGACGTCCAGAAAAAAACCCAGCCGAACGAAAGACGTTACATATTACGCACCAGACAGTGCTGTCGGCCCCGTGACAATATACATGTCGGTCAACTTGATCTTAAAAAAACGGGGGGGGGGGATGTAATGGCCGAATTTACAGCCCATATGGATGTGTGTACTAAGATAAACCTAGGAGATATTTTGAACGAGGTCTACGGAAAATCAACATACAACTACTGGGGGATGAACGAGGCCTGTGTCATCATACTGAATGGATGCGCTGGACAGAAATGCAGTGGTATTAGCCCGACCGTCTTTCACAGTTGAACGAATGCGTTGAGAGGAACATCCGGTATTCTTTTAGGAGGGAAGGGAACGAACGTGTCGGATTGCGTCTTTGCAGGATTTATATTCTGCTTCTATATGACATCTTACAACCCTGGGCCACATAGGGACACATTGGTATACGACTCAACTTCTTTCAAGCATATTTCGCATACTCAGCACGAAGATACAGTCGCTCGCAGTAGACACGAGGTAGAGGCAAAGGTTACTCCGCCATTCTCGGCGGTAGGCCAGTAGGACAGACCGGCTGATAACTAGGATTCTGGACAGATCTGGCGCACTGGTAACGAGTAGAAGAGATATTTTGCGTATCATATCAGAGTATTTGAGACAGCGTTACTATGTCATGAGTGTCAACTGTGAATGTCTTCGTCGAATGGAGCAAGACGTAGCCGAGGTATTGCCCATGAATAAAAGGAAGGACTTTGTGGCGCCAATCACGGACTTAAGAGTTGCTTTTGGCGGTGCGTCAAGGGGGTATGAATAATTATCCGGGATGGGATGCATTTATCTTGGAATTTTACGAAACCTATTGGAACGTTATCAAGGATGACATGTTTTATTGTATAATCAGACTTCTACGAGGTCAAAATAAAAGTGGTACGAAAAACAAGTCCAGTAAGGTACCTTTCAAAGGAACAATCACTGATGGAACCGAACCGGTGGATTGGAGACCGATCGTTCGCAACGACGACTTCTTGGAGCGTTTTTTAAAGGGAATCACGACAGTGACACTCCCGTATTAATACTGTGGGGAGCCAGTTATAACTCTATTTCTAGTTTTCATTTCAACGAAAAATGCACTATATATATATATATATATGTGTGTGTGTGTGATGTGTGTGTGTATTCCTTATTTTAACAATACGTACATTATATTTACTCCTATTCGTTTCGATACATTTGTATCATCCTCAGGAAGATCCAAAGTTGTACATCGCTAACGTAACGTTGTTTCTGTAGTATTAAAATTTGATTTAAAATCATAAAATAAAATATTTATGTGGTTGTTGTTGATAAAATGCAGGCTATATGATTTATACAATATAATTTTTATCATCAGAATGTTTACGTGGCCATATATACAATGTGGATATTTTGCAATAAATTCAGTTAAATTTAAAATAACATTAAAAATTTATGGGTTAATGAAATATAAACATGGAATTTGAATTATAGTGTATGATGGACTCACCCTGTATTGATGTTGCCTGTGTGCTGGGGTAGTGAGTACTGAACTGTGGTGGTTATCGGACTACATGATGTGTCGTCTCGTGGCGTTGGCTAAGGTGTATAGTGGGTCAAGGTCGCTGACTTTATGTTCATCGATTAGTAAGTTTTGCTGTTGGAAAAATTTTGTGTAAAGTGATTACCAACAGTTGATTTTGTTTCCTTTGTTGTTTGTTTGTAATAGTTGTATGGTTTGGTGTGCATTTCCGTATTCATGTTTAGGATTACATCACAAGTATGCAGGTATCTGGTGTGTATATACAGAATGTCCCAGGAGGAATATGCCAGACTTCGAGAGAGTGTTCCTTATGTTAAAGTATACCGATATAACCCAAAATACCTACATCCAAAGTTGAACGGTTACGGAGATAATGGCCAGAGAAAAGTGGGGGCTTCTTGCGGTTCCAAATACTGCAACCTGCACAGCTGATACGTCACGTGACAATGCTAGCAGCCTTGAGCGGGGAACGCAGTGTTCACGGTGCCTGCGTGACGCGTGGCGCATTC
>Ga0136643_10003058_pt1 | contig 22281 bp, 21 predicted proteins | sample TergutLab28metaG_FD_96883 | JGI IMG/M metagenome (GOLD analysis project Ga0136643, IMG submission 96883) | Labiotermes labralis P1 segment gut microbial communities from Petit-Saut dam, French Guiana - Lab288 P1 (version 3) (version 3) | ecosystem: Host-associated > Arthropoda: Insects >... | reverse complement strand
CGGCATGGTTGACGTTTACCCCACTCCACGAGTTGAACACAAACTAAACTTCGACCCTGCAAAAATTGCCGCCTTAATCGGCATAGATATAGACCTAGCGGGCATAACTGCTATTTTATCACGCCTTGGTATTAGTGTAGACGGCACAACTGCAACAATCCCAACCTTCAGAAGCGACATCACCATTTGGGAAGATTTGGCAGAAGAAGTCGCCCGCCTTTACGGCTACGACAACATCCCCGCCGTTATCGCCTCTTCCTCAAACGCCGGCGGCAAAAATGCCGAACAAAAAATGGTAGATACCCTCAAAAACACAATGGTAGCACTTGGTTACAGCGAAATGTTGACCTATGCCTTTGAGTCGCCAAAGGTTTTTGACAAGCTGTTAATTCCTGAAACATCTTACCTCCGCAAGGTTGTGCGTATATCAAACCCACTTGGCGAAGATACAAGCATAATGCGTACAAGCTCTTTAAACGCTGTTTTAACAGCACTTTCTACAAATTACAACCGCAGAAACCCCGAAGCCCGCCTTTTTGAGCTGGTAAAGCGATACCTGCCAAACGAGAACCCCGCAGAATTGCCAAAAGAGGAAAATTTCCTTGTGGCAGGCGGTTTTGGAAATATGGAATACTGCCATATTAAAGGGGTTGTAGAAAACCTGTTGTACGTTTTTGGAATAGAACAAGAGCAACTTACCTTTGCGCCAACATCAGCACTTGCATTTATGCATCCAGGACGAACTGCAATGTTTTCTCTAAACGGTGAAGGAATCGGCTTTTGCGGTCAAGTCCACCCTCAGGTTTTAGAAAATTATGAAATCGGAGCATCAAGCTATATCTCCGTGATAAACTTCGATGCCTTGCGTAACTTTGCAAATTTAGAAAAAAAATACAAGTCGTTGCCCCGCTATCCATATATAAACCGAGATATCGCCGTTGTAGTAAAAACCACCGTAAACCACGGGCAAATCGAGGCAGAAATAAAGAAAAACGGCTCAAAACTCCTTAAAAATGTGCAACTTTTTGACATTTATGAAGGCAAAAACTTACCCGAAGGCACAAAATCCATGGCATACGCCCTAACCTTTGGAGCTCCAGACCGCACCCTAACCGACGAGGACGCAACAAAAGCAATAACAAAAATCCTCACAGCTTTGGAGCAAAATTTAGAAGCCCAATTACGCTCATAATAAAAACGACCCTCATCATTCGGGGGTCGTTTCTTCTCGCTTATACTCCAAAATATCCCCTGGCTGACAATCCAAAATATCACAAATTGCATCAAGGGTAGAAAAACGAATCGCACTGATTTTACCTGTTTTGATATTAGAGAGATTTGCATTTGAAATGCCAACCTTTGCGGCAAGTTCGTTTAGGGATATTTTTCGGTCTGCCATCACTCGGTCTAGTCGTAAAATAATCATGCAGCCATCCCTCTCCTAAAGCGTCGTATCGGCTTCTTCTTGCAAAATCCGCCCATAATCCAACAATAGTGCTGTTATAAACATCAATGCGCCCGGCACAAGCCAAAGAAAATTCCCAACAATAAGAGCGTGCAACAACATAGCACCCGCTGCAGAGGCAATGCTGAGGCTAACTTTTGGATTAAAAGGATTCGCATCCTTTTTTAGATGCACAAAAATACTCCGCACAAAAAAGGCGATTGTGGTAAAAAATGCACTAGCCAGCACATTTATAATAATTGTGCCGACAATGCCCATATGTTCACCAGCAGTCCATCTGTCTGTTATTGTAGGTATAAATACATTACTTTCACCAATTTGTAAAAGATGCACATCAAAGCGCAGAATTTCCACTGTTCTAATCGGTAGCTCCAAAACCGCCCAAATATCCCTCAACAAAACCATGATAAAAAATACAATTAAACCCACAATGAAAAATGTAGTTACAATGCAAGCCGCCTTGCTCGCCTTACGAATAGTTTCCCTTCCCTGCTCTGCCGTCTTAAAAAATGAAAATCCTTTCATACAATAAAAACTCCTTTGCTATTTTTGTTCATCATAGCATAGAAGTTTTTGTTTGTCAACATATTTTTATTGTTTATCGATAATTTTTTATCTTTTAAAAGGACATGCCCAACTTTATCGCATCCATATTAGGTGCAACAAGTTCTGGTTTGGCTTTAAATCGACGCTCTAAAGCCGCCTCAATTTCTTCCAATGTAAACAAATTGGTTTGTTTTAAAAATCCCGTCAACATAACCATATTTGCGCCACGAGGATTGTTTGCATTTTGTGCAATCGTTGCCGCATCAATGGGGGTGATGTTCACATTTTCGCCCTTTGGCATGTAGTTTTCTGTAACTATTGAGCTGTTGATAAAGGCGTGACCGCCCGCTTTTATTTTGTCAAAAAATTTGGTAACAGAAGGGATATTCATTGCAAGCAAAATATCAATATTGCTTATAACAATGGGGCTGCCTATAACTTTGTCAGAAATTATAACAGAGCAATTTGCCGTGCCGCCCCTCATTTCTGCACCATATGACGGCATCCATGTTACCTCTTTACCTTGATTAAGAGCAATGTCCGCCACAAGCTGCCCAAGGGTAAGCACCCCTTGCCCACCAAAACCAGAGAAGATTATTTTTGTTATCGACATTATCCGTCCACCTCCTCAGAAAACCTGTCGGCATAGACCCCAAGAGGGAAATACGGCACCATATTTGTTTGCACAAATTTTAGGGCATCCGTTGGGGTTTTGTTCCATCCAATGGGACATGTGGACAAAATTTCTACCATAGAAAAGCCTCTACCGTCAATTTGGTTTTGGAACGCTTTTTTTACAGCTTTTTTGGTTTTATTAATATTTGGTACATCGTGGATGCTAACACGTTCAATATAGGTAGCAGACGGTATTTGCGCCAACATCTCGCTGACCAGCAGTGGTTTGCCTGTTCCTGTTTCCGCACGTCCAAAGGGGCTTGTGCTTGTTTTCATGTCAATAAGGGTTGTTGGTGCCATTTGACCGCCCGTCATCCCGTAAATTGCGTTGTTTACAAATATAACCGTGATATTTTCACCACGATGGGCAGCGTGTACAATTTCTGCAGCCCCAATGGCAGCCAAGTCCCCGTCGCCTTGATATGTAAAGACGATTTTATCGGGGTTTGTGCGTTTTACACCAGTTGCAACGGCTGGCGCACGCCCGTGTCCTGCCTGTATTCCGTCGCAATTAAAATACTCATAGCCCATAACCGAACAACCAACAGGCGCAATAGCAATGGTTTTTTCTAAAACATCAAGGGAAACAAGGGTGTCAGCCACAATTTTATGAATGATGCCGTGAGCACAGCCGGGGCAGTACGAAAGAGGATTATCTGTAAGTCCTCGGGATTTTTCATATACAACTTTTGACATATGCCGCAACCTCCTCTGGCTCAAAAATCATGCCGCCTGTGCGACCGTAAAGGCTAACGGGCAACTTGCCAGCCACGCCCAGCTTTACATCCTCTATCATTTGTCCCATAGAAAGCTCCGCAACAACAACTTGTTTCACAGAGGAAGGCAAATTTTGGAATGTATCATAGGGATACGGCCAAAGGGTTATTGGGCGCACCAATCCCGCTTTTATGCCTTGTTCTTTTAGAATTTCAATAGCGTTTAATGCAATGCGGGCTGGTGTTCCATATGCCACAATAGCAACTTCGTCCCCATCTTGCACTCTATTGTCCACCATTACTTCGTTTTGTTTAATTGTGTCGTATGTTTTAAAACGGCGTATATTCATTTCTTCAAGACCTTCACCTTTAAGGTTAAGGCTTGTTATTGTGTTGCGTGGGCGTTTGTCGCTATTGCCGTTTGCACCCCAACTGTGAGCTTCGGGTATATTAATAGCTTCGGGCAGGCTGCACGGCTCCATCATTTGACCAAGCATACCGTCAGCCAAAACCATAACAGGCGTACGGTATTTGTCCGCAACATCAAAGGCTTTTATCACCAAGTCCATAGCTTCTTGTATTGAAAACGGGGCATAAACAGGCAGGTAGTAATCGCCATTTCCGCCGCCACGAGTTGCTTGGAAATAGTCGCTTTGGGCAGGTAGAATACCACCAAGCCCCGGTCCGGAGCGGGACACCGACACAATTACACACGGAAGGTCAGCCCCCACCAAATAAGAAATGCCCTCTTGTTTTAACGCAATGCCGGGGGATGAAGAGCTGGTCATAACCCTAACGCCAGCCGCCGCCGCGCCGTACACCATATTAATTGCGGCTACTTCAGACTCGGCTTGCACAAAAACTCCGCCAAGTTTTTCCATTTGCTTCGCCATATACTCGGGAATTTCATTTTGAGGAGTTATAGGATAGCCAAAAAAAGCACGGCAACCCGCCTTTATTGCGGCATCACAAATTGCTTCATTGCCTTTCATCAATATCTTCATTAGTTTTCTCGCACCACCTTTATAACAGAATCCGGACATATCATTGCGCAAATGCCGCAGGTAACACAGTCATCAACATCTGTACAAGATATAGGGTTATAGCCTTTTGCATTAACCCTCGTTGTGTCCAATTTCAAAATCTTTTTTGGGCAAACATTTACACATAAACTGCAGCCCTTACACAAATCTTCATTAAACGTGAGTATTATATTAATCGCCCCCTTCGAGTCATTGCCAACTTTGGCGCATCTGCAATTTTTCAAAAGTTATAACTTGTTGCGACAATAATCTGCCGCCAATTTTTCCATATATATCTTTACGCAATATTGTGTAGCTAATGGGTAGTCCAAGCATGGATGCCGCTTGTTGCACGACTTCTTGCGAATATATAATATCCTCTGCGGTAGTGTCGTGAAGCATGTGTCCGTTATTGACTACACCACTTACATCAATGCCAGTCGTGTGTTCTATCGTCTTTACAAAACCCACCATCTTACTTGTACTATCAGTTTCGGGGCGAAACGGGTTGAGCACGCACAAAAACTCGTGTGATGATGCTAAAATATCATCACGGCACGCCGACAGCACCTTTGCACCCAGCTCCCCGCCGCCAAGGTCAATAATGACATCATCACCAGCCCTAATTCTTGCTACAAAAGCAGTGGACAATGCGGGCAAATCTTGACCTGTGTTGTTGTCAAGGTGGTCGCCCATTACGGTTATGCCGTATTGTGCTAGTTTTTCTGCCGCTTCACGGCTACGAAAATATGGGTTGATGATGTCTAAATCGGCAATGACCACGGGGCGTTTTCCCCGCCCCGCATCATTTGCCAATTTTAAAGCTAGATTAACGCAAAATTCAGTTTTTCCGCTACCATAGTAGCCAGTTACAACGGTGGTTGCCACTATTGCTTTTTGCCTGTATAAATACTCTTAATATTGCGCACGGCCTCAATGCGTTGCTCTGCAAGCTCATCCGCAATTTGATAGGTCAGCTTGCCCGTTTCTTTCGCAATGTTCAAGATGTCGTACATGCGCCATTTAATACGGTCAATATCACGCAAAACCGCTTCTTCGCTATACCCAAGCTCATGGGATTCGTAAGAAACATTGATAACACCGCCGGCATTTGCTAAATAATCCACGGCGTATACGATGCCACGGTCTTGCAAAGCCTTGCCGTGTACCGCTGGGTCTTTAAGTACATTATTTGCACCGCCGCAAACAATTTTGACTTTTAATTTGGGTATTGTTTGGTCGTTGATAGTAGCACCAAGGGCGCAAGGAGCATAAATATCCGCTTCCACGCTGTATATATCGTCAGGAGCAACGGCAGTTGCACCAAATTCATTTACAACACGGTCAATGCTTTCTTGGTTGATGTCTGTTACAATAAGTTTTGCGCCAGCCCCATGAAGGTTTTTGCAAAGATGATAGCCCACATTGCCAAGCCCTTGCACAGCCACAACTTTTCCTGTTAAATCTTCGCTTCCGTAAACATGCAGTACACAAGCAATAATAGATTTAAACACGCCAAGAGCCGTGTAAGGGGACGGGTCGCCGCTGCGCCCCGGCAAACCTACTACATTGTTGGTTTCCATATTAACAAAAACCATGTCTTGAGTAGTTGTGCCCACATCTTCTGCAGTAATATATCTGCCGTTTAACCCTTCCAAGTAACGCCCAAAAGCACGCCAAAACGCCTCACGCTTTATTGGGTCTTTGCGCAGCACATTTGGGTCGCCTATAATAACCGACTTGCCGCCGCCAAGAGGCAGTCCTGCCAGAGCGGACTTATAAGTCATACCACGAGCCAAACGAAGGGCATCTTCAACAGCCTCTTCTTCATCAGCATAAGCCCAAAAACGGCTTCCTCCAAGAGCAGGACCCAAAACGGTGTTATGTATTGCCGTAATAGCCTTTAACCCCGTAGACTTGTCCTGAAAAAAGCAAAGTTGCTCAAAACCGTACTTTTCCATATAACCAAACTTATCCATAAAAAATTCCTCCTAGGAGATATTATTGTTTCCTAATTTTGTGTACTATCATTTGCATAAACTTTGCCAAAATCCAAATAGCCGCCATTATTGCAAACACCCAGATGAAAAATACAACACACACTAGCATAACGGCAGTAAATCCACCAAAGTTACGTGTGTTTAAATCCCAAACAATATAGTTGCCAGTAGGCAGTGGCGGCAATTCTACAATATAATTGCCAGCTTGCAAATACACATCGGCAATGTGTATGCCAGAAACGACACGGTGTGTGCCGTCTGGATTTTGCTCTATGAGGTTATCGTAACTTCGCCGTCCTCCAATCATGCTCCTAGGCAATCCTTGGCTGTACACTCTGCTGCCATCATCAATATTAATAAATATAAATCCGTAGCTGTCAACCCATCCCAAATGACCTTCTGACTCTTGAAAAATGCGGTATGTACGACTTTGTTCCGCAATTACAATGTCTCCGCTTTTAAGAAAAATTCTTTCAGGAGCTACGTTTCTTCCGTCAGCGAAATTAACAACCACAGATATTATGATGGCAAGCAGGATTGCAGACGCTGCAACCACTGTAATTAAAGCCTTTTTTGATATGCGCTGTTTTTCCAAAGAAACACCCCGCTAACCATTTTACAACTTTACAAGAAGCTGTCATTGCTCACTTCATTCGTGTAAGTAAAGCGAACAACTATCCTACATAGATTCTTACTTCCTCATAACCCGTTAACACACGGTGCGCTCCTTCGGCAAGAGCTGTAAGCTCATCCTCGCCAGCGTAAACGTGGACAGGGGCAATAAAGCCAATACGGCGGGTTATTTCATCAGTGATGGGCTTGCCGTGTGCGATGCCGCCTGTTAGCAAAATTGCCTCCACGTCACCGCAGGCAGATGCCGCCATTTGTGCGATGTCTTTTGATATTTGCAAAGCCATTGCATTCATTATAAGCAAAGATTTTTCGTCGCCCGCGAGTGCGTTGTTTTCCAAATCAAGCATGGAATTTGTGCCCATATATGCAGTTACGCCGCCTTTGCCTGTTATCATCTTCTTCACTTCGTCGTGGGTTACTTTGCCGCCAAAACAAAGTGCGGCAAGGTCGCCAACAGGAAGACTTCCACTGCGCTCTGGGGTGAAAGACCCGTCGCCGTCAAGGGCATTGTTTGTATCAATAGCCTTGCCGTTTACGTGGAGTGAGCAAGATATGCCGCCGCCCATATGTACTACAATCAAGCGGCTTTCGTAATATTTTTTGCCGTGTTCGGAACAAAACTTCCGTGCGATTGCTTTTTGATTAAGGGCATGAAAAATTGAGCGGCGTTCAATGGCAGGATGTCCGCTTATGCGGGATATTTCATCCATTTCATCCACCACAACGGGGTCAACTATATACGAAGGTATGCCTTGCTTGTCCGCAATAGCCCTAGCGATTAGCCCGCCCAAATTTGAGGCATGTTCGCCGTATTTGCCCGATGCCAAGTCATCACGCATTACATCATTCACAATATAAGTGCCGCCGGCAAGGGGTGCCAAAAGCCCGCCCATGCCAACAACAGCAGCAAGACCATCTGTAGAAATTCCTTGTGCCGCAAGCTCCGCCAAAATAACATTCATACGAAAATCGTATTGCTCCCCCACTTTTGCAAAGGGCACAAGTTCGGAGGTACTGTGGCGCAATGTTTTGTCAAATGTTAGTCCGCCATTTTCATAAAGCCCCATTTTTGTGGAGGTCGAACCGGGATTGACTATTAAAATTTTCATTAAAACCTCCTAAAATAGCACAGAAAGGGCAATGCTTATCAGCTTGCTTTCTGCCGTGTCTGCACGGGATGTAAGTATTATAGGGCGTTTTGCGCCTACTACCACACCGCCGTTTTTGGCTTTGGTGATAAAAGAAAGTGATTTGTAAAGAATGTTGCCCGCTTCAATATCGGGTACAATTAAAATGTCCGCATCGCCGCCAACGGGGCTGTTTATGCCCTTAATTTCACAAGCCTCTTTGCTTACAGCATTGTCAAGGGCAAGAGGTCCGTCTACAATGCAGTCATTCATGCGGTCGCTGGATTTGTGCAATGTTACCAAGCCAGCCCAAGTGGCTGTTATCGGCATTTTTTCATCCACCACTTCTTTTGCCGCAAGTAATGCCACTTTCGGCTTTTCAATTCCAATGTGATGCAGGGCGTTCACGCAATTTTCGATAATTTCAATTTTTGTATCGTGGTCGGGGGCAATATTTATTGCGCAATCCGAAATAAATAATAACTTGTGATAGTGCGGCGGTTCAAAAGCGGCGATATGGCTTAATTTTTTGCCGCTTCTCATGCCGTGTTCCCTGTCAAGGGCTGCTCTCATTATGCTGGATGTGTCCACATCCCCTTTCATAAGGGCGTTTGCTTCGCCTTGGGCAACAAGTTTAACAGCAGCTTTACAAGCGTGCATGTTGTCCGGCTCGTCCACAATTTTGAAAATAGATAAGTCCAAACCTTCTTCTGCCGCAATTTCCGCCATTTTAGAAGCACAGCCAACCAATATCATTTTTGCAATGCCAAGCCGTACAGCCTCTGCCGCCGCCTTCATAACATAGCTAGAAGCCGCAGCCGCCACAGCCACAGTGGTGTTTACTTTTTTTCTTGCCAAATCGAAAACATCGTTAAAAGTAGTAATTTTCTATCACCCTTTCTTTAATTTTCGGTCTTGACCTTAATTATAGCACAGCGACAAAAAATATACAATCTTTTTTGCGAAAAATATAGCGGGTTTTGTGCGCATGTGATATAATGAAATTGACAGGAGTGATTTTGTGAAAAAATTAATGCTTTTGGACGGAATGTCTTTGATTAACAGGGCATTTTATGCCTTGCCGCCGATGACTACAAAAAGCGGTATTCCAACCAACGCTTTATTAGGGTTTTTAAATATATATTTTAAGTTATTGGACGAAGAATCACCAAGCCACGTGGCTGTGATTTTCGACCTTCCTGCACCAACATTTCGGCATATAAAATTTGAGCAATACAAAGCTACCCGCAAGCCCTTTCCAAACGAATTGCGAGCCCAAATACCCATTTTAAAAGAACTGCTAAACACGATGGGTGTTGAGGTTTTGGGTGTTGAAGGCTATGAGGCAGATGACTTAATGGCAACGCTGGCTGTGCAAGCTGAAAATGAAGGATTTTTAACCACCATTGTAACAGGCGACAGGGATTTGCTGCAATGTGCCACAGACCGCATCAAAATACGCATCCCAAAGACCAAAGCAGGTCAAACCACCACTGAAGACTATTTTGCATCAGATTTTATAGAAAAAATGGGCATAACCCCCACGGAGTATATTGATGTAAAAGCATTGATGGGGGATGCCAGCGACAATATTCCAGGAGTGGCGGGAATCGGCGAAAAAACTGCGCTAAAAATTATTATAGAATTTAAAAATATCGAAGCCGCAATTATGGAAGCGGGCAACATCCGTCCGCCGTCAGCTGGACAAAAGCTGGCTCTTCATGCAGATACAGCACGCCTGTCCAAAGAGCTTGTAACAATAGCCAAAGACGCTCCCGTAAATGTGTCCGTTGATGCTCTTATTGCAAAAGACATGTTTACGCCCGAGTTTTTTGAAGAATTAAAGCGTTTAGAGCTAAAATCCATATTAAAAAAATTCGCAGATAAAACTGACGGAGCTGACAAGGCAAAAGCTCCAACGGCAAATTGCCGTCCCTACGATGATTTGGATAAAAATTCACCATGCGCCTACTTTTTGGTATCAACTGAAAGTGCGATTTTGGCACAAAACGGTGATATTTTCGAGATTTTTGACGGGGATGTAAAAGATTTCTTTGAGGGCAGCACCCCAAAAGTTGGCTTTGATGTTAAAAAAGACATGCGAAATTTGCGAGGTCAAAACATAGAGTTTAACAATCTGCATTTTGACGCACTTATCGGCGGTTATTTGCTTGGGCATTTAAAAGACGGCGACAGCGTCAATGAACTTTCGTTGCAATATTTGGGCGAAACTCTTTATGTAGCAGAAAAATCTGAAACACAGTTGTCTTTGCTTGATGATGCCTCAAGTGATGACGGCGTAGATTTATCCCAATATTACGGGCATGTTTTGGCAATTTGGCTGGCATATTCTATTATTGAAGAGCAACTAAACACGCAAGAAATGCAAAAATTATTTTATGAAATAGAAATGCCGCTTCTATCGGTTTTGGCGGATATGGAGCATTACGGCGTGGCAATGGACAGCGGCTTTATTCGTGAATACGGTGAGAGGCTGGATGTTGACATAAACCGCTTAACAAGCGAAATTTACGCCCTCGCTGGCAAAGAATTTAACATAAATTCGCCGAAACAGCTTGCAACCATTCTTTTTGAAGACATGGGTTTGCGTGGCGGAAAACGCACAAAAACAGGCTTCTCCACCAATGTGGAAGTTTTGCAAAAACTAGCCATGGAGCACTCTATTGCCGCAAAAATTTTAGAATACCGCAGTTTTACCAAACTGCGCTCTACTTATGTGGACGGTCTTTTGGCGGCAATAAGCCCGCAAACAGACAGGATACACACCACTTTTAACCAAGCATTGACTTCCACGGGAAGGCTGTCTTCTGCTGACCCTAATTTGCAGAACATCCCCGTACGCACCACGCTTGGGCGGGAACTTCGCCGTGCTTTTGTAGCGTCAGACGGTTTTGTTTTTGTGGATGCGGATTACAATCAAATAGAGTTACGGATTTTAGCGGAACTATCGGGGGATGAAACATTTTTGGCGGCATTTTCTGAAAACAAAGACATCCATCGCATAACTGCTGCACGTGTGTTTCATGTTGACTTTGACGAGGTTACCGACCAAATGCGTAGCTACGCAAAGGCTGTGAATTTTGGTATAGTGTACGGAATTTCGGCGTTTTCGCTGGCAGAGGATATTAAAGTAAGCGTGAAAGAAGCCGAAGGATTTATTCAAAATTATTTTGCCCGTTACCCCGCCGTCAAGGCATTTATGGGGCGTGCCGTGGCGCAGGCAAAACATATGGGTTATGCCGAAACCCTTTGGGGTCGCCGCAGAGAGCTGCCCGAGCTTAAACATGCCAATTTTCAAACGCGCTCTTTTGGCGAACGTGCCGCAATGAATATGCCCGTGCAAGGCTCTGCGGCAGATATAATAAAAATTGCAATGGTAAAAGTTCACGCACGTTTGCGTGATGAGGGTCTAAAATCCCGCCTAATTTTACAGGTGCATGACGAATTGTTGATAGAAGCGGCGACTGACGAAGTGGATACTGTACGAAAAATTTTGATGGAAGAAATGCAAAATACCGTCAGCATGTCCGTTCCTTTGACCATTGACATTGATACGGGGGCAAATTGGTATGATGCAAAATAATATATCTCCTTACAATAGTAAGCTCACCATTGGTATAGTTGGTGGCAGCGGAGCTGGAAAATCCAAAGTTTGCGAAATTTTGGAAGGGTTGGAAGTTGAAATTATCAATGCCGACCTCATTGGGCATAATGCTTTGTTAAAAGAATATCCAAACTCAGCATACCATCAAATTATTGCAATTTTTGGGGAAGAAATCCTTGGCGAGGGTGATGAGATTTGTCGCAAAAAACTTGGCAAAATAGTGTTTTCAAATACAGATGCACTTACAAGACTGTCGGCAATAACCCACCCTTTTATCATTAAAGAGGTGCAAAGCCGCATTATGTCGAGCAAAAACCGCATCTTTGCCATTGATGCCGCCGTGCTTATTGAAATGGGATTGCACAAAATATGCCGTGCTGTGCTTGGGGTTTTTGCTCCTATTGATGAGCGCGTAAGCCGCATAATGTATCGGGATAACATTGCCCGTGGAGCCGCCAAAAACCGCATAAACTCCCAGAAGTCCGATTGCTTTGTGCGGCAGTTTATCACTCACGAAATTCACAACGATAGTAATTTAGGAGATTTAAATGAAAAAGTACATGATTTTTTTGATAATGTTATTAGGAATAGTAATTCTGGCGGCGTGCGGGGGACAAAGTAATTTGCAACCGCTTTATGAGCCTAATTTTGAAACCAATTTGCCGCAAGAGCCGCAAGATAATGATGAAGAGCAAGACGAAGCCCCCGCTCTCGCTCCAACCCACGGAGGGCATATTAACATCGCAATGCCTATGCCTCAAACGCTTAACCCTTTATTAAATTCTGACCCGCATTTGGCACAGGTTTTGCGCCTTATTTTTGAGCCGCTTGTTGTTTTTGACCAAAACAATTCCCCAATATCAAACCCCGCCATTATCGAGAGTATCGTATTTGCGCCAAGCGGTCAAAGCCTCACCGTAACCCTGCGTGAAAATATTTTTTGGGAAGACGGTATGCCTATAACCTCAACAGACATTCAGTTTTCCATCAATATTTTACGCTGGAATGCACCCCAAACAGCGGTTTACCGCCAAAATGTGGAGAATATCACATCCACAAACATATCCGACACAAGAACCCTTCACATTAACCTCTCTGCCCCTAATTGGCAAATGATGTATTCGCTGGATTTTCCTATAATCCCCAGCCACTACTATACGGGCGTTTCTACCACAAATTTGACTGCACCCCGAAATATGCATCCCATCGGCAATGGACCTTTTCGGTTTCATAGTTATGTGGCAGCAAGCCATTTAGGGCTGATGTCAAACGACAATGCCCCCGGCGGTACTCCGTATATACAATTTATCACCGCTACAATTTTGCGAGACATTGCAGATGCCGACCACGCCTTTTCCCGTGGTTTAATTGATGTTTTTGTGGCAAGTCAAAGCGAGGCGGGACGTATGCGTGCTTTGGGTAAAAATCCCGCCGCAGTTTTGCCTCCCCATAACCTTGACTTTATTGCCTTTAACCGCAATAATTCCATTTTTGATGACTTTTCTCTCCGCTATGCAATAGGAAATCCAACCACAGAAAATTTTGCTGTTTTGGAGTATATCCCGCAAGAGCTAACCATCATAGCCAACGAACAAAATATCCAAGCCGTTATGTATGCCCAAAATCTTTATAGCCAGTTACTAAACCACGGCATCGAGTCAATTCTATATATTTTACCGCCAGAAATTTTTTCTTCTCAAATAAATAGCGGCAATTTTGATTTAGCCGTGGCAACAATATACTTACAAAACCCCGAAAATTGGGATTTCTTACAGATTTTTGGCAATACACCTTTGCCTTTGGATGACCTGCCGATAATTGAGCTTGGTCGCCGTGGTAATATTTTATTCACGTCAACCCGCTTACACGGCGATTTTTCACCAACTAATACACATATTTTCCACGGGGTGCAAAATTGGTTTTTAATTTATTGACAAAACGAAAAAACTGTGATATAATTAGAAGCTACAAGAGGTGACATTATGAAAAAAATCATTTTCTCTGGAATGCAACCAACAAGCGTACCGCAAATAGGAAACTACCTAGGGGCAATAAAAAACTGGAATGCTTTGCAAAGTCAATACAATAGTCTGTATTGTGTTGTAGACTTACACGCAATCACTATTAGGCAAGACCCCAATGAATTGCGCCAAAACAGCCTTAATTTGCTCGCTCTTTATATTGCCGCAGGGCTTGACCCCGATGAAAATATCATCTATATCCAATCCCATTATAACGGACACACCGAGCTTTCATGGATTTTATCCTGCTTTGCTTATATGGGCGAACTTGGGCGCATGACGCAATATAAAGACAAATCCTCAAAACACAACGAGAATGTAAATGCAGGGCTTTTCAACTACCCCGTTTTAATGGCGGCGGATATTTTGCTTTTTGGTGCGCATCTTGTACCTGTTGGCGATGACCAAAAGCAGCATTTAGAGCTTGCGCGTGATATTGCCATCCGTTTTAATAATGTTTACGGTGATATTTTCACTGTTCCGGAAGCCTATATACCAAAAAGCGGCGCGAGAATTATGAGTCTTGCTAACCCTGAAAAGAAGATGTCAAAATCGGATGAAGCCGCAAACCAAATTAGCTTGCTGGATGCCCCTGAGGCTGTAATGAAAAAATTTAAACGAGCCGTAACGGACTCGGAAACAGAAATTCGCTACGACCCCGAAAGCAAGCCCGGCATAAGCAATTTATTAGAAATTTACGCAACAACTCTTGGCATAAGCATTGACAAAGCCACCGCAGAATTTGCTGGCAGCGGCTACGGACATCTCAAAACTACTGTTGGGCAGGCCGTTGTTGATGAAATTATAAATCCGATTCAAAGCAAATACAGTGACTTAACAAAAAATAAAGACTATTTGCATCAAATTATGCAAAAAAATGCCGCAAAGGCAAAAGAGTTAGGCGACCCAATTTTACGCAAAGTCAAAGAAGCCGTGGGCTTCATTGTAGGGTGTGTTGACTAATGTAAAAATTCTCGCTGTGGTTGCGTTGCAAAACCAAGAGTCCTCACTCGAATTTTATAAACTTTCAACACACCCTCGTATAGAGCGAGGAAAAATAAGGAGGAAAAACCCCATGGAAATGTATAACTGCAGAAGATGCAAAAAATTATTCCCAAGATTAAGAGAGCCGATTTGCAGCGATTGTATACAGCAGGACGAAGACCTTTTTAACGACGTTAAAAACTTTTTAAGAGATAATCCCAAAACTCTTATTGCCGATGTTGCCGCTGAGACAGGTGCATCTGCAAAAAAGATTTTAGGCTGGCTGCGTGAGGGGCGGCTTGAAATTGTGGGCGGTGACCTTACATGCAAGGCGTGCGGCGAGGGTATTTCAACAGGTATTTTTTGTGAACCATGCCAAAGCAAGGTAAACCAAGACCTTGACGCCATGGAAAATAGTGTTGGAGCCGCAAGAGCAGCCTTGGAAGCAGAAGCACGAAGCAATGTTGTTACAATGCATTCTAGAGCAAAAAAATAAAAAATTTATTCTTTCAGACTTTTTGACCCGTTATGCGTATATACGCTTGAAATTAAATATTATTAAAATAGGGGGAGATTATTATGTTTGCTATTGCAATGGGTCTTTTTGCAATATCCCTAATTGTTTTGGTGGTTGACATTTTTGTTGAAGGCTTTGGTCCGCTTGCCGTGGTTGGAATATTAGGGGTTGTCGGTTCTTTTGTAATGACAGCCATTTTCCATCCGTTTGGCTGGCTCATCATCCTTATAAAAGTAGCCGTGCTTGTTCCATCAGTTTACGGGCTGTTCCGCTTTTTACGCAAAAAGCAGCTGGACGGTAGATTTATACTTAACGAAACGCTTGCAGAAGATGTGCAGGATATTGGCGGACTAGAATACTTTTTGGGCAAAGAAGGCATAACAAAAACCGCACTTCGTCCGCAAGGTACGGCTGATTTTAACGGCACGAATGTAGAGGTTGTTTCAGATTCGAGGTTCATTGCGGTTGACAAGCGTGTTAAAGTTATTGACGTACAAAACCGCAAAGTTTTAGTCAAACTTATTGAAAATTAAGCCGCATTGCGGCGGGTCGTTTAAACCGACCGAGAGCCTGTTTAGTATCTCGCTTTCGATAGGTTTTCGAGCGTTTTTTCGTCAGGGCGTTTTCACGCCGACGACGTATATGCTTAATATCTACTAGGAGGCGTGAAAACGGTATGGCAGAAAATAAAGCCGAAAAGGTATCGGAATGGAGATACTAAATAGGCTCTGAGGAGGTAGTACAATGCCAATTTTAGGAATGCCAGTTTTGGGAACAATTGGAGATTTTCAAATCGAAACATGGGTGATAATGATGATTGTCATTGGTGTGGCGGCAATAATTCTTCTATGGCTATTTTTTAGCTTTATTCCCTTTGGTCTTTGGATTTCGGCAATATCTGCCGGTGTAAAGGTAAGCATTTTTTCATTAATCGGTATGCGTCTGCGTCGTGTTAAGCCGCATCGTGTTATCAATCCCTTAATAAAGGGTACAAAAGCAGGGCTTACCATAAGCCAAAACCAACTGGAGAGCCATTTGCTCTCTGGCGGACGGGTGGACAATGTGGTGGATGCCCTAATTGCAGCACATCGTGCGAATATTGAGCTTTCGTTTGAGCGTGCGGCAGCCATTGACCTTGCTGGGCGTGATGTTTTTGAAGCGGTGCGTATGAGCGTTATGCCAAAAATTATCGAAACCCCCGTGGTTTCCGCTATGGCAATAAATGGTATAGAAATTAAAGCCGTAGCAAAAGTTACCGTACGTGCAAATATTGCCCGCCTTGTTGGTGGTGCTGGCGAAGAAACCATTTTGGCACGTGTTGGTGAGGGTATTGTAACCACCATTGGTTCTGCCCACAGCCATTCAGAAGTTCTAGAAAATCCTGACAGAATTTCGCAAACCATCCTCGCAAAAGGCTTGGATGCGGGAACTGCTTATGAAATTTTGTCCATAGATATTGCAGATATTGACGTTGGGCGCAATATTGGTTCACATCTGCAAATTGACCAAGCAGAAGCAGACAAGCGCATTGCGCAAGCAAAGGCAGAAGAACGCCGCGCAACTGCCATTGCTCGTGAGCAAGAAATGAAAGCACAGGTAGAGGAAATGCGCTCGAAGGTAGTAGAAGCAGAGGCGCAAGTGCCAAATGCTATCGCTGACGCTTTACGCAATGGCAACATGGGCGTAATGGACTATCTTGGAATGCAAAACAAAATTGCTGACACAAAAATGCGTGAGGGTCTTGCTGGCATCAATATAAACCTTGGCGGCAAGCCAGAGCTACCAACAGAATAATCGATAATCGCACGGGCGGGCATATTGCCCGCCCTATTTTACATATGCGGGGTATAACGTGTGAAGATAGAGGAACTTGCTGTAAAAAACCTATCTCAAAACGAGGTGCAGGAGCTGTTTTTGGCGCAAGAGCGTATTGCTGAAAAATACAGTTTTCTTAAACGATATAGAAATGCGGATGAATACAGAAGTTTGTTTTTGGTGGGATTTTATGACGAGCAAAGCGAGTTGTTGGTCATTAAAGACGGCTCATCACTCCCAATCTGCGGTATTTTATCTTTTAAAAAATCTGCCGACTGGGGCGGGAATGAAAGGCATCATTTAACAGTCCACCTTGCCAAAGCAGATGTATTTGAATCATTGGCAAGTTGTTTATATCATTTTATAAGCGACAAATTAAAGCAGCACAATTTTATCGCAATCACGGTATTTGATAATGAGCTGGATAGCCTAGTCAGAAGGTTTTCGTTTAAAACACAGTTAAATGCGGGCATTTATACTCTAAAAAAATCAGAAATTGACATTGAAATTTTAACAGATGCCAAAGCAAAGCATCAAACGCAAAACAGCGACCTTCATGTTCAATATCTTGCCGCCATTTCTGAGGAGTTTATTGAGCCGTATTGCAAATTGTTTAACGAATTCCAAGAAGATATGCCGGATGTACACGAAGATGGTTTTGTACAATACGTACAAACCCCCGAAAAAGAACAAAGAAGCATCGAAAATTTTGCTAAACACAACAGAACGCATCATTGCTACATCATTTTTAACCAAAATCAAGAAATGGTCGCCATGACAAATGCTGCTGTGAACAACAACGACCCAAGGTTTCCGTATCAATTTTTAATTGGTGTTAAAGAGCGGTATAGAGGCAGGGGCATTGGCAAATGGTTGTACGCATTAATGTACAAAAAGTTATTTGAAGACGTGGGCTTTGAAATGGCGTTTGTGGCTCACCACCCCAAAAACAAACATGCTATCAAAATTAGCGAGTGGGTCGGCTACAAATTTGCCCACAACGAAACCACCTATATAATTAGCAATCAGGAGGAAAAATGAAAAATTTTAGATACGCACTCATAACTTTTCTTGTCGTTATATTTTTTGCCCTTTCTGCCTGCGATTATTACGAAAATGAACACCCGCTGGCAGAGGTTAATGCCCAATTTATAGAGGATTTTGACTATCTTGTTGATGTTTTGCGTCAAAATTACCCATATATTGGCATAGCGTACCGCCGTTTTGGGGCAGATTTTGAGACTAATGTTGCCCGTGGGCGTGAGCTTTTGCTGACGGAGCTTGAAATTACATCCCCGCAGCATTTTCAATCGCATATTAACCGCTATGTAATTAATCCCATGCGTCAGCTTGGACACCTTTCCGTGCAAACACGTGAGGGGCTGCATCTTATACTTGGCAATATTTATCGTGGGCCAATAGATTATAATGGTGATTTTATGGAGCTTTACGACTACGAACTTACATATTGGAGCGCAAAGTTTGTTAAGATTGCACGCTCCGATATTGCCCAAAGGTTTTACGGCTTTATTGAAGTGGACTTGGGATATGAGGCGGGAATGGTTTTCCCAAACAACCTTCAAACCCAAATCATTAATGCCGAAGCGGGGATTGCAGCAGTTCGTGTCAGCCAATTTTGGCATTATAACATTGAGCACGACATGGAAATAATGCGTGATTTTTACGCACAAATCGATGGTTTTAACCACCTTATCCTTGATTTTAGAGGAAATCCCGGTGGATTCACTCGTTATTTTGTACAATTATTTATGGCACCCAATATCCCCTACGACATCAGCGTAGAAATTTACACAATGTTTATGGGAGGCAGTCATAATTTGGCTTGGTTTGATGCGGATGTGCGTGATGCTCGAACCTTTGTTGATATTGACTTGCAAAAATTTTACACAGCCGAATATACTTTGGGACAATTTCCATATCTAAATTATAATGATGCGGCGTTTTTAACCCATATCGTCCCACGCCCAAGCCTTGTGCGCTCTACGGGAGAAATTCTTTTTGACGGCAAAATTTGGATATTGGTGGACGGAAACTCCGCCTCTGCGGTAGAATATGCCGTGATGTACGCCATGGCGGCGGATTTTGCTACTGTTGTCGGCACTCCAACTAGGGGGGTAACAGGCGGCGGTTTGGTAGGCTTTTTTGCTTTGCCGAATACAGGAATGATAATCCGCTATGATTTTGGGCTGTTTATTGATAGCTACGGCAGAGCTATCGATGAATTCGGCGTTACCCCCCATTATTTAAACCGCCAAGGCTTAAATGCATTGCAAACAACCCTAGAGCTTATCCAAGAAATGGAGGAAAGATAAATGAATGAAGTGTTAAAAACCATTGAAAGCAGATTTTCTTGCAGGGGCTACACAGGCAAAGCCGTTGAGCCATCAGTCATGCGCAGCATTGTAAAAGCAGGATTAGAGTCCCCCAGTGCAAAAAATTTCCAACCATGGAAAATTATTGCAATAAACAACAAAGAAATTGTAGACGAGATGGATGCAGAGGCTATGGATAATTTAAGAGCCATGGAAGACAGCCGCATGTACAACCTTATTGCAGAGCGCGGCGGAAAAATTTTTTACAATGCCCCAGCGATTATCTTGGTGCTTAAAGAAAAAAATCCGCAAAGCAGCTGGGTAGATATCGACTGCGGCATTTTAACCCAAAACATGACCCTAGCCGCAACCAGTCTTGGGCTTTCCAGCTGCATTGTTGCTCTTGCCGCTTTTGTCTTTAAAAGTTCTTATGCAGAGGAGCTTAAAGAAATCCTTCAGTGGCCAAGCGGCTACGAATTCGCAATGGGACTTTTGGTTGGTGAGGGCAACAACACAAAAGACCCGCATGAAATTGATTGGGGCAAAGCAGTTATTATTGACGAATAAAACAGACGGGCGAACAAATGCGCCCTCACATAAGAAAGCAAAATTGCGACCCAACCACACCGAACCGTTTCGCAATTTTGCTTTTGAATAATGAGGGGTGCATAAAAGTTCGCCCCTGCATTTTTGCTCCGTAGGGGCGGCAACTTGCCGCCCATTTTTTTGTTACACTAATTAGTCGTTATAAGTATCGTCCGTGTTGCGTCATCCCAATCTACACCAAAATTTAACAGCTCCCCCAAATCCCGCAGCATAAAATAATTACTGTCGTTAATATTAAATGCCGTAGGCTCAATGCGCCGCCCATCAAGATATATGGTTGATGTGGTTGGTATTGCATTTGACGCACCCGCACTAACGCCCTGCAGCTCACCGCCTATTGCTGCATATGGCTGCCCTCTGGTTAGGGTAATGGCATTTGCCGCACCATCCCATCCAACGCTAAATTGCGCCGAAGTGCCGTTTAGGGCATATGCAATATCACGCAGCCTAAAATAATTAAAGTCGTTTATGTTGTAGGCTTGAAAGTTGATGTTTCGCCCATTTACTAGGACGGATGCGGTTGTTGGGTTGGCAGTTGCGGTTCTGGCTGTTACTCCATAGGTTAGTCTGTGGATGACATTTTGTCGCAAAGCCGTCGCCACCTCTGGAAGAAACGGAGGTAACACATGCTCGCTCACGAGAGTTATGTCAGTGCGAGGAATGGTCATAGGCAAAGATAATGGCCAACCTAATCTATCCTGTGGGTCTACTATCAAGTAGTCCATATCATCAATGCTAAACACCCAAGCCATATTATCAGCGGTCCAAATGCCGTAACTAGCTATAAATTCAAATACTAGTCTATTATTTTCAATTCTTGCAATGCTAAAACTTACATTGTCAGAGCCCTGACCAAGCACTATTGCATTACCTTCTGTATCACGAAATCCCCCAACGAAAGACAAATCGGGAACAAAGTCCCTTCTCCACTCGCCATCGTAAAATATAAACCTTGAACCGCTGCCAAACTGCCACCAGTGAATTAAATTGTTATAAGAAACGGTTATATCAGGAATTCCATTCCCGTTAATATCTTGAACGTAAAAACTAATAGCATACAGTTCTCCGGATAGCCAAGGAGCATCTGTAATTCTTTCGCCGTTTCTATTATAGTAAACATAAGTTGAAAATTCAGCCATGCGTCCTTGCCAGTCTGGTCGTAATTCAGTTTCTACTTTGAAATAATAATCGGGAACTTCGTATGAGATTATTGGAGAAGGTGGCCACTCATTGTGATTGTGTCCAATTTGAAACCGCCCTTCACCTATATAGCGTGGTAATGTGTAAAAAGTAATTCCTTGTTCAAATGGTCTGCGGAACAAGGTCGGAAATTGCATCAAAAACTCTTCAGCCAGCCTCCAGCCTTCTTCGCTAATACTCGCTTGCACAATTCTCCTGTCAATGTCTGCCAGCACTTCTTCAACGCTTGTCAATTTGTCAAGCATTGAATATTCTTTAATAAGTTCAATTCCCCTCTGAGATAGCTGTTCGTTGAGCCATTCGTCATAAAGCTCTTGTGTTACTTCATCAATTCGCAAAACTCTCCCATCTTCTCCAAGATTGTTAGTGTCAAGCAAGAAGCTCTGGACAAGCCCAATGAGAAAATAATTCCCATTATCATCAAGAAAGCCGATTATTCTTTCTCTAATTGCTATTTCGACTTGCTCTTGAAATACTGCTCTTACTCTACCATTCGAATCAAAATGCACATCTTGCTCTATAACTCCATAAAAATGACCATTTGTACCTCTCATTAGTCGGTTATATACAGTCCAGAACCTATAAACCCGCACTCCATCAACCATATGAAAAGAAGTTCCTCGAGTATTTAAAGGTTCGAAACCCAAATGCATTTCATGTCCAGAGCTTGTAAGGACTGTTGGTGACCCTACAAGCATAACGTTTCCGCCTTGGCGAGCCAGCAATAATTCAGGCACTCCGTCGTTATTGAAATCGAGTAGTGCAGCATAAAGCACAATACCACCATAGAGCCCTGCGTTTGGGTCGTTAGTCAAAAAGTCTCTATACATTATTAGTCTGTCTCTTAATGCGCTATTATTGTCTGCAAAAGTGCTGTCGTTATCGCCATACGCTACAAACACCAAAAACGGCATCACCATCAAAACACACAAAAACCCTGCAATAAATCTACGTTTCATTTTATTTCCTCCTCGACGTTATTATTATCTATATTAT
>Ga0136643_10003055_pt1 | contig 22285 bp, 12 predicted proteins | sample TergutLab28metaG_FD_96883 | JGI IMG/M metagenome (GOLD analysis project Ga0136643, IMG submission 96883) | Labiotermes labralis P1 segment gut microbial communities from Petit-Saut dam, French Guiana - Lab288 P1 (version 3) (version 3) | ecosystem: Host-associated > Arthropoda: Insects >... | reverse complement strand
CAGACCAGTAGAAACCTGACACTTAGGTACCGCGAACACATCCGTTACATAAAAAACAACGATCCTCAGTCCGCTTATGCACTGCACATCCTGCAAAACATACATGAATATGGTTCCCTCAAAGACACCATGTCACTACTCAAACCAATCCACAAAACCTCAAGGCTAATTCTCTATGAACAATTATTAATCCAAACTTTCCATCAAAACGGAAACCTCATTCCTGAACAAAACTGTGGCGAACAAACCCCATTATTTCTGTTAGCTACCGACTACAAACTTACGTAACCACCTGCCTACAACTGCTCTTACCACATGATCCGCACAAACCAGTCCTGACCTAGCCACGTTGGAACCTTACGTAACTACCTAAGCACAACCGATCAATACCCTCCACACGACTCGCACAAACCAGTTCCGATCAGGCCACGTTGGAGGGAAGTAGCTGTACCAGTATGTGATTACTTTATTAACTAATTACATCCTTTGCATCTTCCTATTACGCTTCTAACTATTCATATTTATTATCCAAAGAGTTTTTAACTTCCACGATACCTAGACGTTTGTAAATATGTTAATGTACCGCCACCCATTACTATCTGCAGTTAACAAACCAACACACACTGTTAGTTCATTCCAGTTAATCCTTCTTTTTTACAGTATGACCTACACCGGAGGTTGCGGTTACAATTTTTAGTACTCTTGATGATGGATGCTGTGACACCCGAAACATGTAGAGTGACTTTGCAGTGAATAAATATCTACATACAGTTGCAGCTGGTTGGATTTTTATTAACAATGAATTGTGATGCACGGAACAGTGAGTTAAAAAAAAAGGTCCAGGAAGTTTATACTGTTATTGTTTTTATATGTAGGATTGAAATGGAGCTTTGGGTGGATTCGATTTATGTAGTTGTTTATTGTCTCAGGAGTTATATGTTGTGAGTTGTACATTAGTAACATGTCATATACGTATCTGGTGTAGAATGCTATGTTCTTCGTATCAAACAGCTGTTTCATAAGTGTGCTTTCCATATGTTGTAAGAATATCTCCGCAATAGTGCTAGAGGTTGGGGACCTCATTGAAATTCCTGTTTTTGGTTGGCATATACGATTTTTGAAGGAGAAATAATTTTGTTGTAGAATGACATCCAAAAGTGTTATTATCAGCTTGGTGGTTCGTGCGCTATTATATTTTAGGAGTAACGATTTGGTAATCCTGAGTCGGATTATTAACGTTAATATTAACGTATAGATCCTTGATGTCATATGTTAACATTCTATAACTCTCATTTACTTTAAGCTTTGTTAAGTCTTCTGACAGGTCTATGGAGTTGTTTGTTGTGAATTGGATTACCAATCTTTACTCGAAGCTGAAGTTCCCACATCTGAAGTATATTACGTAGGTTATTCGGAAAGTAAGTACCGTCTGCAGATATCTCTCGCACATCCTCGAGACTGTCACTTTGCGCATGTTCAGTGACTTCTTCTATCAATTGAGAAGCCACAGACGCCATTTCGTGAAATTCGTGTTATGTTTATCTTTGTTCCTGTGCGTTAAACATGTTTAAGACAATTGAAGGGGCCGCCGACTGTGAAATAGGTCTGTAATTCTTTTCTGAACGCTAGGAATGTGCTACCAAGTGAAATTCATCACCAGATCTGTCAAGTGTATGGTGACAATGCGATGAGTAATGGCATGGTCAGGAAATGGATTCGGATATTCAATGAAGGACGAAAGAACGCGCACGATGAAGCGCGAAGTGGGTGTCCATCTTTGGTGAATGATGATTTGGTGCGTAAGGTCAACGAAAGATTGTGTGACGACAGACGTTTCACAATTTCTGAACTGTCCCTGCACTTTCCTCAGATTCCAAGGACTCTATTCTATGACATTGTCAGTAGTGGCTAACATCGCAGGCGGCCGCATTCTGTGAGGAGGGTATACAAAAACTTGTGCCCCGCTACGATAAGTGCCTCAATAATGGCGGCCAATATGTGGGAAAAATAGTTTGAAGAATGTAGACTCTAATAACAATAAAATTTTATACGAAACCTTACTCGATTTTTTTACAGCGAAACGGTACTTACTTTCTGAATAAGCCTCGTAGCAATAGATTTGATGTGGTCAAACAGATTGTGAACAAATTTATCACTGCCTTACCTTCTTCGGGGCCCGTACAAAAATGTTAGGCGGGTCGCGGGTTTAATACCGCTGGCTTAGGAGATTGTCATAACATGGAAATTTAGTACTTAAATTGGCTAATCAACAGCTTGAAAACCTCAAAAAATTTCTTAAGTTGCTGTGCTTATTATTTGCGTTTTACTTTGAAAGTAGCTCAGTGACTATAGTGACTGAACTGGGCTGCCACAAAATCACTTTTTCATCTTCGCGGAGGACAGATAATTTTTTCGTCCTGACGGATCGTAGCATGGCTCTGTGGCACACACAGCCTCCCGCCCATTGCATAAAGGCTTTCACTCCCTGGCATTCAACAGAAGTGCCGTGAAGATGACCATCCACCGCCGTGCCGAGGTTAATAATGCGTGGAGCAATACATACATTTCTACACGTCTTCATAAAGAAGTGCATAACTGATCGCAGAAGAAACCTTCCTCTAGTTTGAGGATAATTTAAATTTATTGTAACCGTACAGTATTCAGTTTCATGTACGGAATAAGAGTTCTTATATTCTTTAGCTTTATGATGTTAAGAAAACTATTATTTTCTGGCTACATTTTCAAAAAATTGCGAGGCATATTTCTTAAAGAGTACAGAAACTATTAAGAAACAAGTGATTGTGTATCGTAAATGTAAAAAAATGATTTACTATGCACAGATGTGATACTGTGTGCCTGAATTAATACCTGCAATATACATTATGAATGGGCCTGATAGTTGTTTTACTTGTGTAGTGACAACCAGGCACCCCCTTAGAAACTATTTGTGGCGCTCATCCAGTATTCAAACCAGTCGGTAGAGTAGGAACACAGCCGAGTCGTCAATCAGACCACTAATGTCCATACACTGCGAAGTTAAGAAAGAAGGGCGTCATGACATCAATGCCTGATCAAGACTCATGGCGGGTCGTATTACCAATTGTTTCTTTTTTATCTCTTTAGTGTATCTCTTTCTGTATTCCACAGTGGTGTACCACAGCGACAAGAAAATTTTTCGTGTAATCCTAATATAGTTTCCATTAACTTCCTCCAGACGCACATTTCCCCGCCATTGTGATGTCCCATTCAAGACCGGACAGCGAGATGTACGTCCCTTGAAAAAACATCGTTACCACAAGAATGGGGCTGTATCTGCTAAAGCACTAAACTAATTTTGTTTATAGCCCACTTGAACTTTTGTTCAGACAGCCGCAGTCTGAAGTAGAGAGAGTGTAGCAGTTATTTCCTGTGGCAGTTTCAATACATGCAAGAAGACGCTATTCCTACTGGAAGTGGAGGACGTTTCTTTTTCTCTAAAGCGCACATTTCAATTGCCGGTCAGCAAACCGTAAGTTCTTTAGAATAAAATTCTTTATACAGTATTGCAGTTCTAATTTTATTAAAGATTCGATATTAAAAAGCGATTCTCTTGTGGAAAGAGAAAAAGGGACACGTATTTTCTTTAAAGACGCTGTACACTCCTAACATTAAGAATCACTAAAATTATGGAGCAGTGAATGAATGGCACCGACGGCCGAAAACCGAAGTCCTGCACTCGTAAAGGATCCTATCTGAGCGTCACTTCTTCTACCACACGTCCTTTATGGACTGACCTTGAAACGTACCTAGATCTCTGTGGTAAAAAGCCTGCGACTAATCGACTGAGCCATGGCACAAATTTATTGTCTGGATTTCTAGAATCTGTAAAGTGTAAACAACTCTTCTCGATGAGGCTACTGTTCCCGTCGTATAGCGACACAATGTCTAATTTACTTTCCTCAAATGTGCACTAGAACCATTAAAAAAATACCATTCACCTTCGTATAGTGCCGACGCTAAGAATGAGTGGAGGTATAAGGCGCTTCCCTCTACATGCATTCAAGACGTGGACACGGAAACATTTAGTACATTTACACACTGATACCACAGACAGAGTTTCTCAGATGTGCAATGATGCCATTAATAAAACAATTAAGCTTCTCAGCAATACATGTTTGCGCAAAATGGCCAGCACTACCGCTTCCTATTAGGTGTTCACATTCTGTCCAGAGATGAAATCTCTCGAATGAGTTATTTCTTAATTTCACTTACGTTCTGTAGACATTTTAAGGGATAGCGCGTACAAAATTGGCTAAGTTTGCTTTGTCCACGAGCCTCCCAGTTTCCTACACACTAATCGTGCAGTATGAGTGACTGAAAGCATTTTTCAATAAACCGTAAATAAATGTTTTTGACATGTCTTTTTGTGTGGCACACAGTCTTTTGTTCTGAGAAACGAAAGTGAATTACAAGTGTCTTGGAAAAAAGAAATCACGAAAAAACTTCATCTTCAAAAGTGTGAAGTAAGTGTACAATTCACAGCAGTACACAATGAAAGCGTATGTGATTTATGGAGGTAGGAATGTCATGGTGAAATGAAAGAGGATGTCGTTGCAGGACGGTGGCACAAGAACTGTACACAGCGGTATGGTCTCTTGGAAAACGGGAAAGGAAAATGAATGATAATATTAATGTGGATGTAAGTGTTCATGAGATAGATGGGACTAGACTAGGATAGGTCGGCTGGTGGACTTTGTTGTCAACGATGTTGAATATTCGGGCTCGCCCACTACAACGAAACCGCAGTTACATTTCATCCATTTTCGCTGAAGAGTTTTTCTGTAACGTTTTATTTTGTCACAAACAAAATGTTCTTTTTCTTCTCACACTCATATACGAACATTTATTTTAACTCGAATAATAATACGCAACACAAATAGCAGACATGCATAAACAATGACACAGGCACAAAAACATCCGAGACAAAGTACGGTTAAACGTAACTTTAAGGCGCAACGCGTAACAGTTGGTGCTGTGGAAAAGCAGTAACTATTACATATTCAGAATGTGGGTCTGTAAACTTCCTTATCCAGCATGCAATCCGCATGGGCTGTATTGTATTGTCACCTTGGCCTGTCTGGCTCTAAAACACTTTTCCACATTATCTCATAAACGACATAATTTTCTGAAAAAAATATTGAATATAAAATGTGTGTTTTGATTTTCTCTACAAATTTTGTCTGAAACATTTTTCATTCTAAAAATAATTCAGGGAGGTATTATCATAAATGCACATAGGTCCTTATTAAAGTACTTAACATTTTGTCTGATTTTAATGAAGCTTGATTTTTCTCGAAAGATTTTCGAAAAATACTCAAATATCAAGTTTCACGAAAATTGTTCCATACGGACGCACAGACTGTCTAAAGAGTGGGAGATATTTTTAGCATCTGCTGTAATTACACATTTCAACTTGTATGGGGCATTCTTGTTATCTTTTAAGGAATGACAATAACAACAAAATAAATAATTTACGTTGTTGGGTAGTCTTTGTGTGTGTGTGTGTGTGGGGGGGGGAGGGGGTAGGTGAGTGGGTGCTTGCGTGTTTGTGTATGCGCTGTTCCTAAAATTCCTACACGATTTGTTAAAATTATATATATATATATAAGTAATTTTACACAATTTAAATATATTTTCAGAATGGCAATGTAACGAATGAATAATGTACTCATAAAATTTGAGTTGGGAAATTGTCGTGCATGGATGCGACAAGGTTGCTGTATGCTGACAAAAGCAGTGCAGTACACTCACAAATATGTACAACTAAGAAATTTTGAGTTCCCTTTTGCTGTAAAGTGGCGGAGTCTTTGAATTCCCAATGACAGACAGTTCAGGACACTGAAGAATGCGCACATTTTTAGACGTGTCAGCGGCCTTATTCTATATAGCCAGCCCATTGTAACCAGGCTAACGGCCTCACTGTCGTGGAAATTTTGTCATATCTACATGTCTGGCCAACGTGAGATATTGTGAAGTAAAGTTCTGACTTTTGTACCGAGGAAGAATTTATATTATGTGCACGAGACACTGGCTTCTTCTGACAATTCAAGGTAAGCTGTGTTGAAAGTGTTTAGAAAACCGTTTCGATTTATTTTACCCGAGTTGGGCAATTTTGGTTAACGACAGTTTAAGAAAATTACTAAGAAGTCTATTCCAAATTTCGGGCGTACATTGGGTTGTATAGAGGAAGGCAAGACGAGTATTTGTTTAATTACTAATTTCAAACTTTTTAATTGTTACGCTGTGTTTGTGTGAATTATGGTTGTTTATATATTTTTATTTTATTTTGGTATTAAATGCTTTTTTGGTTAGTTATTACATTTTACTAATATAATTGACGTACAGTTGACTACTGATTGATGTCCCTTGAGTACCAGCTAAGTTAACTGGGAAATATATTCGAGTGTATTTTGTATTTTACTTGGTCTTGTGACAGAGCAGTTTGTCAGATTCCAACTAGTCTAAATTCGGTCAGAATCTGGTTGGTGGCAGCATTGAAATTAGAGACTTGGGCACTGAGGTTAATATTTGTAGTATCTTAAATTATAGTGTCTTCGCGAGAAAGGTATAGTTAGGCTGGAGTACTATCTCGGGAGGCACTACAGTAAATAACATATGCTGCATATGCAGTCAATGCTTCCTGATCATGAACAGTTACTCTATTCGAAACATTTAGAGGATATATTATTGAAATATAATTAAGAAAGAAAAGTGCGTCTTGTTGGTATTTATTACGCCCGTATTTCTTAAGGAGTAAAATGCGGCCGGGGCATAGAGCTGACAAATCTGCCGTCCTAGTTGTGCCGAATGTCCAATAAGGATGAAAGCACAACATTCCATCCTCCCTATTTGTCTTCATGACTTGTAACGGGAAAGCTTTATCTTTTACTTTTAATACCGGCCTATTTAAAAATGCAATACTATTCTTTTCTACAACACACGTAACAGAAAATGCCCACAAAATTTGCCCCGTACTCTGCTGTAGTCACAAGTGTTTTCAAGCGTCAATAGAGGTGTTCAATGTTAAGATCTCTGCATTCTGGCTGTCAATTTCATGTATACTTCTATATGCTATAGACTTTTCAAAGGAAACTGCTGCCTGCATCGTAAAGTGTTGATGATGGATGTCAGAGTTTCCTCTGATAACGTCGGTACACTTCTAGTGTTGCTTCTTCTCAGTTACCTCTGTAAAAATTCAAATATCAGGTTTGGATATTAATAGCATCCGCATTTCCAAGTTTTTAAAAATTGCATTTAATTATGTTTCAAAGTACGATGTCTTAATATTTCAAAGAATGAAAGAAAAGAAATCGCATCGTAGGCGAAGGATAGGTGCTGCTTCTTGCAAACGATACAGATAATTTTGCAAATATTGGCCTATAGCTATACAAGTTCAGGCAGTTGTCTGTAACTGTATACTACTGAAATATTCACGAAAATAATTTTTGGGGCGAGTTATACGTATTTTACAGAAACAAGCTCTACGTTTCGTCTTGTATCGGACAGAGTTTGGTCTTCACTCCCTTCCTCCCATGGCCACCCATTCCACGATGTTTCTTTTGTAATCACGGGCAGTGATTCATTGTAGTAGCTTAATTAGCAGGACACCCGAGTCAGGTCAACAAGGCTGTGTCTGCCATTAGCGATGAGGGTAATTTTTCATTTGTCTCTAAGAGGGCGAATTTACTTCACCTATCCCGCCCACGCCTGAAACTTCCTTTTGACGTGTTGTGAAAGTTAAGTTTTTTACTTCGGTCTGTAACGAAAGCAAGAGCGTGTTGAAACAACAGTGAAAATATTCATGAAAATATCACATACATATCAAAGAGTCAGAGTGCAATTTAATTTTTTTCTAATATAAAGACTATTTGCCTAATTATTCGTCTTTTCGTGTAATGTAATTATGATTTATGTTCAATACTAAGAGTGCTGTGTGTAAGTTAGATGAACCCTTTTTTATGTAGGCTATTACCACAAACCTGATCAAAACTGAAGCATATATTTTTTACCACATACTTGCGATACATGATTACATGTTTCGACGCACGGTATTACCATCTAATCGTTCATAAAACAACAATAAAAACTTGTTTACATTCATTGTACAAGTGGTCGATAGCTACTTTTGTCAAAGACTTGCAAAAAAGTATACATTTATACTTTTAGTATAATATCTTGAGGTCTGTATTATATTCGTAACAAGAGTGGAGATTTCTTTTTGTATTCAATGTTCATTTACCTTCTGTACTTTATGTAAAGGTAAATTTCAACCTAGTACAGACCACGATGGCCCGGAGGAGGTGTAGATGTATAGATTTACTCTTTCTTTAACTTCGGTACTATATGAGGGTGGGTGGTAAATGCCACACCTAGGCCGCTTTATCCCCGAGAAAGACCCGGTACCCAATGTACAAGAGGCTGGTTGGGCGCCAGAGACGGTCTGAACGGGTGCGGAAAACCTTGCCCATACCGGGATTCGATACCCGGGCCATTCACTCTGTATCGAGTCGCTATGCCAATTATTCTATCCCGGCCCACTCTGTTCATCGGCAAAACCACTTGATTATTTAAAAATTAAATAATAAATAATCATAAGCAGAGGAAATATGAATGGTCTGTCTTTAGTTATGGATTCTTTGCATTAGCTTTATAATAAATTCGGGTCTGTGTGTCATTTCATTTCTGTACTCTCGTTGTTGGCATAAAATGATAATGACCAATTGTTTTCTGTGCACTGGTTGTTAAATTTAAATTGGAGAATTTTCTTCGTATATTTTGAGACATATTACTTATATACATATATGTGTGTGTTTGTTTGTGTGTGTGTGTGAGACAGAGAGAGAGAGAGAGAGTGATATTAAGTCTTGGGTGTGGTGTTTTTAAGTTGAATGAGTTTCATACTGAATTAGTGTGTCTGTCAGTCAAAATATCGATAGAGAGAGCTACAGGTGTTCCCATGTGTCTCAATCAGATGCACATTTGTTTGCATATATATAAAATATTTTGAGTATTTTTAAGAAATGAACGTTTTTATACTCGTATTCAGGCATGACATGCCCTGTATTTTCAATTTACACTTATGTAAAATAGGCCAATCCTTTCGTACATTAGTAAGATTTTATATGTATAAGTACACGTATATTTTTAGTTAATTTAAATGCATAGTCTTAACTTTAAATACTTCTATTAACACTTTATTTTTGTTTAAAGTATTTGATGAAAAATAAGGTTTCATAATCTGTGTAAGAGTTCAAAATTAAATAGAGCTACTGGCACCTTTTAGGATTTTAGTAGTCCCAAAATGGAGACGTGTTTTTGTAGCAATGCGCTATCTTCAAAACACTCCGCTCACGACACGATCAAAACCTGGCAAATAGTTGTATAGACCAAGTTAAAAACATCAGAGACACAGCCAATATTCCAACTTAAAGATTAAATTCATAATGCCTTTTCATCCATCTCAATTACTGAACGGAAGAACAAACAAGCACACAAACAATCCTGTCTTACGTGTGATACGAAGTTTTCGTTCCAGCTAGTCGACAACGAGTACAGACGAATGAAGAATGCAGCTTTGTAATTTTTGTGTGAATAGTAAATATGTTCACATTACGCGTCCATCTAATTTATCGGCACTGTCAACACAATACACAAACCGAAGCATACAGGGATGCTGATAAGTCCTTAGCCCGACCAGGAAGGAATCCAACTAATGTTTCTGTCAGAACGACCTGAATTTCCTTCGGCGCCTTGCCTTGCAGAAAAAAAATAATGATGGCAGGTCCCATCTCGTTGTTGTTGAAATTGCGCGGGTCCCTGACATGCTTACGAGCTTCTTTCCTTCCGGTTCGGACTAAGGACTTATCAGCACCCTGGTACGAACTTCGGGAATGCAGGTGTTTTATTATGCCTTGACCATTAGCTTAGCGATGATACCCCTTGCGATTAATGAAGTATAGCCTCTCCCCTCTTGCCTTAACCCCCCCAACCTCGCCTTCCTTCTTTGTCCGTTTTCTGTGTTCACAAAAATTTCACTCTGGACGTACAAGTCTTTCAAGCGACAGCTTGGCTCGGAACTCAAATTCCGTCTCGTAACAGGTGATTGGGGTCGGAAATCTTGTAACGTCGCCTGTTAACAGAAGTTATCATATTCTGATTTATATATTGAGTAATGCCAGCGAAACGCAAGGTCATTTTATTTATTGTTTTCTGTTTGGGCATGGAGCAGAATGGTAGATCTCAAACTTCGGTATAATTCTCGCTGGATTGTTTTTGTTATGGTGGATTTTGTTTGTTAACAAGTTCAAATATAAATATATGTTGTTAGTACTTTGTTTAACTGTTTCATGTATTGAACTATGAGAGTAGCGCCCACCCTATTGCTTCCAGAGTATAGCCAAAGATAAAATTAATAGTGGTGTGGCAGTATGAAAACTGTGAAGCATTTGCTGTCTTAAAGCTTCTACAATCTCAGGGTATTACTTCTTTAATTACTACGAAAAATGCAATGAACAAAAAAGTCTCAATTGTATCCTTTACCTGTAAGTTCTGTACGAAATATCTGTCGTTCCGAAAAATATTTAGCGAGTTATATTCAATACATGAGCATTAATGCATGTAGATCTTGGTATAAAGTTTTTATTATTGACGCTCAATTTAAAGAATTCAAATTTTTTATCACATTTTATAAAACCACTCCATACCAAATTTTGTGCAGAGGCGTGAAAGGATTCTAGAATTTTTACACGTACGTGTAAGTACCTCCACGCAGAGGCGGAAGCAGCGAAGCTAATAGACCAAATTTGCAACTTAATTTAAAACGCGAAAGAAACTTATTCCAGTAATGATATTTCCTCCGCACCAAGTGAAATGGAACTACCATGACTCAGTTTTCTCGAATAAGGCAAGTGTCCCAGCATTCAACACGATGCAGACCTAATCTATGAAATCACAAATAATCATTTTATCACCTGAAGGTTTTAATATACGTTCGTAAATATCGCAAAATATCTGTCACAAAGAAAGAAAATTTATATGACTTGTGCTTTAAGGTACGCACTCAAATAATAATAGCAGTGTGTCGTTACGTGTTATACCGCTCCTACTGCTGTGGGAATCATAAATAAGTTTTACTAATATATCACAAGCCTTTACCCCGTAATTCCATTGTAAGGGAATTGTAGAAGTGTGACTTGAAGAAAGCAATCTTCAGCACGGTAGGGCGTAGTGTTTAGTAACGTAATTGAAACGTCTGTTCGCATTATGGAATTAGATTCGTTGCATCGAAGTATGTACATTTACAATGAATATAGGATTCTCTGGATTATATCATTGTCTGGAATCTCGAACACAAATACGGTCTCCGAGAAATTACAAGTCACTCTTACTGCGCCATTTCCCATTTCAATACAGTAATTCAGTTGGGCAAGTACCCCTGAAGTTAATTCCCTCAGCGTATCTACCATAACAACAAACTGTGCAGAGGATCAGAATAATTTTAGATCATCAATATAGGTTCTAGTGGCTTTAAACTCGAATCTAATCAGATTATGAAAAACAATAGAATTTAAACTTTATTTCAGCAAGACTCAGTGAGTTTTCATAACAACTTAAACATACAAACAGAAGAAGACACGTAGAAATTCTATGTGCCTCCTGCAACACAATTATATATTCAATTTGAGGACGATGAATAGGGCTGAGAAAGGGAGGTGGAATCGAGCCGTCTAGTAGAGAGAGAGAGAGAGAGAGAGAGAGAGAGAGAATGGAGGTCGTTTCCGCGAAGATTTAATTCATGTAGAGGATGAGAAGAGCGAAAAGGGAGAGAAGGAGCAGGACTGAGATCTGTATCATGCAGCTTTCACTGACCTGGGGAACGTATGAACAGCAAAATAAAATACAACTCTATCAGCACCGTACAAATCTTCTTCACGTTACACACCACTTCCAACACTATATTTACATTTGTTTCCCACACGCCTTGATGTGCCACTTTGATCAACGTATTTGGTTGTGTTGTTAAATCGTATGTTTTACCAACGCTGCGTCAACTACACTGAATTTGACGTGAGAGGCTAATTAATAGTGAATTGTGAGTAATGTCAAAGTTAAGCGTCGTGGACTACTTAATGCATAGCACTTCAAAATAAAGAGGGGTGGGGGCGCAAAGTTTGATGAAATCACTATGAACTGCAAGTTTATAAGGTTTCCAAATAACACTAATAAAATTATGTTGGACAAAATTCACAATGACCGACTGTTCTGTGGGTGAGACTAAAATGTCTTTTCTTTCATTTCGATAAGCTATTAATTGTCGAAACGTAGTAAAGATTCGGATACTGGATGGTTGGTGTGTGGATCGCTAATGTTCTCGTGCAGGTTAACTTCGCAGATGAAGGAATTAAGACCTCCGAAACGTCGGGAAGATCTCCGAATTGTCTCGAGTCTTTCTTCGTTATAACTTCCCCTGAGCGTCGCGTCACTCAAAGGAGAGACATATTTCTGAGGCGAGCAGCAGTGGGAAAGAAATTTTAATTTCAAACAGTTAGCGGCCAGTGACAACTTTAAAGTTTTATACTTTAATCCTCAAGAGAATGGCTTTTATGTGCTTGCTACTCGCACCAAAACACGGAGCTATCTTAAAGTGTCGCCAAAACCGAGAAATAAAAATGCTGTTACTGCGGTGACGAAAGTCCTTTCATAATAGCTAGGTCTATATCGTAAAACTCGAAGGGAGGGAGAGTGAGTAAAAAATATTACTCGTTGTAGGAAAGTTAACTGAAACACTAATTAAATCTCTTACCATGAAAGTAAGTAAAAAATAATTAAATAAGAAGATTAACAACTAAGAAAATATTAAATATCATTGAACGTAACGAAAGAAGTAAAATCTAGAATAATCAAATGTTTGTTTTTATTACCAGACGAACATAACTAACTACATAGTTGGGTAATAAAAACAAACATTTGATTGATAAATGCACATCGGGATGATGTCACTTAAGCTAGAATAATTGTTTATTTACTAATTTATGGTTCCTTTAATGCTGCTGCTAAAAATTCTAATTACACAAAGACGAATGTTAAGGATGAACAGCCAATGAAGATTTGCAAAGGATATGAAGAAGGCGGCAGTGTCGTAATTTTAACACGGATGTTAAAATTTTCCTGACAGGCCTGAGAAAAACAACGAAAAATTTTAGTTAGGATATCCGCTCTCCGGCCTGGGGTTCGAAACTCGAATTTCCCGAGTACAACGCAGAAGTGCTGCTACTCGACAGTGAAATTCGATGAGTAACTGATATAGGCAGCTGCCGGTTTAACAACTGTGCACCCGCAAACACATAGTTAACTTGAGTCTGACAGATGGCGTTCTTTGTCAAGAGATCTGAAAGTGTAAATTCATGAATAAAAGCTTTCCCGTTGAAATTCAACGGGCCGTTTCACTAGTCGTAATGTGATCAATAGATAGATTTAATATCGAATCATGTAGTTATTATTGTTAACTTATAAAAGAATGTAACAAAGTAGCAATTATTAAATTCGCGGGACCAGCCCACAGTCGAACCGATTAGCTCCTGAAGAAACCCGAGGTGCATTGCTGCTTCAGCTAACATGGCCACCAGTCTGCAGTAATTACCAAGCATCATGCCATTCTGCCATTATGATAATATGAGACAGCCAGCCGAGTGCCTTATGCTACGGGCCCCGATCACCTAAACAGTTCCTACTTAATAACTAAAGCTTCATTAACCGCGCAGCAAGAAGGGAAACCAGGCTAAGAAGCGATCTTAGATTTACCTGAAGAGTAAGATTCGCCCTGTCTTTCAAGACTATCTTCAGCCACATAACTGATTACAGCAGTTGACGTGAACAACGTCGTCCATCGCCAGCGTGTCCGGAACTTAGTCTTAGAGCACAGCAATGCCGCATTCGGGAAACGTCGTCTGAGTTTACGACAGTTCTTGTAACAACAGTATTTGACGTCTGATAGCAATAGCAATTTTAGATGAGTCACAAGTACTGAGCAAATTCCCATTGTGCTTGTGGCAAAGAACCAGTGAGTGATCTTGCCCAATACCACAAGCAAATCGACGAGGAATAAATAGTGACTTTGGACATTCAAAACAATATCCTCGTCGCTTGTCTAAGTGGAAAGTAAAGGACGGCTAATGTAGTGGTATATTTCAAAGTTGTGCACTGGTGACGAATGAGTTCATTTCTAGGATTTAACAGTCTTTCATTTCGTCACCCGCAATTCGCAAATGCAGTCACTGTTTTGGAATTCGTAGTACAAGAGACGGAAACGGTGTTATTTACTAGTATTAGGACAGAGTTGCTATAGATGAACTTCATGGTGATTACTGATCAGTATCTCTATGCACATATATTTGAACTTGGTTCACTGAAAAATGTATTTGTTATGTGTTCTTCCGAATACTGCCAACTGAGGAATTTAACTACGATCGTTTAACTGCGAAGGTCAGTTACCAAAGCTGCAGTTTTCTGGGATCTGTTCCTTAAATATCTCATTGATAATATCCTTTCAATAGTTACTTTTATTTTTCTTCTCTCCTTCCTCTTCTTCTTCTTTCTTTCCGCACTTTATCCCTATTAACCTCTTTCTTCCGTTCATTTATTTACAAAGTTAGTTATATTCAAAATCTTTTCCCTGCCTTCAGCTTACGTCGTTCTCCCATGACGAAACAATCCTTTTAGTGACCACCTTAGTCGTTCACAACCGTGGTCCCGAAACTTCGACTTTCCCGCTCTGCTTACTTTTACTATGATGATGAAGGCACCTTTCTGCTCCGAAAAACCGGTACTTGCCTATTAAACTAAGATTTGTCACATTCTACAAAACCGTTACCTTTATTTTCACAGCCGTGAAAACAAACAATCGCTTTCGTGCCAAAAACAACACTGAGAATATCGCAAATGATTCGGAGAAAAATCCGCCAAGTAATGACGCTCATGTCAAAGGGCAAAGTAGAAGAGGGGAAATGTTATAGACTATTAGAACACGGAAACCCTAGCTTTCGTGATCAAAAATGAATACAACCACCCACCGTCTAGGAATTAAATCACTGACGCTGTTGGAGTGACGTACCCCTTGCCAAGGGAATTTTAAAAACCTTCATATAGCAAGCACACTGTGTAAAGGGTACTAACTACACATGACATGTCTCAATAGTGTTAACACACTCAGACTACTACAATATTTAGAGTGATTTAGAGAAATACAAGGAGAAAAATTTAAAAGTGGCCACTAACTTGTAACACTCTAAGTTCATTTCTATGGCAACCCGCTAAAAATACACTTTTATATTCTGCGCTAGAATATATTCTTTACAATAGTCCTGCTTCCTGATCCTTTCTTTTGCCTGCAGAAACAGTTTAGGTTAGCGTACGAGAATCGGGTGTTTCCGAACAAGATATTAGAAGTGCTGCTAACAGCGGAATGCCATCCAATATCCGTTGCATTCCGCGGGGCTCTTGTATGATTCGTCCGAGTGTCGTAATTACTTTTTACGACACCAGAGTGCTGTCGCGCGGCTGTTACCAAGATTCATGTACACTCCCCTTCGCAGCAGGTTTAAAAGCGGTCGGCCCTGGCTGGAATATTAATCTACCCCTAACACTGTGACCAAACTTTTAAATGAAATTAAACATATCACACCCCTTCATGGTCAAGGTGGGCAGGGGAATTATTAGCGACACTGGTCGGTATAGAGGGAGACTAATTAGGGCGAGGGGTGATTTTAGTCGTTATTGGGTTATGTATTTAGACTCATGATTTAGTATGTAAAGGGTTGAAGACGTGACCATTTAGGGGTTGTTAAGTACTTTGTAGGAATACTTGTATCTGGAAAGTGGCCTTTGTGCAACAGAAGTATTTTCAAGCTGGTAGACCTGCAACACAATTTTTAACCAATTAACATGTATCACCGACACGTTTTAGTGGCCCTACAATAGCACACTTTTATTCGGAAGTTCTCAGGTTAGAATTGAAGCTAGAAAAACGTTTACCCCGGTAGGTTTAATCGTGATTCTCCTTAGTTCCTTCACACAGTTACCGAAATAGTACTTCGAATGCACCATTCCAGCTTCTTCCAAATTATTTCCAAATTAGCATTCATCAATTTTGACCATCTGTGCAGTGCAGTCTGATACAGCAGCAATGTAAAATAAACCACAAAATAGGTGTGGACCAATATTTCAGTTGTGACACAATACTTTTTTAGAAGGAAAGAGCAGTGAAACTATACTTTTGTTTCCATAATTCCATAATAATTCGTAAGACCACAAATTCATACCAACCGTCCACCACCCCTTTTAGCACTTATACCCCTCGCTCTTGTATCAACGCAAAGGAAAATTTAAGGCGCACCGTGTCCACGCTCCACTGAAGTTGACATATTAACCATCTCGATACAACTGCGTTGTCGAAATGATTATGAATCCAGGGAGAGACGTTTATGATATAATTTATATGTAAAGGGCTGTGAGACCTGTTGTAAGCGTTATATCGTGTCTTCTGACGACTCTTTGCTCAGAAACACACAGTACTCTGATCACGAAGTAACGTGGCCAACATCCAGGCTCTATATCCAGGTCGTACTCAACTTTGTATTGGCTGGTTTACTTATTAACCGCTTGAACGTCTGTAAGTGTCCCCGAAACCTTTGAGGCCAGAAGTTCACCTAAATCATGGGGGTCTAACACGCGGCCATGTTTTTAAATTTTAAACGTACCTTAAAAATTAAGAAATAATTAGGCATTTAGAAATACCATGTCCATGTGCTGATCGCGAACCAGCCACAATACACGGTGCTGCGCTTTGCCATGAAACATGGGAGACCCATGATCTAAATCGGAATTACTTAATAATTAAAACCCCACGTCACAATAAATATAGTACGTTTCCAAATAAATGTATGTTATGGCAACATACATAATTTTTAATTCTTATACTGGTGATACGTAAATCACCACTGCGCTATCAGGAATTCCAAGGAATTTTGGATATTATGAAAGAGCTCGCGCGCCTACGTGTGGGCGATATCCAAGAGAACGGATAGAAAGTAATTATTATTTATTGAATCAGGAGTTCATACATATATCTGCAAGTGGCACGATAATGAATGAATGAATGATTACTTTGTAAAGGATGTGGAAGGAAGCAGTCCGGTATTGGACTGGACGCACTGTGAAGAACAGCAAAAAGCCTCAGTCACATTGTCGGGTATCCGTGTTAACATAAAGATGATGGGGGGTTGAGTGGAAGAGTTGGTTGATAAGGAACCGCTGTATGGGTGATACGCCTTTAGAATCTCGTACTGACTACAGGCTAACGCGACTAAACATTCTCGTGTGTTGCTAACCATAGTGTTGAAAATGTTGAAACAGAATCTAGAAATAGGTTACGATATCTTGTTTTAAAATACTTCTGTTCTAACCATTTAACGTTATGCCTCCAATCACTCACGATCTGTATTGAGAGGTTCCCTTACCAACTACAGTGAATGAAGACTTAATTTTTTTTACTTCTTTAAAGTGTTATATAAGGATTATGTAAATTTCTGAGATTGTATAGTATTGGAAATTGGTGAATGAGTGAAAATGGAGAAGGGATGAAATGATACTTAGATGGAAAAACAGGTGTACTGAGAGTAAAATCTGTCTAGTAATATTTTATTCACCATAACTCAGTCATGGATCGGCATGGGATCGAGTTCATCGCCGGTAACTAAAACCGCCTGACCCAATTCCTGCTGGAATATTTCGGAATATTAAAGAAATTTAGTCCACGGCCCTTTTCCTTCCATACCATTTCCCACTAACTATTCGCTAATCCTACAAATCGACGGTGATGATGTGACTTTCAAGAACAATTGTTATATCGACAATAAACAAATAAATGGTTAAAGTCCATCAAATTATAAAAGTGTACGTAGCGTCTTTAAATACATGAATAATGAATAAACTCGCTAACCTATATGGGTATAAATCCGCTAAAAATATTGGACACGAAAGGCCGTGTGAATTTTATCCCACGCAAGATTTTGTTTGACGAAATATACACGTTACGCTGTCCATGAGCTCACGTTTCCTACAAGCACTGCGACACTTCGCATCCGAAATGCATGTTAGAAATCCAGACCCCTGCATCGGCGTTCCGGTTCACAGTAAACGAACAGAATACAAATCACAGCCACGCGTGATCCACAATCGAATTAGGCTGCAAACTTGCTGAATTGTCCGTTCGATTGAACTGCCCTCAGTTCTCTTCCGAATTAACTGTTATTATCAAAGTGGCACCAATCAATGATTTAAATGCAATCTGTATTAAAACTGAAACGTTGCTAATTTCAGAGGGACAGTTACAAAAATGTAAGTCTCTTAACGTAAAGAAGCAAGGCTTAGTTCGCGGCTAAAGCACTCATACCTCAGTCCTGGAATTTACATTTTTGAGTGCAGACTTCAGTGCAAATTTCAACTGAATAATTGGCTAATCAACTACATACGTTGTTTTCGAAACAGCTAAACAATTAAATATGTGTGTAAGTAGGAAAATAACTAAGAACAAAATGAATGGAGCGACCGACCAGGCAGCTAAACACAACAGTATTTACGCAGTTAAACTGCAAGTCATCGATATTCATATTCCCTCAAGTAGCTACAGATTACAACAGTCAGCTAGCGAAATGGCTGGCCACAGTGAAGAAACTAATGTAATCCACATTTAGTGCAATAGATGGAATATAAAATATCTCATTCAAAAAACTGCACAAATAATAATACACAATAATTTGAGACTGATGTCCCCCTACCTTATTTCGACCTCTACAAGGTCATCATCATCATCATAATCATCATCCCTGATGGACCTTTAGATAGCGACATCGCATAGTCGTCTGTTCGAGTAAATATGAGGTACATCCTCCCGTAACATGGGTACCCACGTACCAGAATGCACGGAGTTATATCTCAGATGATCACAACCCAAATCTTGATCGCCGAATACACCGTGATGCACTTCTGTGTTTCGAGACACAACCAAACAATGTTCTTCTTGAGAAATGTATATTTCTGGGTTATTATGCAGCGAGTAGTGGTAATTCCTTACCGACGTATCGGGACAACTTGTCGGTCCAAAATAAAAACGTCAAGAATTAAAAAGAAAGCCGGTATCCCCAGTGCGGGGTTTATATAGTAAAGAGTGTAGGCAGTGAAAATTCTCAGTAGCTTGGTGCCAGCCAATAGGGTTGAAGCAGGTGGCACGAGTGAAGAGAAAGTCTAAGCATCAATACTGCTTTGAAGTGGGATGTTCCAGGAGTTTAAATTTCTAACAGGTGCAGGAGAGAGAAACAAAGGAAACCATCTATATAAGGAAAGTGAGAGAAGGAAAAAAGGAAAGATAGTAAAACACGTAGTCGATAAATAAACAAAAAAACAAAAACAATAGGACGGGAGAAAAGGTTTAGTGCAATTCCGTGGTAAACAAAAAAGTACAGAGCCTGGAGGCAAAACGAACACACGTGTGTGGAAAAAAGGACAGTAACAGCCACAAGAGGAAGGCGATTAGAAGGCTAGAACAATGAACCAATAAATAAAAAGGAAATAGGAGGAAGGTGTAAGTTGAAGTAACTCGGCACTACACCGCAAAGACAGGCCACTGACAGTATAGAAAGCGCAGACAAGGAAACCTACATGAATAACAGGAAACAAAGAAAAATGAGGAGAGAAAAAAGAAGAAATTGGTAACAAAAATTAAAAAAAAAGGGCAAAAAAGGAAGAAACAAACCGAAAGTAAAAATAGAAGTGAACTGGAGAAGGAATGCAATAAGGAAAGCAAATGCTGGATGAAAGTGAGGAAAGCTGTCCAACCTAGGAGTGAAAAGTTGTGGGGTGGGGTGTAAACAGATTCACTACGGGCTTCACCAGAGAGCGGCGCTGGGGAAAGCAACCGGCGTTACAACGAGGTAGAGGACAGAGACTGGAGCCCTTAACGGAGCCGTGTGCTAGTCACCACTAATGCAGTGTGCCATCTACTTTCTATAAGGGGACGAAAGAGAGGTTTCGATGACCCTCTCCAAGTAAGGTCATCCTCTGTATTCATATTATTCAGGTGGAGCTCCAAATCAGTCGCCTCCCTGATACGTCGGTTTATGTAGCCAGGTACAGTAGAGAGGATCCGGGTGTCTTGGAATTTTATGAGATGATGTTTGAAACTGCGTTCCGCCACAGCCGATTTGTCCGGATGTCGAAACCTTGCGTATCGGTGGTGCTCCTTTACTTTGGACTCCATTGATCGACCATTCTATCAGATGTAAACTTGGCCACACTCACAGGGTATTCTGTATAACCCCGGAGTACTCAATCCCAGGTCGTCCTTCACCGGACGAAGGAAGCTGGAGATATTTCTAGGCTGTAAGCCAACACTTTTGATGTGTTTGGCCAACATTCTGCTGAGCCGGCCGTAAGTCGTCTAGACATATGGAAGAAGAGCGACAGAAGTGGGCTTGTCTCTCGGCTTGGACTCGTCTTGTCTGTTTGATACTATAATTATTTTCCCTAAAGTGGGGTCTTATGGAAATCCAACTCATAATGGAGGCTTTCCTTGTCATACAGAGCCCTGGCTCTGTGCACCAAGGTTCAATGTACAGCTTGTATGTTGGAAGGATGGTAATGTGATCTAGGGTTCAGGTAGGTGTGGGTAGGTTTTCCTTAGACCTTATGACCAAGGGAACCAAAAGTTCTCCTCTAGATGTCAGTGTCAAGAAAAGGGAGGTTGTAAAACCTCTCCATCTCAATGATGAATTGTATATTCCTGTGAAATTCATTGAAATGATCTAGAAATCTCTCTAAATTTTCTGTTCCGTGCTGCCATATGATAAACGTGTCATCAACACAATGAAACTAGCACAGCGGTTTATTGGTCAAATGTGCTAAAGCCCTTTCCTCAAAGTCTTCCTTTAAAAAGTTAGCAATGACAGCCGAAGGCCGGGAGCCCATAACCACACCATCAATCTGCTCGCAGACTCGCCCACCAACGGAGAAGTATGTATAAGCGAGGACGTACCAAAATAAGTACAAAATGTCTTCACTAAAATGTTGCCTGAGGAGGTTCTTCTTCACAACATAGAGTGCCTATTAAAGATTTTCTTCCTTTATGTAACAAGCCTATGGACGTTTTACTAGGCTGTATACCCTGTCTGTGAGATAGTTCCAAGTGATTCAAATTGCAGCACTTTGTCTAACAATGGCGCAAAGTAGCCTAACTCTTTATATTATCGATATTTGCAGGCTTTCTACAACGCATCGTGGGCTGAATGCGTGTCTAGGAGCAATCACTTCTCTGTAATACATGCACGATATAACCTCAACACTGAAACCTAAAACAGCTGAAGGAGTTCTCTGCCAATCTGACGAATTTAAAAGTGCAAGTTTCTGCATCACCCGACTAAGTACTACTGGGCTACTAAATAAAGCCAATGACCTACATGGTTATAGGTGCAGCATTCAGTACTCCGAGTATAAACCCTTTTGCTGAGTCGGGCGGTTTCTGACGAAGTTTACTAAACAAAGATGACTATATTTTGAACTTTGTCTCTACCAAAATATCTAACAAAATAAAAACTTTCACAAAACTTTTCTGATCTCTTTATCAGGGTGACGGGCTAATATAAGATATCATACTTCGTTGTCATAATCTCCTTTTGTCTATCGTGTAAAATGTTTTAAAAAACACGACGTTTCGGAAGCCGGCTCTGATTCGTTCTTCAGTTAAAGGATCATCTAACTACATAACCTCTATAATCGACCTATTCTCCGTCACTGGGTGTCATAGAAACATTTATCTCATTCAGATATGTGCCTGAGAATAGATTAAGTCCACGGGTAGCAGCAGGACAAGAGGTACAGAAGAAATTAAAACAACCACAAGACACAAAAGAATAAAACCTGAAACTCTAAAAAAATTAAAACCATAAGTAAGAGACATGAAATTTGAATGGTCAGACCACAGACACAAAACAAAGGACCAGAACACACACATTTAAAATTCCTAACATTTCACCACCACCTGTAGAGAAAACTGTGAGTGTGGATAAGAAACCAACTAGATGTCACTTTTGTGCTATCCTTTATTTCTCCTTTACAAATTGCTCAACATGTTTCGGGCAACCATGTGCCCATCTTCAGGAGCTGACGACTACGTAGTGTTATCGCCACGTGTAGGTAT
>Ga0136643_10003050_pt1 | contig 22302 bp, 9 predicted proteins | sample TergutLab28metaG_FD_96883 | JGI IMG/M metagenome (GOLD analysis project Ga0136643, IMG submission 96883) | Labiotermes labralis P1 segment gut microbial communities from Petit-Saut dam, French Guiana - Lab288 P1 (version 3) (version 3) | ecosystem: Host-associated > Arthropoda: Insects >... | reverse complement strand
TTTATTCAACAAATATAGGTACTGAATATTTTAAACACGGTATATACTCTCCGTTTCTTTCTCTTCAAAATGCAGTTTGTTTCATAATTCTAACGTATTTGGTTCCTGTATTATTCACAGTTTGTATAAACGGTGTGCTAAAATTAAAAAAATAATTCCGGCGCCAAAAGGTTAAACCGAGTTATGAATATATTCTTAATCAATTATTAACAAATAGATTACCCTTTTTATGACAGAGATCATCCCGTTGTGTATTAGCAAATTTGTATAATGTATTATATACCGTCAGTACACAACAATATATCAGTACAGTGATACAATATATACAATTAGGTCACATTAAGGCTACATGTTTCGACCGTAAAATATCAAAACCAATATAATAAACCGAATAATATTCAAATCACCAAACATATAATCATCACTATAAAGAATAACCAAGGAAGAAATAATAAAAATAAATCCCATAAACAACAAAGTTATCTAGTCAAACAAAAAAGTCATAAAAACCGATCTACCATTCCATTGGGACCCCATTGAGTGCTATTTTGTTGTACCTTAATAATGTTCTTCATTGGCCTGAAGATGACCGTTTACGGTCGAAACATGTAGCCGTAATGTGACCTAATTGTATATATTGTATCAATGTACTGATATACTGTTGCGTACTGACGGTATGTAATACATTATACAAATAGATTACCCGACGGTATTCCAAAACTGATAATGTTTAAATAAATTTGTCGTGGTTCAAAAGTGAATATTTTAATGATAGTTATATATTAAACAACAAAATATATTCATTAAACCGTGAAGACCGAGACACGTAGCGACTCTTCACACAGCTTTGCCGAAAGAATTTAATAATATTTGCGTTCCGCATTCAATGTGTTCAGAGCGTGTTGTGGGTTTCGATAAGGTCTATGTAATCTACTATCAATTTTTAAAGCCTTTATCTAGCAATCATAAGGTTCGTCATCCCCGTTGTGTTTATAATTAAACTAGATTGGAGTGTATGTACTTGTCTAACACAACTTTATTTGATGGTAGAGATATGTATAGAATTTATTACATAAAACGCAACTACATGTTTCGGCACTTTACATTGGCCTTCTTCAGGTTGAGAAACTAAAAAACTTTAGTAAGCAGCTATACTTGACTTATGTGGGTTGTATACAGTGGGGAGGTAAGAGGTGAAGTGGGTACGAGATCTTGTATGTGTTGTGTAGGATGAGTGGTGTGGGTACATGGGTTCTGTTATTGTATGCTATTCTGTGCTAATATAGTTGGATCTACGGTATCATCTTATGTTTGTAGAGATTATATGTACATGTACACTTAGCTTGTAAACACGCAGTGTGCAGTTTTTATATAAATATAGCAAATTTATCAAAATCTATATCCAAAAACTTAACACTGCGCACAGAATTTAAATACTCAGTTACGAGCCCAAGCACTGCATTAATAACTCGCGGACTGAGCGATAGATGTCACGTGATTGATGTTAGGAAGTGAAAGGAGGGGGACGGGAACTGCATTGCGCAGACGCAAATTGGTGAAAAGGATCAGAGTTTCGTGTTCGTAACGTGGTGTCATGGCGGTGAAAGTTTGTGTAGTACATGTGATACTTTTGTATCGACAGTCATCAAATCACAGTGATTTTATTATTCGCGGATTATGTGATAATAAGACATTATTACGACAGTGGTTTTGGGTAAGTAAGTTCCGTCTTTGTTATTAGTTACTATTGCGTGACTGTTGCCATGTGCATTGAAACCTGCCACGTCCGGCTCCGGGCTGGCCCGCTGTTATGCTGACTACGCTTAGACATTTCGGCCATTTACATGATTCAGATCGCATATTCATATACTGAAATTAAGCTGCTGCTATCAAACATAAATATTCCAAGGACAAAAATAAATAAATAAATAAATGACGTTCGAACACAGGAAGATTTAACGTGTGCTTGGAAAGTGCTGCATTCCTGTGGCCTAACGCATTCTGAGGTGTGTCATCCCCGTTGTGCGTTTAAACTATATGGTAACGTGAATTTCGTCGAAAAACACAACTATAAATTCTGGCTAAATGATGGCGTTTATTAGCAAGGAAGAACTACGTGTTTCGGCCTACAGCGGCCATCTTCAGGTTGCTAAAAGAGTTTATATAATATGCTTAAACCGCGTGGTGATATTGAGATCTCATCATCCTTTTGCGTGCTATTGTTAAGCTTAACTTAAACTCTTTTAGCAGAAAATTGTCAGAACCTGAAGATGGCCGCTATAGGCCGAAACATGTAGTTCTTCCTTGCTAATAAACAGCATCATTTAGCCATAACTTATAGTTATGTTTTTTTTACGAAATTCACCTTACCATATGGCATACGCAGTTGCGATAGATTACCACGGAAGATGTACCTGTACGCGTGTTCGTCACAGACACACTGGCTTAAATATTTTGTGTGTATTAGAGCACATTGTCATAAAAAGGCTGACGTAAATTTAGTAGATATTAGCGAGGACCACTTAAAATTTGATGATGTACCTGTTTATTGTATCATAAATCATTGGTCGTAATGCAGAACGGGGACAACACACTTTTCTCTAATAGAAACGTTATTTACGAAGGATGTGAATGAGACCGGTCTGTGGTCGGTTGCAAACGTGGTGATAATTGAAGCCACGGTTCATTAAGTAAATATGAACACAAACTGCAAATCAGGGAAAAGAGACCACTTAGAACAGGCATAGTTTGGAGAATAATATTAAAATTGATCTTATATTGGATGACAAATACTGGATTTATCTTGCTCACGACAGAGACCAGAGACGGGCATTTGTGAATGTGGTAGTGGAAGTTCACGTACGGTAAAATTGAGAAGAAATTCTTGACTTGCTGAGCAAATGTGAGGTTTTCAAGAAGGATTGTGCCCTGTGTAACGAGTGAGTAAGGACTATCATCCAGGAAAGTTTAGTAGTGTGAACTCCTTTACTGCGTCATTCTTTGGCTCTCTACCTTCGATCCTGCACTATCCTGCTCAGCTATTTGTTCGTATTTCTTTCGTTCGTTCGTTCTTTGTTGTCATGCAGTGCGCAGGAAGTGTAGATGTGTGTATGAGAACAAACATGGCGGAAACAGGTGGCTTGAGTTTCTGTCTCGTAATGTAAAGCTGCAGACGTAACGTTGGTGAATTGTTTAATTTTTTATTGATATATTTTGGAAATTGTGATCTGAATTTAAATGAACGTGTTGTGACGATTGTTCTGATGAATATGGTCTGAACTGCATTAGACGCGAGAATTATGGAGGAAAAAACTGAACACAGGTCTGTATGTATGAACATTATTTTACCTGAAAATTATCCGTTGCTGCTTTCTGTTGGCCTATTTAAAGCAACCCACCCAGCCGACAGCCCGCATGTGCGGCGGAATACTGGCCCGAAGTGACAAACAACAGTTGTCAAATGGTCCCTATATTAGGATATACTTTTAGCATGCAAATCTAAACCTACCGCTCTGTTTAAAGAAACAATAGTTTTTCGAAGTTTCAATGAAGGAAGGTGGGCTGGGATAGCATAGTCGGTATAGCGACTGTCTGCAGGCTGGACGATCCGGGGATAAAATCCCTGTGGAAGAGAGATTTTCCGTATCCGTCTAGATCGTTCCTGAGGTCCACCCAGCCTCTTATACAAGAGGTACAATGAGTAAAGTGGCCGGGGCGTGGCGCTGACCACCCATCCCCATGTAGCGCCGAGGTTAAAGAAAGAGTAGAGCTATACCTCTACTCCCACTGTAGGCCTTCGTGGCTTGTTTTAGGGTGAACTGTACCTTTACCAGTGAATGAAGTATTGTAAATAGTGGAGTCTTGGAAGGTCACCAAGAGTTACTGATACTCGGTGTCAGCGTGGACTCGTTTTCGAGAATAGTGGAGATTAAAATGTTAATGGAAATGATACGAGCAACATTTGGAAACTATGCCAGTTCAAAATTTATCCTTGTGCTTTATATTTCGGAGATGTGAAATGCAGAAGAGTGAACAGGCAGACGGACGCAATCTATCCTTTCATTTCATTAAAAAAAGCTTAGAGTACAGCAGGTGGAGATGAACATAAATATGTTTATAATACTTCCCCGCAACTCTGGAATTAATTTGTATTTTTTGTTACTTGCAAGACTGCAGCTAATTTATTCGTATGTAGTTGCGTGGGATATGCTGTAGTAACTTGCAAGTTTCTTGGCAGATTAATTTTATCTAATTAGCGGGTGCAAATATTACACACGTTTACATCATGTGAGATGTTTTGATTCTTCTGATTACGGAATAACACAAATTTTACAACAGTTATTAAGCACCCTGTGCCTAAGGAGACGGGGCTGAAAGTTTGCAGGTGTTCTGAGGTTGCAGCTGTTCTCTGTTAAAATACGTTGACTTTGAACAGGTGGTACTGTCTTTATGCCCACTAGGAGAGGTTTTTATTAGGTCCTTGCGCTGAAACACGGTGTATGGCTGTGCCATTAAGAGGCAGTAAAGCGTTTCTATTAACAAGAATATTCTATCGTCTATCAGATCATTAGAGAGAATTTATGATTTATATCCCTATTCTGTCGAAAGTGCCCATGCAGTATTCCCCATTTTATGGTCAAGGATACCTTAGGCGATGTCTTTTTATGTATTGTTGATAGTGTAAATTCATATTTTTTTCTATAGTGCAACAGCCAAACTAGGATCTACGCCGTCTCATTGAGAGATTTCTAGACGACACGCATTTAGACACACACACACACACACACACGATTGGACTCCTCTGAACGAGTTATCGGCCCATCGCAGAAGTTGTTGACGCAACTCACAACAAACACAAGAGACGAACAATCCTTGCCCTCAGCGGGATTTTGACCCGAGATCCCGGAAATCGAGCGACCGCAGACCTACGCCTTAGACTTCACAGTCACCGGTATCAGCTGAACTTCATAATTATTCTGTCCTTAAAATTGGTAAATAATGTTAGATAAATTGACTTTTCATGTCGTGAGTATAATAAATGGGATGATCAAATTAGTCTCATTAAAAGACGACCATTTAATGTTTTATGTCACGTTTGTAATTGCAGTTTTAAGTAATTAACCGCACAGGTTACAGTGGTTCGACTCAACCACTAACACAAATGAGTCCTAGGGTTTTCTCTTGGGGTAAAGGCGGCCAATTCGCAGAGCTTCATGTGCTAATTGTCTAGAAATCCTGAGAGCCTTAACCTCCTGGAACCCTAACGGACTGTTCGGGCCTGTGGAGGGTAACTATAACTTTACAGGATACAGTAAAGTAATGGAAAGTAGAGTGAATGTTGTTACACCTGTGGTTAACCCAACAGAATTCGGTAATACGAGGTTGAGTCAAATGAAAACCTTAAATATTTTTTATCTTGGACGATATGGTGTGCTGATCCATGACTAATATCCAGATGTGCGGCTATTTCATTCACTATTGCGTGGTGATTTTCCTTCACGATGGCTTCAACTGCTGAAATGGCCTCTGGTATCAGTACTCGGTGTGCCTGATCGGGTCGAGGAGATTCTGTCACAGAACTAATGCCGTTCATGAACTTCCTTGTCCACTCGTACACTTTCTGTAGTGACAGACATGCATCACCATTCTGAACTTTCATTCGTCGATGAATTTCAATGGGTTTCACCCCTTTATTACTAAAAACGGATGACAGAAAGCTGTTCTTCTTTGGTGCATATTGCAAGCGGGGCCGTCGTTTTTAAACTACTACTGCGCCGTCGTGTTGCATTCCTGCACCATACTGCCACTTGTCGGCCACTTTTCACACCATGAGTATCATTGTTGTCAACTTACAAGACAGTCGAGCTGTGTTTCGAATTTTTATCGCACCTTTAAGGTTTTCATTTGATTCTCCCTCGTATTTTGGAAAGGATGCAGGATTTTATTAAACGGCGATTAACCATACAAAAGGTGATAATTGAGTTGAGCGGATGTAGGGTGTTATTACACACGTCAGAGGTCCCCACAGGTACAGTACAATTCCAACAGTTATGCATATTTTCAAATACTTTAATGGAAATCATTGGCTTTATTTTCGTGTTGTTCGAGTGTTGATACCGATTTGACCGTAATTATTTGTGTTTTTTTTTTGCTGTGTCTTTCGCCACAGATCCGAATGATCACCGTACGTATACGTCCATAAAATATGGAAGATGTCTGTAATCTTAACTCACTTTCATTAGTGTAGTATGTACGTGGAAATAAGTGCAAGTTAATTTGACCCTGTAAGGTCGAAACAAGGTATTTTATATTAACACCCACTTCGCACCACCCAGTAAACACACTTCACTTCGATAATAAAAAAATCAAAAGTTAAATTTTTAAACGACAAACGTTGCTGTTAATTCTGGGATCCATAAAAGACATGAATGCACTGTGTGCAGAACGTTCAAATTTTGAATGTTAAACTTAGTGGTACATTAAGTAACCACCAAGCTTCAGAAGGTTCTGTGTATCCTTCGAATGCTGTACGCTGATGAAAGTGGAAAGATGAGTCAGTTTTAAATGTATGATTTTTTTTTGCTTCTCGTAATTTTTATCTTCACTGTTAGTAAAATTGCTTTAGACTATAGTTATTACTATTAAGTGTAATGAACAGTCTGGAATAGTCTGTGGTTTTCTTAAAAGTAGCAATACTCTGTAAAACTCACGCATCTTTTATCTCTTCTACGGATGGGATTGCGGGTGTGAATCATGCTCGGAAATTAATTATATTTTTCACGTATTTTGTTATTTTATGTAAGCAGATGTTGTGTGATAACCCGATAATCTCGCAAAGAGTTTTACCAGATTTGTGAGAGACTTATAGTTTAGAATATGAATCAGAAGTAAACGTCACATGGCCTTTTCTAAAACAGCTTGAGAAGTAGAAGAGGAAGGTATACGGTAATGAAAATAGGGAAGGAGAGAAGAAAAGTTTAAAAATAAATATTCTTAAGTAGTTTGTAGTTTTGTTCCTGTATTGTCTTGTGATCAACTGAAACCTTACTGTGCGTAACTCCTGCTTAAGCACTGACCTTTTCCTGCAAGATTTTACAAGCATCTTCACAGCTTTATAAAATGAGAACCTCCTGTGAAGAAAAGTGTATATTTTGCTAAAGTAGGGGTGACATTATCAGTATGTATTTAACAAATGCCCTCATTTAATGTAGCTAAAAATTATGCTAGTTTTAAGGGAGCGGTAATTAATATTTCGAAATTATGTTTCATTTTGCTTGTAACTGCGACAGAAGTAACAAATGGCATTTCATTACGTGGGCAAACGTTTATGTACGTGAAAACAAAAGCAAGAATGTAATTAATTCCCGACTCGACGGGAAGCCTTAGGCTTTTTACAGTATAGAACTTACGACAAACACTGAATTGTTCAAAGAAATTACTGTGTTCAGACAAAGCGTGTTAAATACAGTTTATTTACTGTATCCTGGAAAGCCGAAATCATATTATGGTTAAAGGAGGTTATAAAATGCACTTACTGAACTTTGCTGTCATTCAGCATCCTCGACTTGACCGCGCAGCGCCCCCATACAGGAAACCGCGTGGTCAATCAGTGCCTTCGTGTACCACAATCCACTGGGGCGTCACCATAGTCACTTAGGTCATCGAGGTATGTCAGTGCCATTAATTCGTACTCAGACAGTCCAGTGTTCCTATCTCACTTCCATAATTCTGCCCACTGCTTTTCATGAATTTATTCATTCCGTTCGTTTAAGTGGTGGCATACGTAACACACAAGGAGCATCTTCCTCTACCATATCGCTTTCACTAAAAAATCTTACTATTCGATGCTGTGTAACCTGACGAAATTCGTAAGTCCATCAAATAACCCAGGAATAATCAATAAAGATTTCTGGACACGGTGAAGCCTCAAGTAAAGTTGACATGATTGTAGACAAGCGTGAAATGGCCTCCCAAGAAGAGTAAGCTTTATGGATGCTTAAAACCTCTGAGAAAGTGACCACTTTGAAGTTCCAGGAAAAGGTCTGTGGATAGCATTTAATATAGATCTTAAAGAAGCAGATTTTGAGGATGGGCAAACTGACTGGGGACGGTGTTTTTTATGGTGGTAGTATTGTAACGTCAGGTTTCACCACCAGAACATTACTTTACATGGTATTATTATTATTACTATCATCATCAGCAGCAGCAACAGCATCGGTAATATTGTCTTGATTTCAAACTTTCGTCTTGTTCTGAATGTTGTGTGTTTTCTTCTTGGTAATTCCCCGAAGTCTGAATTTTATATGCCGACGTTTTGGAACACTGTCTGTTCCATCTTCATAGGCGGATAGGTATGAAGTATGGCTGGATTAGAGAAAAGTTGGAGTATTTATCAAGGAAAAGGTTTGGCTCGAAAATTTTCGAGCCAAACCTTTTCCTGTATAAATACCCCAACTTTTCTCTAATCCAGCCATACTCCATACCCACCTGCCTATGAAGATGGAACAGACAGAGGGTTCCAAAACGTCGGCATATAAAATTCAGACTTAGGGGAATTACCAAGAAGAAAGCACACAACATCGATTATGTTATTGCTAATGTTGTAGTACTCGTATTAAAGCGCCGTCTTAACGCGCAACGTACTCCAACCCCTCTCCATATTACGTACTTATGAACATCTTAAAAGTCAGTTCCAACAGCCGATATTGGAACCCAGCTTGCAACATTTACTCTTGAACAGAAGAAAGTACTTAAATGAACACTACAGTTAGAATTGGACCACAAAGTGGGAGAATAATTTTATTGTCCCACCCAACTAATAAAAATTCAAATTGTGGTGCAAACATTCTGTGTACGTATCATGTGTTCAGAATGTTTTCTGTGTAAAATAAATAATATAATATTTGGCCTTACGTGTTAGTGTAAGAAACAGAGACTGGCTGTATCACCCTGTCACGTGGCTAGTGCCATATTAAACGTTATTTACAGCATCGCTGAATTACATATTGACGGCCGCGCGTTGTAATAATGAAATCAAATATGAATATATATAGTATATCAATCGAGGCTATATAATTTTAGCTATTGGAAGCGCTGTAAAATAAGCCAAGAATAAAATAAACAATTATAATCGACTAACCTTATTCGTAATTTAGTTTCAAGTTTACGGGTTTATTTACATGTTTTGACTTGACCACAGACATTCCGCCACCAGTTTGACTGGTGGCCAACTCTGCAAAGCGTTCCTTTTGACAGCTCATCACACAGTTTCTTCGGACAGTTCCAGCAACAGTAATTTATGTCTGTCTTATACTGGCCTGTTATTTTCGATTGGCGTTAACATGATACGTGACCCAGATTTTTCAACAAGACCCTAACATAAAAATGTACAAAAATTCAGTATTTTTTATTACACTAGACAACAAAATTTAACTTCTTTCGGCAGTACTTTTTATGCCGAATTCAGATATGTATACAGAATTTTTCTATCAGGCAGTGTTTCAAAGATACAGAGGATTCTATTTGTGCAAAATATTACTTTATGTACTAATGAAACAGGCAGAAACTTACCTCTAAAATGTAGAGGCGTATGACTTCCGTCGGTAATTGGCTTCACGTACGTCCCTCTTCACTGTCCAGCAAAAGTCTGCCAAAATACTTGAGGTCCACTTGCCTTGGTACCGCTTTTCTATAGCCTAAGTGTCTTGGTGAAATCTTTCACTGTGTTCGTCACTGACTTCGCCGAGATTTTCTGGGAAAAAATCCAAGTGTGACTCCAGAAATTTGGCTTTTCAGACTCATATTTCATCCCATAGCTTTGTACGAAGTCAACAGGTCCTGCACAACATTCTGATAGATCGCTGCTTTGTGATTACCTAAGAAGTCCTTGCAAATCCTCTTAAATGACAACCATATATTTCTTTCAGTCTCATTCAGGTCTTCATCGAACTGTTTGTCTTGCATCAGTTCCATGATCTGGGGTCCTATAAATATACCTTCCACTCACATCTGGGAACTTATTCCTCACATATTCGAATCCACTGCCGGTTCTATCCATACCTTTCACAAAGTTTTTCATAAGGCCCAGCTTTATGTGCAAAGGGGGCAGAAAAATTTTCACCGAAAGGACAAGAGGAGGATTGACGATATTTTTCTCCCCTGTGGTCAGTGATGTTCGTGTAGGACACAGTTTATTTACACAGTCTTGTCCCGGCTGTCCCACGTACAGAGCAAACAGCAGTATTTTGTGTAACCGAGTTGCATTCCGAGTAACAGTGCCACAACCTTGAGATCACCAAACAACTTCTACTTAAATTCGTCAAACTAAATATTTCCCAAAAGTAGCTTCATGCTTTCATAAATTTTCTTCATGTTGGCTGCATGAGCCAAAGGAAAGGAGGGGAATCTATTTCGGTTGTGGAGTAGAACCACCTTCAAGCTCATTTTTGACGAATCAAGCCCCACTGATCTGAACTATATTCATGTCCAAGAACTCCCATAACGGAACAAACGTCATTGCAAAACACGACACCATCTTCCTGGGAGAAGAAATCCGTGAATTCTTCATGGCGCCCACGGTAAAAACCCACTAGTATCGTGGCTCAGAAGATTCCAACCCTTTAACCTAGAGCGAAAGGTGTGGGTGATAGAGAAATCATGGAAACATATTTGGATTCTTCGTCCACAAATACATAAGAAACAGACATTTTTCCTCATGGGACAAAATCTTTGTTGACCAGTGTTATCGGGTCAGAAATTATTTCTTGTTTTCTTAAATACACATGTTTGAATAATAAATGGAAATTGTTTGTGAATGATTGTATCGTTTTTCATGCATTTTAGGCGTTCGTTTCGCAGTAATGGAAGAAAGGTTGATATGGTGGTCATGTCTGTCGTGACGTGGATGCTAGAAGGAAGACGGATGTACTTGGCTTGAAAGAAACTAACATAAGTACCTAACATGTAGGAAATCAGGGTGTACAATAGTCTTGGTTTCAAGAAATTCACATAATAAAGCGTATTTGTCGGTTTCTGTCGTAATTAATTAACAAACAGTTTATATTCGGATAGCGTCTCTAGAAGCTTTTGCTACAGGTCTCTACAGACTTCATACTGTGTGTAATAATTAATCTTTAATCCAATTAAAAGGTAATTAACTCGGGAAAGGTTACTGAGCCCTTGAGTGCTAGCCACGGGATTACAGAATGGTCCATCGGGGCGTATAGAAGGAGAGGATTGCTATACGGTACAATGATTAAGTACAAGCATCTTGGCGGGAAATTATGTATTGTTTAAATTGTATGTGTAATCGAAACAACTCCACTTGTGCCGAGAGAATGCCTTAAGGAAAACCTTGGTAGCTGTTAAAAAATACTGGGCACGAAAGGTTTTTGTAATTCGTGTTCATGTCTGTAGTACTTCTACAGAATGTGGGATAAAATCGCAACGGCCAACTAGAAAATAAATCTTAGTAAATGGGGTAAGGTTAACATATTTGGAAATTGCACTAACGTATCACAGTCTCATGCCCGAAGAAGTTAGGTGTTGTGTAGTTGACACACATTGAATTTTTTTATTGTGGTTTTCTTTTAGCGTTCTTACATATACTGTATGTTAGTCATAAGCTAAATTTACTCATGCTTAGTTATCGCCTCTCTTAAGACCAAGCATGGGAGGAATATAATTTCCTTCCATTTCTTTTGTTTATAACTGGACTCGCTAAGTGTATCGCGCGAGCAGTGTGTAGAGCAACACATGTAACAATAGTTGCTTTTGTTCTGCGGGAGCAGTCTGCTGCGTAGCTCGAACTGTGTCTGAGCAGCAGAGTCCGAAGCTGGACAGTCAGTGAGTACTAACAGAAATGAAGAGTCCACTGGCGAGAATTGTCACTGATACATTTCAGTTGTAAATGCAATTACTCTATACTCTTGCACAATAAAACTCCAATATATTCTGCTTGGGGATTGCTGGGAGTGTGTGCTGCCTGCCCGACCCCTCGTCTTAACCAGAGTTACGAGCACCGTCCTCCCTGGGAACAACATCTAAGATACGTTCCTCATCGGGTCCGCAACGGATACAACTTAGGATTAAATTGAATTTGGGAATCCTTCGTGCCCTTCGGTTCGGAATCTTTTGTATTCCTCTTTGCTTTCTAAAAACATAAAGATTGAAATATGCAGAATCCTAACAATGCCTGGTGCTTTATCTGGGTGTGACACGCTGTCTTACGAACATAGATCGAGAGTGTTACAAACAACATTATATGTAATAGTCCTGTGGAAGTGTGTTTGTTGTGTGCAACTATAGCTTATATCACATGGATAAATGACCGGTGCATAAGGTGGCGGGCACAGAGGGCTGCTTGGCCGCGGTGCTACCAAACGGCTACGTCTGTGTACCGTTTCGACATTGGTTTGGAATATACTCTGCGTCATAGTGAATTTTTTGATATTCATTTCTAATGTCGTTTAGTAACTATTAAAGATGAGACATTGGAACTTATCTGAAGAAAATGTGTAACAGCAAAACATAACAGAATGATACTAATCTGTTGTGCCTGTAGTACTTAACGGTAGGCCGTTATCTTCGTAGTTTAGAGGTTTCCCCGCAATATGTGGGATCATAAGTTCTTCACACGTTTCACAAGAGACTTGGTCAGATTTCGAAATGCTGTTTATTATGGGGTTCGGTGAGAAAAGAATTTGACACTAATATAATGCCGTATTAAGAGAAGCTACTCTTAATTCTTATTATGTGAGGGGAATTTTTCACCGAGAGATTGAAGAATTTTGGGCGGCTACAAATTTTAAGAAAGTCACGATATGAAGACTGTTGCTACGTGATGGCTGTTAAAACAGGAGATGTGCTTCTGTCAACAGGGAATAGATAAGCTCGGCCCACGGCACGATCAGTGCCTTAGTTTTGACTGGTAAATAAAGGGTAAATCAGTCCCATTACAGGCCCGATGTGCCCAGAGGGTTTCAGGAAGTTAAGGTTCCCAGATTACGTGACAGTGGCCCAGAATGGTGGTAAGGCTGTCAGCCTTACGCACCGGCCGTTTTTACCTCCAGGAAATACTTCTGGTACTCATTTCTGTTAGAGGCTGAGTCGAGCCCAGGGCCACAGTGAGATCGGAAGGATTATGTCAATGAAAAATTCCAGTGACACCATCTGGAATCGAACCAGCGCCCTTCCGATTTGTAGCGCAGCGTCTTAAACACTGTGCTACCGCAGTCCCCAGTTTTGACTGGACTATTTGGAAACGTAGTGATAAAAGCAGTGAATTTGATTGTGAACGCTGCTTAGTAATTTTCGGAAAAGAGAAACCTAAAACGTGTGCTTTTAAATTTATTTTCTGTGGGAACTGCGTGTGTTTGATATTCATTGTTTGAGATCGCGTGTTTTTGAGGGGTTTTCACCGAATGAGGTAACAAGCGAAGAATTTAACCATAATCTGGATATGACACTGAGACCATCTTCTTTCGGGTTGGGTGCCTTCATACAAATCTCGCTCACTTTCTGCTTATAGAAATTGGAAACGTAATAAATGCCTTTGTTCCTCTATTGTGTAGAGAGAACTCATTATCTGACATGTTGCTATTGACTCGATCGGTGTGTTTGAAACTTGTTGAAGTGTTAGACTTTGATTCTGTTTTACGAGAAAGAGATGTCTGTGTGAAAACCTGGAGCCAGCTGATAACGAGAAGATGATTGAGAGCTGAACTTGAGAGCGAAACACCTACACTACAATACAAGCTACAAGAGAACGACAGTTCATAATTTATAGCTCTGGAAAATTGAACTGATTCTACAATGCTGCGCATATCACCTCTTGAAGAAGAGTGTTTAATTGTACACAGATACCTGTAGCATGTTGACTTGCACTTGATACACAACACGACCTTCGTTACTTCAGACTTCTCTTCTAATTATAAATTTTACACCAATTGTTATCATGAAGAATTTTTATATAGTACAATTCTTCTTCCATTGGCACTACAGCCCACTGTGGGCTTTGACCTGTCGAACAATGTCCTTCCATTTTTTCCTATCTGCCACCAACTCTCTCCATCTTCTCACTCCCGGCACTTGAAGATCTCTTTCTACTTCCTCTTTCCATCTTTTCCTGGGTCTTCCTCTTCTTCTCGTCCCTTCCAGTTCGTGAGTGAAGATCTTTTTGGGCATCCTATCCACCTACATTCTCTATAGGTGACCTAACCAGCTTATCCTTTGCCATTTTATCCATTTTACTATATTTTCTCCTTTGTTCATCTCTTCTAATTCTCGATTCGTCCGACTTTTTCATTCCCCGTTTTCATATTTAGGAGTATATATTCTTCCAAATATTTTCCTTTCAAAAATTATGCAGAGCTTGTTCTTCTTTCTTCGTCAACGTCCATACTTCCGCTCCATACGACACTACCGGTCTTATTAGTGTCTTATACAATATAATTTTAGTAACTCTGGATAAAAGTCGACTCCTGAAGAGACTTACAGCGGCAAAATAAGTTCTATTGCCGGCCAAAATACGTCTTTGTGTTTCTTTTTCGACGCCATTTTCATTACTGATTAGCGTACCCAAGTATACGAACTCGGCTACTCCTTCATAAGTTACGCCATTTATGGTTGCCCCTTTCACTGATCTTCGGGATGGGGACGCTGAAAATCTCATATTGTATAGTACAGTGCTATGTCGAAACTGTAATTTCATACGCATTTACATCTTGGAACATCTCAAATTCAACGTGCCTGTTAACTGCCTACGTCATCACTGAATATTAAAACACTATGGATACTCCAATTTTATTAACTCTGAAGACATTATACATACTTTTTAACATACTGAGATTTTAATACTTATTAGCAGTACGACTAATCGAGGTAATATTGTAACACACCACTTTCATTAAGAGTATGAGAGAGACCTCTTTCATTTTAATATTATCGTCCTTTGCATATTTTGTGTTAGTCTCGACTGAAGATGGCCGCGTTGTAGGCTGAAACATATAGCGACTTAGTGTACGTAATATAATTTTACTTACAATGAAGTGTCGTGTTTGATTTCATTTGTTACTGTGTAGTTACGTAACGTAATGGGATAACCTCTCCAAAGCTAATTATGCCCTTATAATGCATATTGTATAAGGTAAGCCAAAAGTGTTCGGATTAAAAGTTAGTAATAATTGTATAAATATTTTTTATGGTTCTACAGCCCGTATCAGCCCTAGGCCGCCTAGTTTTTAGGTTTATAAGTCACATTTAGACACACACGCACAAACACACACACATATACACATAAACGCACACACAAACACACACACAACCAGTATCATCTGAACGAGTGATCAGTCCATCGCAGAGCCCGCTACCTACACAACACACAATAAATACAACAGACTAAAGAACGCCGAGGATTCAAACCTGCCGTCCCATCAATCAAGCCGCCGCTGACCTACACCTGAGACTTCACGGCCATCGGGATAGGCATAAAATGTGATAAAATTAGTTCAATTTTCAGTAGCACTTAAAATGTTTTTGATATAAATAGTAAATATAATTATAGCAGTGACTAATAATGCAGTCACAGATCGTAAAATTAGAGCAGGATATCGAGGCGGTAGTGTGCTTGGTCACCGCTGAGGATCCTGAAATCTCACGAAATTGGAATGTGTTGAGATTCACCTTTGTTGAATGACACAACCGTCCGAAAATCTGAGCCGCTGTCAGACGGTCGTTTATAAAAAGTCATCCACTCTTTTTTGATAATGCAAATTTAACAAGCCAACAGCTTGATACAACTGGATCGATATGACAGCTTTCCTGCCGCCATTCAAAAGACTCACATTCTGACCGCCCGGAGGTTCAGAGCTCGCTTTGCTGAATGAGGACTTTCTGTGTGGTGATGAAGTGAACTGCACACTCTGCAGTTACATCAGATACACCTTGATTCAAGATGAAGATACTTTTAAAACCCTTCAATTTATACAGTGCTGTGAAACCTTTGTACATTGTATCAAAATTATTGGGTCTCGCACCCCTTGGGCTTAAATCTATGGCAGAGTCTCCGGAGCATTTCAAAGGCTCCGCGGGACTCATTGGAACAGTTGGTAGCGTATTGTATTCAATAACAATCCTCTTCATTTTCGTGACACTGCATTGTGTGTGTGTCTACATCACAAGATAGAATATATATATATATATATATATATACGTGTGTGTGTGCGTGTGTGTGTGTGTGTGTGTGTGGCAGACTTAAGTATACTTATGTATTAACTTATAGTTTAAACTCTGCATTAACGCCTGCGATTGTACTTACATCTATAATTCAGACCATTACACTTAAGAGAAATAAGCTAGATATAATATTGTCAAAGATAAATAGCTTTGATAAACACATCTTACGAAATTCATCGTCTGATACATACAGGAGAACTAGCAATATGGCATTTGTAGCTGTAAGTTTTATGTTTGTATGCATATGTGACTTCATCTCAGATTGTAGAAAGAATATCGTAATTCGAATGACTCACCATTCTTCACATGTGATTAGAATAATCACGGATATTCAATATGTGACTTTCAGTCCACTACTTACATATCAATTTGTTGTGTTAAATAAACAATTGCTATCATTGTTTGGTGTACGTTCGGAGAGGAAATTGGAGCAAAATATTCTTGGTAGCATTTGCCAAGCTTCTACAGACTACTTCAGATTTTTTTTTTAAGTTTTGCTGACCGTGCATCTCAGTATAATCTTAGTAATTAACCAACTTAATGCACAAAATCTTGTTTTATAATAAGTTTATTATGTGCGTCTACATGTTTCGAGCACTGTGTGCTCATCATCAGGAGGTCAAAATTGTATTATACAGCATCTGGTATCATCACACCGTCCGGTGCACGGGACGGCCACCTACAGGTGTGATGATACCAGATGCTGTATAATACAATTTTGACCACCTGATGATGAGCACATACAAAGTGCTCGAAACATGTAGCGGCATATAATAAACTTATTATAAAACAAGATTTTGTGCATTAAGTTGGTTAATTACTAAGATTACTCCAGAAATGTACCTGAAAATAATGGTAGTCATCTGCAGACAAGACTAAGGACATTCTGCAGTGGCTGTGAGTGGCACAGAACACTGGTGTCGAAGGGTTCAACAATAACTGAGAAAAGATGTTTTCGAATCCCAGACTCCGAACCAGAAAGTGGACTTCAGGTGTTACGAATAAATCACAACAAAATGTGCAACACTGTGAGGCTGGTCGTTTCTACGTGCAGAGTGTTTCTTGTATTTGAACTTCTTAACGTAAGTGCCGATTTAATTACAGTACTCTTCTTCACCACAGATTTGGTTATTCCCGAAAGTTATATGCGTATAGATGCCATAGGTTGGTGTTCAGCTTGGTTAATTCTGCATGCCGCGAAGGTGATAGGCATCACTAGAACATGTCAGTTGGTTAGCAACTGTGGCAAGCACACTTCAGTTTTGGTTAGCAAGTTGGTGCTGCTGTCTCGACCTTACAGTTCCAACACTATTACCCAACTTCAGACGTTCTGCCATCAGTTCCTTCCTACGAAACTTCATTTCTGTTCTTGCGACTTTTTTTAGTTGAACAGTACAACGTTGGGTTCTGTGGCAAAAGTGCCAGTAACATAAATCACTGTCTTGCTACTAAATCAGGCAGTTTAAAAGGAGGCGCTGTTCTGAAATGTCAGTATACAACATAAGTTATCTCTCACTTTCTATTTGTGTTTAGGTCTTTGCAGTATAACCCTGTAATCAGAGGGAATTATCACCCAATAACGTGCCCGTTACAGGTACAGAGGGGAGGTGGAAGTTTAACTACAACCATTTCGCAACCTCGACACTGGAAGATTGTGGGTGGAAAACCGTGTAATTGCAGTTCAGTAGTGACCAATTCCTGACATTAAATAGTAGTAAAATTTTGTTTTTTTATTACTTTTAAAGTTCAAAGTATTAAAGTTTCCTGGCACAAAATTAACTTTTTTTTCGTCATATTTCATACTGTATTCTGTTGTCTCCAAGCAAGTAATTGATGCCGTCAGCGGATGGCTGAAATAATAAAATAATAATAAAAAATGTGCATGTTCCTCGGTTGGCGTTTTATGTAAATTAGCACGAGCCTCTCAATACTTTTTCTCACATGTACGATAATACAAGCTTCTTTTCGTCACAAATTGCTTCTTCACGTGAAGACGATATCAAATTTTTGTCTGTATGTTGGAACATAACAAGAGAGAGAATGTACGTATAATGCAACATTAAGGCGCGTTCGCGTAGCCACTGTCCCCTTGAAAAGGCATTAGGCCTAAGTATTATAAATTCTGAGTGAGTGTCTGTAGCCTTAGTTATCCAGCACGCAACGCGCATGCGTCATTATGATATTGTCGTCTAGGACCTGTCCGGCCCTACAGTATTATTCTACATTATCTCATAACTGCCACGATTTTCAGGAGATATATGCTGAAAATAGAATTTGTATTTTTGTTTTCTGTACAACGGTTGTCTGAGACATTTATAATTTTAAGAAAAACCGGCGACATTTTACCATAAATGAATATAGTTAATGTACATGTAAATTACCCGCCATGCTTGTCAGATTTTAATGAAACTTAAATTTTCTCGATAGATTTTCGAAAAATGCTTACGTATAAACCTTCACGAAAATCTGTCCAGTGGAAGCCTAGATGTTCTATGTGGACATGCAGACACACAGACAGACGGACTGACTGACAGACAGATATATGACGAATATAATAGCTGATTTTCGCAATTTTGAGAACGCGCCAAAAACATAGATTTTTCTCAAACCTATGCAAGTGTCAAAAGACACTTGCATAGGTTTACATTTATTCATTCAGTTGTCTGTTTTACGTCAGGTCCATAGCCTCTTCCAAAGCGAGTTTTCCACAGAGTGCGATCTAATATCACACCTAATTTGTTTATTTCTTCCATACTTAATACCTGTTCGAAGCAGGCATTTGGAAATACAAATATGACCAAATAATTCTAAAGGAAGCGGGGTCAGGCAGGCAGAATGTGCAGAGTCTTAGACGAGGCGTTACAAATTTCTTGTCGGATTAAGTTTCTTCACAGTAGCCGTACAGGATGTTTAACTGTTTATACTCTGTGTATAAAATGACACTGTGCCCGGTGCAAATAGCAATTTGTAATAATAATAATAATAATAATAATAATAATAATAATAATAATAATAATTTGTTTACGTGTGCAGAAGGACCTAGTAATCTGCAGTGTGAATGTGAATTTTATTTCAATTTTGTATTCTTGTTTAAATCAGGTAGCTGATAGCGGTAATGCAGCTGTAAGATTGCCTGTGAAGCTCCTTCTGCCGAAGGGAAATATACGTTGCAGAAACAGTATAACAATGGGGGAAAGACTTGAGGACGTCATGATTGACAGTATGTGTACATACCATCCCCAAAATGGAGAAATATTGTCATGTCACTTGTCAGTACGAAACGATCAGTACAGACATATGTTTCTACAAAGTTATAATGCGGCACAGACAAACTGACATGCGGCCTTTCGATGGGATTTATGCGGAACAACAACGTCAAAAGTGCTAGTCGCATTGTGCTGTGAAAATTGTTTTCCTTAGTTGGTACGCACAACAGATTCCTGAGACTCGTACGATACATTGCCTAGACATGTAGAGCACAGAATTTATCAGGACGGATTTCTTGTCGTCCATCAGACCCTTACGGTACGCGTCGAAGTTAACTGGCTTAACGCTGTTCGACTTTCCCGATCAGTGTGGTGGTAAGACCAGCAGCAACAAAGTATATACTGTAACTTCTCCTTGGAATATTTCGCATTCATTAGTTCTGACATTAGGCCTTTCGTGTGTCTTTGCACCACATCTTAAATCCATAAATACACACATCCATGGCAGTTACATCTTCTCGTTCGTAATTTTTGAAGTAGTGAGTTGGGTCTTGCTGTTCATTGCCAATAGTGTCGCTCTTTCAGCAAGCTATATTGTGTCATGAGGAATTAAAAGCGTCTTTCTTAACAACTGTAGGCATTGATAATGACTTGCTAAGAAGATCTTACAGTGTTGTGTATAGAAAGACAAAGATAATTCTTATAGCTAGTTATCTCTTTCACTTATTCCTTAACAGTTTTCAGCTTTGACTTCATTACAATAAAAAACATTTTGGTTGGTACTACTGCCTCATAAAATACTTTATGTGCGCTATTGATGTTGTAATGAACCTGCAGTCTGTTAACTTCATATTCCTAATTGGAAACGGACTGAGAGTACTGACCAGTGAGTTGAACAGCACGATTACAGCGATCTGTACCTACGTCATTGATTATACATTGTAAACTAACGGAACCTAGAGTGTGTCAGTTGTAGGTTTTGATGACCCGGTTGGAAGAGAGAAGATGGCCGCATAAACGGTACCGGCTAGAAACATGACTGACACTCAAGTTTTCAGTATTCACTGTTTAAAACGACGTTTGAGAAACCAAGGAGTTCGTAATATGCGTACATTGCGTAGAATTTATTTATTGTTTCACAGTGTAATGGCGACGGTAAACAAGAGTTTTGGAGTTCAGATAATGCTGAAAATCATGCGTTCTGCAACGGCCACTGCACTGAACATCCACACATCCATTGTCTCTGTGACTAGAGTTAAAGATAACATGAGCAGATTATTGATATTGAGTTTAGCATGGAGGAGACCTGCTGTTCGTTGGCTGATTATAATCGCTGCTTCTTGTGAAATGTCTAAAATCGAAGATGGGCGCACCGCCGTTCTTTTGCAGAAAAATTTGTTACGCCGAAACGTCGACACTGGTATTTTAACAGAACTGCAATTATTTTCCCAGCAACTTCCTCATGTTAATACAAACTTTACAGCTTCTCGGTTCTTCGCACTGGGCTTCAGTTTCTTATATACTACACTTGGTTCCATTGCAACGTTCCTGGTTTTTCTGACTCAGGTCTGGAAACATATGGTCATCACGCAAAAACACACACACACACAAGCAAGTGATTATGTCAAGTTAAGTTTTGGCACGGCAGTTTGGGGCTTACACGTTCAAAATTCTGACGTGAAAGCCCTAACTTTGAAAACGTGAAAAATTTAAAAATCGTTTATTACGTTTCGCACACTTATTTCGTCTTTGAATATTATTTAAATATGGTGTTTTCTACATGTTTCTTAAGATATGTGTACATGTTAATGCTGGATAATGCGTGAGGTAAGTTTGTTGTTGAGATAACAGAGAAATCTTGTAACATGTTGTGTATGAACATTGGAGGGAACCATTGAATATGCTTATAAACACTCGGTGTGTTCATTGAACAACATCGATTTAAATGCAATGATATACTTCCACATAAAGTTGGTGAAACTAAAAGTCAAGAGACACTTTAGTCAGAAATTTATCATTGCTGCCTGCATATCATAATCGTTTCAAATACCTGATGATGCAGAGTTTGCGAAAGATGTAATAAAAGAGAATAATAATTACATAGCCAGAATTATAGTGATTTTATCGGTTATCATATACCACTAAAGGCAGATGAAAGACGTGGTGAGTGTTAATGAACCGGATCTTTCAACAGGCGTGAATCTTACGTTAATGCCATTATATGACGGACTGATTTGTAGATAATCCTGTTGTTATTACAAACCCTTTAATGTCTTATAATATTATAGTTTGTATTATAAGAAAAAGGAAATGGTACTGTGAAATGTGTGTTGGGCATCTATATTATGCAGCCATAGTGTGCAATAGAAAGTTGCTTCTTTTAGAACTAAAACTGCTTGTTGGAAAATGTAAGAATAAACATAACCAAGGCAAATGAAAATCGCATTTCGCTATCCTTTACTTACATTACCTTCCAGCACACAATGTAGTCGCTTTATAATTTTATTCAAGGAAGTTTCTTTATCCTTGAAATTCCTTGCTTGCCAACAGAAATGTGATACATAACACCGCACGAACGTGATTAAGAAAGGATTTAATTTGGTTATAGTCTAAGCACCGTCAACCTGCGATTATACTCAGGAGGACGTTATTGATTTTCCACCCTGACACCTGATTTTTAACCTTTAGACGCCTAACGTCAGCTATAGTTGACGTACCGCACCGCTAACCTCCAAAGTTTCATTTTATATATTTATTCAACAAATATAGGTACCGAATATTTTAAACATGGTGTATACTCTCCGTATTTTTCTCTTCAAAATGCAGTTTGTTTCATAATTCTAACATATTTGGTTCATGTATT
>Ga0136643_10003049_pt1 | contig 22305 bp, 15 predicted proteins | sample TergutLab28metaG_FD_96883 | JGI IMG/M metagenome (GOLD analysis project Ga0136643, IMG submission 96883) | Labiotermes labralis P1 segment gut microbial communities from Petit-Saut dam, French Guiana - Lab288 P1 (version 3) (version 3) | ecosystem: Host-associated > Arthropoda: Insects >... | reverse complement strand
TATAACATAAGCACGTGTAACATAGGCACGTATAACATAAGCACGTGTAACATAGGCACGTATAACATAAGCACGTGTAACATAGGCACGTATAACATAAGCACGTGTAACATAGGCACATATAACATAAATGTTAATATTTAAATAATTCTCCAAATCTAATCAGTCTAAGTTTTATGTGAAATTGCATATTTATTTTGTTTACGTGTCGGTCTGAGCCTAACAATAATTTACATGCTTTAAGGATTTTTTATTAAGCATCTACCAAACGTCACACCACTACTGGATAACCGACATTCCTGCATTGTCTGATTTCTTACGGAAAACAACGCCGATATGACGGCTGTGCGATAAACTGAGTTGGTTCGACAGCAGCACAACCTGATATCGGGTTTAGCAGTTTGTTTTTGTAGGCTAAAGGATCATCCAAAATACAGCATTCATTTTTTGAGTAATTTTGTGTGGAATGAAGAACATAAGGAGCCAGCGACAACCACAATCAGATTTCAAAATTACAGCAGCAAGGAAGGAACAAACGGAGAGACGATTCTTACAAATGAATTACAGAAAGCAATAAATGCAATTGCAAAGTTGATCTGAAATGTACTTCAGACACTTAAAATTAAATTTTCAACTAAGGGTGCAAATATTTGATGTTGTATTCGGTCCTATCTAAATTCGGCTTAAATTCCGACAGCAGTAACGGGCACTTCAGATGAAGACCGACATGCACTTTGCAACGCATCTCCTGCACAAACAGACAAATATGTTTGTTCTGATTTACCGAATACCAACAAATCCACTACGAAGAGAAATGGAAAAATTGTTTTACGTGTTGGTGAGGAGATCGTTTGTTAAGTAGACACAAATACAGGGAAAATTGAGTGGGGACCTGAAAAACGATAACGACAATATAAATGTAATTAACAATATATTAGAAAATGTACAAAAATTCAAAAAATTATTGTAAAACGACAGCATAACACCGAAGGTATTTTAACGGAGAAACTGAGGGAAAATTAAATTTAGCGAACACGTGTTAGAACGAAATGTTAAAACCCTTCTGCTTAGCGCCACAAATCAGAAACTGAAATTATTACAATAAATAATTTACAATTTTTATAAACCTTTCACAGTTGTAACAATCCCTCTGTCACACATGAATTAGTACTGATTGTTACGTACAAACCTTAACGTGAAGGAAGCATCATATAATTAACTTGTAAAACTGGCATCGGTGTACGCGGAACACAATACGTCTTTATGTAAGAGGACTGCTGTACATAGTGAGTGCTGTACATAGTGAGTGCTTTAAATTTAAACAAAGTGGCTTTTTGCACAAAGATTTTATTTACAAACGTGTTCATTACGTTCTGAGAATAAACAGTAGGACTAAATGTTTTCCTAAACAACATTAAGCGATGCGCGTATGTGGTGATAACGTGGATCAGGTTGTGCGAGGGAAGCTAAACATGTAAATGTTACTCAAAATTTGTGTCAGTTTTCAAAATTCTTAATATATTGTGCTGAAAAGAAGACACAAGAAAACAAGATTGGTCAAAATTTATTACCAAAAATAAAATGAATTTTGCCGAATTCGGCACACTCACAGAAATTTATAATTCTTTCTATAAGAAAGCTTAAAGTAACATTTCCGCAGTCTGTACTGAACACAATACTTCCATTCATTTCGCTTTTCCATCACAGCGCACTCCAACAAGACCGCCAGGAAGCCATTTGGATCTTATGTTTAAGACTCGCACGAAAATTAGTGTGAAGTAGAAAGCTAGCCAGTTGTTCCAGAAGACTAAAGAATTATGGATGTCGGCTGCTATTTACGGCTTGGAGTAAATCTAGGCTGCTTGCAAGCAGCATTGGCATTGGGTGGAATTTTCGCTTGACGCTTCGCGTTCTCCGCGCTTATAAATGGCTTTCACCTTGCATTTTCAGGAGATTAAGAGCAATAGAATATCACTTCATTATGTCTTTCAAACTTTGTGTTATCGACAGCTGACTATGTAGATACGTCACTGGTAATTAAAACGAATACGTTTACTATTAACAAATAGGATTTGCAATAGTGTATTCGGTATAGTGATCAGACTATTGGTTAGACAACCGACGAATCGTAGTTCGATTGCGGGAAGGGACAGCGGATTTTTTTTTACCAAAATCCCCCCAAGGCCTCCTATTCAGTAGTAGGCCTACTGGAAGTTCATACGCCGGAGATCATGCGGTGGAGGTCAGAAACTGACAACAGAACTTCATCCATTGCCAAGCATAAGAAACTGTAGTATGTACTCCACTCTTCAGTATGCCTTCACTGCTTGTACGCACACAGTTTTGCATATAGTGATTAATAATTTTGATTGTTTCGTTTATGGGGCTTTAATACAATACGTTCTGTCGGTAAGTCACTAGGCTATAGTCCAGACGACCAAGGAACCGTGGCACGATTCCTCTCAGTAGCAAGAGAACGATCTTTTTGTAACAAAAATGGCTCTGAGGCAAGCCTCACATCTAAAAGGAACGAGGGCTAAAGTACTCGGGGCGTGGTCCTAAGCACTCCACTCCATCTCGGTACTAAGGAGCTATACCTCCACGCCACATTTCAGTCAATTTGGAGCAGTGCTTGTTTACGGACAGAAACAAATTTCCCTTTTATTAATTAAGATAGACTTGTGAAATCCAAGGCTGTTATGGCGGTAAATATGAATATGACGTCGTAAAGTTTGGTGAAATATTACGAGCTACTTAGCGATATCCCGACGTCATGTCGCTGTAATTCACACATTCGCCGTCATTGCAACAATTAAACATGTGAAACGTTAAGGCATGTTTGTATTGGCTTTTGGATGTTATTGGTCTCTCTATTTGCATTTTGTTCTACCTAACTCTCCTCTTCTTCTCAGGTCAATAGCGGTATATCAGCCGTGGAGGACGGCATTTAGCAGTTCGTTTGCAACAGTTATGTAATTTTGTTGGTAGCTTTGTGTTCCTTTAAACAATTTATAACTGCACACTTGAATACTTGAATATTTCATCTGGTTTAGAATTTCTAAAATGCCTAACCAATTGAAGCCTGAGCGTAAAGAATTGCGTTTGTAATTTTGGGGTTTATTTGTGTTCTAAAATTCAAATTTAAATTTTACTTCCACCATTACGTAATGTGACAGTATAAAATAAGTAAATGCTTCATAATTTGTTTCTCTCATTTTACGACCCTGTAAAAATAATTAATTTCCATTGATGAGAAGTTATTTGCAGCATTACGAAACAAAATTCACAGAATCTTACAGAGCTATTAATCAAACGATACGGAACTTCATACACTAGCATCGTTATATCTACCAAGTAAGTTACAGGCTAGATATAGAACAGGTTTAGGGTCTTTTTGGCAAATTCATAACAAACAAACGCTATATGCATACTGACAAACATTTTACGCTCGCAGACAGACATTTGAGTTTATAAGAATTTGTATAGATTAGGCAACAAATGTGTTTTATGTGGTATATCTCGTTGCCCAGAATCTGTACTGAATACAACAATGACAAAAGAACACAACAGAACATTCATTAAGAAATTTATATTTTACACAAGAGAAATCCGTAGGTGATAGGGCGAAGTGCACAGGGTTTATAAAATATGATTTTCTCTTAGTAGCGAAAATTCATACTGCGATTTTCAGATTTTCCACGTTTAGAGTAAAAGTAACTATGGAAAGTTAGGTCCCTCTGAAGCTTTGGAAAAGAACTACCAGCAATTTAAGACCAATGTATAATGTCGTGTTAAGGGAAGTTGGTAGATTTCATAATGGCGTATCAAGTGACATACAGGCTGTGTAGGTCGTTACAATAAATACGTTGAAAGATCACCCCCCCCCCCCCCGCCACGGTTACGCCGCAGTACGTCTCTGCCTTCTGCATCTACAGGCCTATATTTATTTTGCAACTAGGCAGTACATATTCAGGGTATTGTTGTACATCTCCGGCTTTACTCTCCTAATGTCAATGTTGAACATTTAATAAAGTTTGACGGATGGATTATCATGACGTGTAGCGTCATAAGTTAGTTCGGACGTTTCGTAGGTACTTTAAGCTCTAATTTCAGAGCCAAATGACGGTCTTACACAAATTAATAACGCAAAATAAAAGCATCTGTTGTCCAAGTTTCAAAATTTAATGAAAATAGTTTGATGATTCATTGACAAGACAGTAACAAATTTTAACTGAAATTACAAATTCCTGATTACTTCTTTTTACACGCATAAAGTCACTCTTTATCGCTCCAGGAAGAATCCTTCATCTGTTTCACTACATCCCTGCTATAACAAGTTCTGTGCGCAGCATTGTTGGTGTCACCATTGTTGGTGTCACCATAATTGGTGTCACCATTACTGGTGTCACCGTTATTGGTGTCACCATTGTTGGTGTCACCATTATTGGTGTCACCATTGTTGGAGTCACCATTATTGGTGTCACCATTTTTCCGCATTATTGTTCACGTCGCAACTTGCACATAATTTCTTCGACAATAGGTTGGCATATAACAATCTTCCTGTGACAGACACATCGTTACCAAAAACATGTAATGAGTCACAACAAATGTTTGTGTTTAGATCTCTACCGAAAAGCCTCTATCGCCAAAATTTCAAGGCGCCTTCGGACCTTACGACTAGTGGTGAAGTTCTGCTTTATAATGCATATTTCCTCTTTTCGGTTAAGTGCATTATTATAACTAACCACCACCCAACTAACTAACTAATTAACTGCATGCAGTAAAGCCCTTCATGAAAAGCTAACAGGGCCTTACCTACTAGCAAATTCTCCACATTTAATGAAACTCGAAGGTTCATTACCGCATTCACAAGTACCCGCCAACTGGCGCTATACAGAGAAGTTTATAATTATTATTATTAGTATTATGTCGTCGTCGACTCTTAACACAGGTTTTTTTCTTCCTGGTACTTCTCCTCTAGCAACAAAGGTGACCCCACTGCTCAGGCTTCAAGGTTCAGACTGCAGTACTGTCCGTATTGTGTAATGTTCCAAGAAGAGCTGGCTTTTGTTGCAAATCTACTGATTGTTTTCCTGGTATGGCGTCCAAATTTTATTTTACCTTCCTTTGTTACTATTCCAGTGGTCCCAGTTTATTACTGGTACAATCGTGCAGTTAATGCCACACATTTGATGCATCTCTAAATGCAAACTCTTGCATTTTTAGTATTTTTTCTGCTTCTGCTGCTCTACATTCCTGTCCGTTGCCATTGCTACATCTATCAGTTCGTTTGTTTTGTTTTTAATTATCATAGCCTGCCTATTTGCTATAACTTTCTGTCATTGTATACCCCTTGATTCCACAACACTGTTACATCTTCAATTTCACATACTGATTTGGGTGGGTGGGTGGGTGTTCCGTTTGTCTGTTTGGTATTATTATTATTATTTATTAGTGTTACTCTTTGTTTCAAATAAGTCTGCGTGATGGACACGAAACGTGTCAAGCTGTAAACTTTATTAAAACGTTAAAAAATCCAAACTACAAAAACTACACAAAGTGTGGGACTGATGATGTAAACTGGTGATGTAAACTCGGTCCACGTACTGTACAATATTATATCCAAACTTCCCTGACTTACGGACAGAAAATTATTACTGGTTTTCCCGAGTACTTGTACACTATAGTTCTGACGTACGACAGAAACTTCCGTGACATCGCGAAGAGCCATACCATGGGATAGGGAACTGGACGTCGGCCTCTTATTTTAAAGGCTTGAGTTCAATCCCAGGTCGGTCTACATGAGATATGTAGTCGATATATTCACACGGTGACAGATTTCATCCCGAGTGCCTCAGTTGTACCTGACAGTACCCTTCATCAATGCTCGACACTCGTTAACCTGTCTGTTACCGACGACACAAACTGTTAAAAATTTACATTTTCTCTAAATAACACATGAATATCGAAGACACGTCACAAGCCCATCAAATTAACGGTTTGTAGTTACAGCACTATTCAAACTAAACTCACATTTCCGAGGAACTGAAATTCGTAACGCTGCCTCTACTTGGTCGGCAAAACGGCCGAATCAAAGCGTCATGTCCTCGGCCGAAGACACCACCAAAAGCCGCTAACGGACGGCAGTAGTAGGCCTGACGATTCACATAATATAACTATATAATCCTTAACAAGATAAAAGGTGAGAAATTGCCGCTTCTTATACAGCGAAAATAAGTGAAAGCTTAAAAAATATATACTCCAACGCGGGAGCAAGTACTTGGCCGATTTCTGAATCCAGTGATTCAACAAAAATAAGGTCAAATATGAGTACAAGCGTTTTGTAATACTGGAGCTAACATAAAGCCCCTTCTTTCTGCAAAATAGGAAATTTCGAAAACAAAAATCAAACAAACAAACAAGGAAACGAAAGAAAAAAAGAACAAAAGAATAAACGAATAAACAAACAAATAAACATTGTCTCATCAGTCAGTCTCAAGACCTTCAAGTATCACGAAAGCAGTTCCATTTATTCCAAAAATTAAATTTGCTAGAGTGACAAAATGTGCTCTGAAGGGCGCTTCCATCTGGAGTACTTTACTTCGGTAAAGGTACATACAGTATATAACACCATCTCAAACACAGCTTTCATTGCTATAAATCTTGCGCCTCTCTCTGAATAATTATTTATGCTTTAATATGGTTCGATACTGATTGTTATAAATTCACGACCTGCTGAACAGGAGCCATTTGTGTTGAGGTTAGCGCTTTTCGGAGAAGAATGTAAAGGGTTTTCGGATTTTCTAGGTGTCATTCTTGAAGCTGTATATATATATATATATATATATATATTCTAGGTATCTTGATCTGTTACAGTTCCTTTAGCAAGATGCAAGTTGACAGAACTGTGAACTGTGAGTGTTGACACTGGTGCCACATGCTCCCATTACCACGGTGCCACATGCTTCAATTACCGCGGTGCCACATGCTTCCATTACCGCGGTGCCACATGCTTCCATTACCACGGTGCCACATGCTCCCATTACCGCGGTGCCACATGCTCCCATTACTGCGGTGCCACATGCTCCCATTACCACGGTGCCACATGCTCCCATCACCACCATTAGTATTGAAACAATATTTTAATTATCACGTTAATTGCGCGTCTTGTTAATCTACTAAGTTGCTGAGACTGTTCGGACTGCAGACGTTCCTCCCGTTCGTAGTTTTGATGTTACATTTTATTTTGTCAGACCTAAGGTAGACTGTGCCTGTGTTGCTTGCTGCTCCACTAAGTCTATTGATGCAAATGGACTAGAAAATATCCAGCGAAATCTTTAGCTCTCTGTCATAACCATTTAGAATCATTACTTTCCCAACGCCCTTCTCAGTTGTGCTAATGCATTTCGATGCCAAAACTGCACACTTCACTTTAAAAATCTGTCACTTTGTTAACCAAACTTTTTTATTAAACTTTACCTCGACTTAAATGTACGCACTCCTCTTTTGGACACAAGCGGTCGGCGAGTTTCTGATCGGAATCTTCAATGTTTCTCTCTGATCGACGTCAGCTGTCAGTGCCAAAAATTATCCTGCTAGATGCTCATCAGCTGCAAATTTTTTGTTTATAAACTTTGAAATATTTTGAAAAAATTATTTAATCTCGGTGGGGGCGACATGTACCGCAGCTGTCCAGATCGGCCTTGAGGCACGGAACAGCTTCCTGTAAAACGGGTGCCAGGTCTCTTCCCCGGGGATAAGAAGGCCGGGACTTGGCTTTGACCACATTTCTCAATCTAGCGCCGAGGTTAAAGAAAGAATAGAGTTATACCTCCATCCGACTCTGAGCACTTATGACCTGTTTTAGGTTGAGCATTTTCTATCTGTTACAATGTAGTTTACATAACAATCAAAAAGATTTTACTTTAACCCTTACTTAATTGTCTACTTAATCTTATTGGTTTTTGTCTCGTGTTTTATGCTTTTCATTCCTATACATATTTTTATGTTATATTGTTGTGTTGGTACTGATTGTGTACTGAGATATTAGACTTATTAGAATGAAATATATTTGTATTGCCTTTCATCTATTTCGTTTTGTGAGTAGGTTAGGTTAGGTTAGGTTAGTTTAGGTTTCTGCATTAGTGTTGGTTGTGTAATTGTGTTTAGCCTGTTGAGTAAGCAAGTAATTAAGCAGACACTGAATCATATTTTTTAGTAATAATTTATTTCATTTCAATGGTAGGTTTTCTGCAGTTACGGAACTGGCGATGACAAATAAACAAGCTCGAAATATGTAGTCTATATCGTGCTAAAATGCAGGAATTTAGGTCTGCTGAGAGTAAAGGAGAATCTCATATTAAGTCACGTGAACACAACACGTGGCTGCAGCCCACGATCCAAGAGACGGTTTATCTTAGTCACCGGAAACCCGAAACCTTTGTGTCTACAGCTGCACACCATCAACAATATTACTATCTACAATACTAAGGCCATTGCCACCTGCCACTTACGTTGCGAAACAAAATGCCTCCACTGTTTCAGTGATCTTCTAAAACACCTTTTCCTTTTGGTTTACCTTTTATAACACGCCTTTTAATCATCTCTGATTTTATTTTGCCCGTGCCTTCCTTCCGCTCTGCTCTGTTCTGCTCTACAATTTATTTTTCTTGTACAGTTAACATTTCTGTTGCAATTTCTTCATTCCCTACACGGCCGCTAGTCTCCATGAAGCACGTTTCCACTGAAATCAGTGCACCGTTACAAGTTTGATTTTGTCCACGATAAACGGCCAATATTCAGTATAGTCTGCTAAGTGTCAACAAATCTTATTTTTTACGCCTAGAAAATAAGATCCTGAATATCTTATTTTTAATTCCGATTAATTTTGACAAAATTTTAAAATTTTATATAAAATTTCATTTTTTCTCCGCTGAAACATATGGAATTTATTTGTCCCGTTATACTGTTATTAATTCTTATCTTAGCTCTAATTAATTTTCTCCTCCCAAAAACCATTACATTACTTTATTCAGTATTCGCTTACACCTATGTTATTAACACTCTGTATGGAGTGCTGGATGGCCTTGACAGTTTGTCCGGAATAATGAGATGTACAGCAAATAGTACCAAATTTATGTTAATATTTATGATACAAGAGATGATTCCATGTTTTGTCAATCACGATTTATGTATTATTTTATTCTTGTACGTGATAAATAATAATTCTAAGATCACACCTTTGGTACGTATTTTAATTGCTGTCTTTCTTCTCTTTTTGTACTCATTTAATTATTTACTTAAGCAGTTTCTAAACTCGTAAGACTAGTTGCTTCAGTCTATAAGTTAGATGTATTGGGTTTATTATCCTCTCTAGAAAAATCAAATAAATTTTCTCTACGAAAATTTATTAATAAATTAAATTAGCCTCTTGTTACGTGCACGTAGTACAAATTGGTTTACAATCTATACTTTTTAAAAAGCTTCGAAATCCGCCCCACTTCTAAATAAGAATCCTGTCGAAAAAGTTGGTATTTTTCAAATAATTATTTCAAAAACAGTAAAAGTTACATTTGTGAGAACAAATGCACTTGTGTATGAGTAAAAATTCCTTCGAAATATCAGTTTCAGAAAGGGTTCCTTCGTAGTCTCGATACGCTTAACATTATTTGACACAATCCGTGACGTGTGCCACCTCAGAAATAAAAACAGAAAATAAACGTTTAATCAAACAACAATACGTCCGTCACTACAATCACTACAATCACCTGCAGACTTACAACTTACTGTCAGCCTCAGTACGATAGTGTATGAGGTCCGTCTTTTCTGAGTGCTTCAAAGTTTCAGCTCACTGACGTCTAAGTACCTGATGCAGCTTATTTTCATAAGATTCTGACAGTTGAAAGTGAATGCTTAAGTGAGAACTGAGTGCCTTCTGATCGAAAGAACCTAAAACCAACAGCAAGGACTGTGCGTAGAAAAGCTTGACAGAATGAAGACTTTTTAGATACTGAGCCTGAAGCAGTCGCGTTCTGTCACAAGTCGTAATGTGACGTAAATCTCTCTGCAGATAAGACATCCGATATGCATCCGCAAGCTTCCAATGTCTACATCCGCTTTTCAAGTTTTACTCTAATCACCAGCTTCACTCCCGAATCAATGTTGTTGAATGTCCATTTCTGGAAATCACAAACTTACAAGTACAGCAGATGGACACTACGAGAGCACTGAAAGAAGTGGAACAGACGTAGGAAGAAGTTTGTCACAGTCCCTCTACAGCGTCGCATGGAAGTCCTACAGTCAACTCTGAACAATCCCGCAGTATAAAACTAATTTATGTACGCAGGGAAAATACAAGTTTTGTAAGGTTAAAGTTCGCCGAAAATAGAATTAGATGGTTCCTTCGAAACGTCCTTGTCTGCATCTAACAAAAACCCAGCAAACTATCGTACGAATAACACCCGCGTTGCAACGCATCTTTTAAATTGCACCACCCACATCACGATTGTTATGAGTAAATTTGGTTCCAGTTTAGGCCAGCTTTATCAAGTACAAACAATGTCCTACCTGTAGGCCATTTCTGTCTGGGTGTCTGTGGTATAGTATTAGCAGTTTTACGGTTTTTGGAGTTTCCGTAACATTCTGTTGAGCAGTACTTTACAAAAGGTTGTCGAGCAACTGTGGGTTTGGAGACAATCGGCTCAGTAAAATTTATTCTTCATTTAGGGGTGTCCATGTATTTGAACCCATACTTTCCATAGACTTCCGCCTAATGCTGTTTACTATTTGCCAGTTTTCTTAAAACCGATGCACTGAAAAATGTGCTTAGAAAAGAGCGTAACATTTTGCCAATATTTTTTTTTACATTTTTCACAGATTTTTTTAAACAATCCAGTGTCGGGTAGCCTCACAAATTTTACTTAATTGATTTGAATTTCTTAAAAACAGACGAACTAGAAAGCCATAGTCCTTCAAGCGGATATTAATTTATGCCGATCCTTTTCATATTTCTGTCCGACTTGACTGCAGTTCGTTACAAGACAACTCAAAGTAAGGTTACTGAGCGTTTTTGTGTTTGCTGATAATGGGCGTAACGTAGGTGGGTAACATTTTTCATTCGGGCGTAAAAGAAATTAAATTTATGCCTGTGCCGTGAGACCACGTGACATTTGAAAGCAGGAATGTCTTGGTGCCGTACAGCGTGCGTACTGTGGCAGGGATTGGGCGAGTTGGAACTGAGCTTGCTAAAATTAACATTGAATTGCTCTTAATAAACACAGCTGAAGATTTGAGAGTGAAAAACTTTTGTGTAAATCCTAACTTACCGTTAAGTAAAAGAAAATTTTAGAAACGTAAATATAGCATTACTAAATTATTCTTATACACTCATTATCTCCTTTTTGTGGAGTTTAAGTTCGAAGACACTGCGAAAAGGGAAATCCGCGTATAATTGAATTTCTCAACCACCCCCCCCTCCAAAAAAAATTTTTTAATGTTTAGTGTTTTCCTTTGCAGAAAATTGGTGGTTGTAACTTTCTTCTTCTTCTTCTTCTTCTTCCTCTTCTTCTTGAACTCACTGAACATGTTGCGGTACGGCTTGAAACCTGTTCCGATTTGCAGAACGATTCTCATGTTCCTATCCATTGAATGGTCCGAGTGATATATTTTTATTCTTGGGGCGACTCCGCGAATTTGCGAAACGGTGATGTACGAACCCGAGAAAAGCGTGCGACGAGAGTATTTGTTTCGTACTGAAAATGTGTAAACTTTTTCTATGTTTTTTCCAAAAAAAATTCTTTTTATTTTAAAATAATTCTGCCATATTTACTAAATACCAAAAGAATTCTTTCGTTCTTCTCTTTTTGCAATAACTATTCCAGAACGTAATATAAGGTAATTACAGTTTCCTTAATTATTGTTTCACTACTATAATTTTCTGTCACTTTTATCACTCAGAACTGACCCCTAATTAAATGCTCTTGATCGTGAATGTATTTCTGTTGCAAAAGCATATTTGAATTATATACAAGTGCATTGTACTGATAAATACAGTCGAACTCGGTTATAACGTTATCGAAGGGATTAAATTTTGCCGGTACAAACGACTGTCGCTCTAAGCACGATGCATGTCAAAGTGAAGGCAAAATATTTCAAGTTTAAATAAAGCTTACCGCTTAGTGTTAACGATTTGATATAGTCCAAATTCATATTACAACTAAAATCTATAAATAACAAAAACTTGCTCTCTTATAATTGTAAATTACCATACAGTTTTACTTTAATACATTAAATTAAAATCAAAATTTTTGAAGAACCAAAATTGTCACTAGAAGAACCAAAATTGTCACCAGAAGAACCAAAACTGTTACCAGAAGAACCAAACTGTCACCAGAAGAACCAAATTGTAAACAGAATAACCAAATTGTCACCAAAAGAACCAAACTCACCAGAAGAACCAAACTGTCACCAGAAGAATCGAATTGTAAACAGAAGAACCAAATTGTTACCAGAAGAACCAAACTCACCAGAAGAACCAAACTCTCACCAGAAGAACCAAAGTTTCAACAGAATATCTAAATTGTCACCAGAAGAACCAAACTGTCACCAGAAGAATACCGCTCACCGGTAGATTGTCACCTCTCAGCTGCTTATCACACTTAAGTAGCGCCTCATCGACGTCACTTCGCTCAGACTTTCGAAATCGCTTTATTCTCGATCCGTCCAGTTCAAACGCACCAATAACTTTTGTTCTGTTTTTCCAGATCTTTTGGATCGTATAATTTACGAGACCAAATTGCCATACAAGTCAGCTCTCTTTTCTTTCCATTCTCCATTTGTCGTAATGTCTGAACTTCTCCTTCGGTGCTCAAAACCTTCCTTTTGTTAGTGAGTGTAGACACGTTATCACGTTACCGGTCTCCTGTTAACAGCAGTAGTGGGAAACTTTAAGCACAAAAAGAAAATTACTGTTAAGTTATTAGGGTCATTTTCCAGGCCTGGAATTTTGTAGCTAACTGAAAGCGTAGAAGGCTGGCCCTCCCAAGTACAAGGAGATAGCAGAACTTTCAGTAGGAACTGATGAGTGGCAATGTCGTTATTTCCGAGGTAGATGCTCTTATGCATGTCGTACTAGGCATGGCAGAAAAACACGTGCCGTATGGGGAATTACTTGGTGTCACAGAATATACAGCGATATATACGAGGTGTCGCACAAACCGAGGTCGTTATAACAAAGTTCAAATGTATTTAGCTCTTAATACATCTTGCTCAATTCCGATGGATAACATGTTGTTACGTAACTGCAAAATATTCATTTGTATTAAATATTTATGAAAATCTGTCCCATTATTTCAGCTGTGTATAACGTTAGATGGAACAATGTTAAAACCTCGGTTAATAGGCAACACATTTGCTTAATATTCTGCAGAACTTGCGATTTCACACACACACACACATGTTTCCCTACTTTATGATCCAGCCTCAACCAAGAGTCTGTTTCCTACTGCCATCGACAGCAGCTGATGTAGCCTGCTGCATCAGTCACGCATATGAGCTCTAAAACAGGAAATCGAACCTTAACTATCAGAGTTTTGTCTTGATTCCGTAACTCAGTTTCCTTATACAATAAGAGCAAATTGCAGCAATACATCCGCTAATTGTGAGGCTTCCAGAGCGGTGTAATCGAAAATTCCGGTCTTTGGGGATGTGATGCTGGATCACTGGACCTTGGAAAGTAGAAGACAAAGGCCACACTTTACTTCAAAATGTCAGAAATACTTAGCGAAGCGAGAAATCGTCGTTCGTTAAAGATCGAAACAATCGAAACCACTGACGTTACAGAGAAAACTTTTTAGTTTCTTGAACATTTTCGAAATGGTTGTTAGAATTCCGAATCCTTCTCTGTGCTATCTTTTTCAAATTTCCGTTCTATATACTCGCTTTCTTAAGAATTCTTCACAAGTATGGCACTTCTTATGCACCAGAAGATTAAGTGGGATTTTTTTTACTTCGTGTGGGCCTTATCTTCGAAAATTGTGCATGTGAAAAGCAAAAATTATCCACGGTTGTAGTGCCAATACTGTAAAATACGTCCGTCTTCTTGGTAAAATCTTCGCTACCCTCTAGTCCCTGCAATTAATTACGTCTGTTCCCTCCACATCTAACAGAATTATTTGAAACTGGTGCAATACGTTGTTCAGTGTCAATACACGGCAAGTTAAGTTTGCTTTAAGAGTAGACACAAGAATGATATTTACAATTAGATAAGTACGTGTGCAGTTACTTCGTTACCTTGGGCAGCCATCTTCAAGTAAATCTAGATGTGTTTAGGAATGTTATACTGTGTGCAATGCGAATCAAACCTGAGATCCTGTGTTCATCACAAAATTGATTTTCAGTTTGCACTGACTTCAATTATTTACAAAATTTTATTGTACCTAATATAAATTAACACTGCATTCTTCCGTATTAAGTCGGTCCCAATTTTAATATGAATTTATACCGGGCACAATAAATGTTTTAGAATGTTTTAAGTCAAAGTGCCTTATAGATTCAAGCATGTGAAAAACACGGATTCTAATTTTTCCATAAACAGAGGTGCTGCATGCTGTGTGCTCTTCCTAATTACGTATCCTGAAAATGGCCGAACAAAAGGATAAAACATGTAGCTAAACCTACAGAAGACTTAGCTAATAAGGAATGTTGGTCCGACTGTAATATTTATACATTTACTGATTGGACTGATTCATATACTCGTATACACACACACACACAAATATACATATATGAGCGTTTTACCACTTATCAAGTCGCCCTGGTCTTCAGCTTGCATTTTCTAACGGAAAACTTTCTTTCAAATTTGTTCCCCTCCTAAGTCCTTTTATCTAATCCCTCATGCAAAGGCCTATATGAGTTTCTTCAATGCATATATTTTTATTTCCCTGGACTCCTCATTATCTTTACCTGCGTTTCATTTTCCAGCGCCCAGTGTACCTGAGCCCTACCCCACTCCACTCCACCCTCCCTACTTACAATAACACATATGTGTTACAGTACTCTTCCCCAGCTGGTGTAATTCCCCTCTGCAATTCTTCACCTGTCCATTCTAACTGCTCTTTCAGTGGAGACTTGTGCAGTAAAGAAGGATTCATGGTTGTGTGGTCCTTCATGTTCCTTTCTTTTCATACGTTAAGACATGAATTTTACGTAAGTTTTTCTACAAGTAATAAAAAATTATCTAACAGTTGTATTTTTGTGACTGTAAACTAGCCAAATATTAAAACTAACTGTTTTTAAAATTCATTATTTTAAATGAAAAAACTAAAAATTATGTGGCATGTGCTAGAGAAGGGAAAAGGATTTTTAAATAACAGCTGGTTCGCTATGAAAGAGACGGTATCTTGCAAGACAGCATTACGCTGTACTATCAAAGCTCCACCCACAGATTCAAGTGTACGTTCAGGAAAGAAGTTAAAGATTTGTGTATCAGTAAGATAAAGAGCTATTTTGACTATCGTGTTTAATTGGAGAAGAGGCTGCCACCGTAAAATCTTGGGGTTTATTGGTATTATTGTTATTATCGAATTTTTCACTTTTCCGCTTTGGCTGGGAAATATTCACCTATCCCAGGATGCAGTAATCAACAGGATTAGGCTCGGTGGTCTTACTTGTAGTTTAAAAGTTTCTTACAATTGAACATGTGCCAAGAATTACAGATTTTTGCAGTTGTATATATGTATTGGGGTGCAGGTTGTCTTGTTAGACTTTGTGATAGTGACTTTGGAATTACTCCCGTAGATGGTATTACTATCGGGATCACATGTGCTGCCTTTTGCTTCCACATAGCACACATTCCAGTCGTTGTTGTTGTTATTATTACTATTATTATTATTATGTGCTAGTGAATTGAGTGAATTAGTTAAACAGTTTGAATGTTCAGGTATTTAATTAATACTTCTGAAGGGGATTGTTAATGAAAGGTAGGCAAATAAATATTGGTATCATTCCTAAAAAGACAACTGGAAGCAGATGTGGCAAACAGTGAAGTAAAGAAGGTCAGACATCTGAAGGAAACCAATGATACGGACTATACTAGGTTCAACACTAGGCTTTCACAACAAAAAATAGTCGCTGGTGGAGGCAGATTTAAAAAAAAAATGTATGTATTGTCTTCATCGTCTAAGAGAGGCAGACAAATCAGTGCTCTCCAGAGAATTCGGGGCACATACAGACCAAAAAAGTGAGAATTCTACTTATTTTTAACTATCAACGCACGGTCTGTAAATCAACACACCTGACTGCTGTAATTACATATACAAAATAAATATTTAGTTCATGTAAATCAGATGTGTGTTGCATGAGGAAGGCTCGAAACTGCAGTCTCATTGCTGTAAGAACCCAAAATACCGCCAGTTGGGCCCTGCTGTAGGCATAATTTACTCACTAAATATTTATTTCTATTTTTAATTTAGAAAACTTCTGAGGCAATTCGAAATTTGCAACTCAGCACTTCGTTTGCTGCACAATGATGGAGAAAGAATAATTGAATACTTCACAAACCGCGTGTCCACAGACACTGCATTCAAATATGATATAAAAAATTATGTCAGTATTATTCCATAAAACACACAAACGTCATCACGAACACAAACACGTCAGAAGCTTCATAAAACGATTTCCACATTAAGGCGGAAAGGAAGTCGCGAATAGCATTTGTGTTAGTTTCTGCAAGGAACAGGAATGTATGAAATTTTGTAAATATGTGTGAAGCAGAAGAGGACCAGCTTCAAGAAGATTGGTCGAAGCCTAATCCAATTGCTATTTCACGATGATAATTATTTCTATAAACATTTTAACACAATTTTAGCTGTTATATTGTTAACCTCATACAGATGCATGCAAACATATGACAGTCTACACAATGAAACATAACGTAAGATCTGCAGAGGAAAAGGGGAAGTTTATTCACAAATGGCTGACATTTCTTCCACTTTGTTTTGTTCGATTTCCGAGGGAAACTCTCCCAGTATGTTCATTGTGAGAACCTACATATGGACGAAATCATTTTAAAAGGGTAGCAGAAAATTTATAAGAGGTTTTCCCGGCGCTTTGGTTCCTTTGAAATCAGTAATACGTCAAAAGGTGAGTAAATTTTGTACACTGGATTTATTACTGAATGAAGGGCTTCAGCAAACACGAGTTCCTTCAGAAGAAACATTAGACATTACTGTGGCGCCATTACAGGCATCTCAACGGAAATTTTTAAGACGTTTGTTACAGCAACTTTTCATGTATTAACTAAGGCAGAATCATTATTCTTTATACAATTTCTACCTAAGTGGATAATTCTTTATTTTAGTGTTATTTTCTCTTTAAATTTTCAGATACCGTGTTCTGTGATACTAATATAAAAGAAACCAAATTCCGAAAGGCTACTACTACTACTACTACTACTACTACTACTACCACTACCATTACTACTACTACTACTAACATGTAAAACATTACTACTACTAGTACTACTACTAACATGTAAAACATTTACATAACCACTTATTTCTTTTTCCTAAATGGGACGAGTAAACTTAACGTTAAGAAACATAATGACATAAATTATTGTAAATACAGTATTGAATATTATCACCATAGTTAGATTAGTTCTCAAATACTTCCCTGAATGTGAATCAAAATACTGAGGTAAAACTAAATGATAACTTGCACAATATGCCAAGTCCCACATTACGAAATGTGAATAATGTGACGTCACACACGAAGCAGTGTTAATGGACCGTCATCTTGTGTCGGTACTCTGCCGTCATTGTGTGTCGGTACTCTGCCGTCATGGTGTGTCGGTACTCTGCCGTCATTGTGTGTCGGTACTCTGCCGTCATTGTGTGTCGGTACTCTGCCGTCATGGTGTGTCGGTACTCTGCCGTCATTGTGTGTCGGTACTCTGCCGTCATCGTGTGTCGGTACTCTGCCGTCATTGTGTGTCGGTACTCTCTGTTAAAAGTGTCATTTGTGATATCAAAGGCTCATCCCCCAAATTATGCCTATGTGTGAAGGCCTTACTAATATTAACTGCAAAATGTTTGACTGTGCCGCTACTGTAGCCTCTAACAACCAATATCATGTTCTTCTGAGATGTTTTACTCTGTAATCTAGAGGTGGGCACCAATGCTTCGGATAAAACTAGCTACCACGACAAGTCATCACACCCAAAAAATGTCATTACCTTCACCCTCGAGACCGTGTGAACTTAAAACCTCCAATAATGAAAGTGTTAACAATTATTTGCCGTTTAGACTGCACTTACCCCAGAATGTGGCCACTCTTTTTAACGGGTCTGTTTGGCATCAAAACTTCATCCATTCGCCTTCATCTGTGGAAACAAACAAATTGCCACCATCAGCACCAGCAGCACCTTCAGCCTGCAGCACACAAACACATGTCCATTCAGCAGCCTTAAACGCCATTCTTGCATTTTCATTTAACCTACTAAATACATGCATTTGCAGCATATGATATCACAGTCACTTCAATCCAACATGTTTCGACACAATAAATCATCTTCACAGAGTACAAACTAAGCTGAAGCCACTGGTCATAAACTGGAATACACCTATGAAATTAACCTCCTCCAGTAGGCTTTGTTGTTATGCTGGTCAGTATAATAGGGATAAAATATGTGGATTTTCTAATATATTGTGGACGTTATGTACAGTTGTATTATAAGCAATCCTTCGTCTAGTACATCGGCATTCGCTGTTCAAGCTTGCATCAGCAATGTTTTCAATGTCATCATGCTAATACGTTATCAACTGCACGTATGGCCGACTGTCACACAATTCTGTCCACCACAGAGAGTTGATTTAAAAAACAATATATTATTCACCAAAAATATCCTTTGAACATTCAGAAAATCATGGAAAATGTTATTACTTTTGGGCTATTAGTGTGGCACACCAATTTGCACTCACAGTAATTTTGAAGGTGTACCAAAATAATCAAAAGCACAAATATTACCACCCCCTACATGTCACACATCATACTTAGCATGATATTCGTCCGGCTCAGTATGCGGTCCAGTCGTTGGTTTTTGTCAACAAAAGGAACCTGTCAATCCAGGACGCACAAATCCTGGGCGACAAAATTTTCTACAAAAATGCTTAGTCCTTGAGGGGCGTCGGCGTGCAATTTGCTGCATGCCACCCATGGGGGATCCAGAATTTTCAGATGACTTTTACGTTTTTGGACAATTTATGCTCTCCTGTCCTCAATCACCATTACTGTTCCTATAGTCCCACACAAGACTTATTTTTATGGGGAAGTGAAGTCAGGTTTTCCGGTTTGTAGCTATGAATTTTCAGAATCTGTTACGAAAAGAAATGAAGTTTCATACTTTATAAAAGGTGATAAATTTCTTGGTCAGGAGAAATAAAATTAAAACCTGATCTAAACTAAGAAAGTGTCCCATTGATACAGTCAGCACACACACATCAGACCCACAGTTATCTAAATTTACTTTGTGATGTATCATGTGTGTTTATTGATAGCGAACTTAAGAAGAAGTTAACCATTAAATATGAAATGGTTTCAGCAAATATTTAAATTTCAATTTGCACAAATCTTTACCAAGTATATAAAAACCATTAAAAAACTTGCAGAAAAAGGTGCTGTGAATTGTTCTGTGAATTATATTGGCCGGCAAACTCGACTTCTCTTGAGGACCTTCAGCTGATCTTTCCTTCTTTCAGCCTAAGTGTCAAAAACATGTCAAGCAGAATCGCTGAATACCATCATCATCATCATCATATCTGTCATGCAGTTGGGCCACCTGTTGACCCGTTCCGGTCTCACGTATCCAGAAGTCTCTTCAAAGGTATAACATGATTCCTTCTGCCAGTTGGACAGTAGTGTTTCATTACCCTGTGTAATCTCTTTCGAGGCATTCTATTTACATGTTGTATTCAGCTTCTCTTGTATTCCAGTAATTTGTCCAAAATTGGTGTTATATTTAGCCCATTTGCAATTTGTAGACTTGTTTTGTAATCTGTCCAAGTGTATCCTGATGTTCTTCTCATGTACTGTTGAGTACTATGAAGCATAAATTGTATAAGCCACGTGGATTTCTGAACAATAACCAAGATAATTGTCTAGTTTTCATACAAAAATTTATCAGTCAATATATTCCACGAAATTTCTAGAGAACTAAAAATGTAAATCATGGAATATTGGTGACATACTTAATTTATTCAAACGGGTCAGCATGTATGTTAGTCCAGTTCACCTGTGAGGCACAAACATCCTACTATCCACACATATTTCTCCCAAAGACGATTCGCTCCTGCCCAGGCCCTGCCACTTTTTGCGCACAGTCCTGTTTACCGTCACATAACATACAGACACGTACAATTCCCCACTTTATATTACACAATACATAACACTGCACATCATTTACTGTTAAACAATCTTGCAGGAAACCAAAAAGGCCCAATATCTGGACAAACCTTCGATGAATACTTTTCGCATATCTAGAATTGATGTTTTCACAGTGGTGTTACTGAAGAATCAATTCCTTCCATATGTTATGCAATGTCGACTGGTAGGTATTAATTAACGTTCCGAATGATTGTACTTTCTCGATCGTGAGGGTCTGACAGTCCAACTGCTTAACCCTCATTGTGCAGGAAATAATGTGCTCCGAAACGTCGGTATCAGTTCGCGCAGTGACAGACACACCGCAACATACCGGAAGACTTGAATCCTCGCAGGACAAGCACAGATGCAAATTAACTATTCTAAATACATCAGACGCGAGGGACTTCACTGAATGCATCTGACTGATGACATGGAAGAATGTCGGGCTTTTGGGAACACGGTTATGAACCGACTGGCTCCTTAAAAGGAACAGATTTTTTTTGTCACCTGAACGACCGTCAGCTTCTGAAAAAAGGCTCTTTTTAATTAATAAAATAGACAGCTCTTTGTCAAGCAATCAGTTAGTTAATTAATTACGAGTAATTAATTATTTATTTTGCGCGACTGTCTGTCTGCTGCAATCCAATCAACATAACACACTCCACTTTACTTCAAGATCAATTTGTGCAAATTATTTCAATTATTAATTTTAGAACTATTTACGCAAATTACTTTCTCGTTACTAGTGTTCAGATTTTCACAGCCGGTTTGTTGTGGATTCCGTTATTCTAGGATAATGAAAATCCATCACTGGGTAATCGGGTCCCCGCGTTTCGAAGAAACTTTCGGCCGTCATGTCCCTGGATCTAGAGAAGACTTTCTGCCGGAAATTTAGTGCTTTGAAGATGAAGGCAAAACGTTCCGTTGAAATGTCGGCAGCGAATTGCCCAGAAGGCAGCATCACTTCCTAGAAGAACGAAACCCTCTCTGGTATCAGACGAGTTCTTTTTACTTACAGTACCGGCATTTTGACAGCTCTTAATTCTTTTGAATTTATGGAACAGAATGATGAGAATTTTTTTTATATTTTGCAGGTCTACAGAGCCGCAGATTTGGTAGTTATTTATGGTCCTGAGTTTTTGGAATACATGAATGAGAATTTTTCTTTGTTTATAGGTCCCCAGCGCCGCAGATTGAATAACTATTAATTCTCCTGCGTTTTGGAACATGGGAGTGAGGGTCTTTCACAGGTTCTAGGTCTCCAGAGTAGTCGGTGAAAGTTCAGACACTTGATACAGCCGAATTCACTCGCAATAAATTGTAACACAACTTAAGGTTCCAGACGGAAAGACTCCAGAACCATGCTGACGGTTACTTTACACAAAAGAACCCAAAACCTTCCTGGATCGGACTACTGATGTGCAGAAATATTTGTTTATGTTTTATTATAACAACTTTCCCATTACCTGATACCATATAGCATCAAATAATAGGATAATTAGTGAATAACTACTGGACAAAATGTGGGGAAAAAGGTAGAATATAAACTCAACAGACGCCATCCCGTAGCTTTCTATTAAGCCAGACCAATCGTATGTTCCAAGCAACACAACTTCAAGAAATAACGTTTATCTATGTAATATGCTTTCTTTTGAGTAATTCCCCGGGGTCTGAGATCTAATAGCCGACGTTTCGGAACCCTCTATCGGTTCCATCTTCATAGGCAGGTGGATGAAGTATACTTCATCCACCTGCCTATGAAGATGGAACTCATAGAGGGTTCCGAAACGTCGGCTATTAGAACTCAGACGCCGGGGAATTACCCAAAAGAAAACATATTACATATAGAACACGGCGAAAGCTTAAAATCAAGAATGTTTAACTAGT
>Ga0136643_10003044_pt1 | contig 22312 bp, 12 predicted proteins | sample TergutLab28metaG_FD_96883 | JGI IMG/M metagenome (GOLD analysis project Ga0136643, IMG submission 96883) | Labiotermes labralis P1 segment gut microbial communities from Petit-Saut dam, French Guiana - Lab288 P1 (version 3) (version 3) | ecosystem: Host-associated > Arthropoda: Insects >... | reverse complement strand
GGCATAATGATGCCCGAAACATGTTGAGAAATTGTTAAAAATAAACATCTAACTGTTGCATCTCGTTGGTTTTCTCTCTCACTTCACAATTTGCTCACGATGCACGGTCACAGAAACCTAAAACAACTTATATTATCTTCCATAGGCTTAAGATTATTAGTTGCGGTTCGACTGATGATTTACCTTTTTTCTTTTATTAAGTTACAGCACAACATGTTGTGTTCAATTGAGTTAAAATGAATGTGCGATTACCCTGTGTGTCCTAAAGGCAGATAAAGAAAGAAAAAAGTAAAATAAAGCCGGTAAGTGACATAAAAGTCCAGCAAAGTAGAACTGTAATATCAGATGGGATAAAAACGAAATTATTTAAGTTCGCCGAGGAGTTAGGCGCAGGGAGGGAATAAAATGAACCGATGTTCGAAGAAAGTTGAAAACTTCCCTTTTCCCCGTTTTGTTGGTAGTAACATTTTATCAAAATCAGACAGACAATTACAGACGAACACGTTAAGACGGCATTCTGTGTCTAGACATACACACATTTCATATATTAAAGTTGAAATTGGGTTCAGGATTTGTATGATAGAGAAAAGTTACGCAAAGCCACAAAATAAAACAATATTCCAAGAACTCGACAAAAATTTGGCTTACTGTCTATACAATGTGAAGGGATTAGGCTATCGAAATAATCACATCCAAACAAAAGTCCCAGTTTGTATTCTCGTATGTGCGTAGCAAGAAGACTTTGCATACGTTTGGACGGATATACGCAGAATTCGTTACTTTTTGTCAAAACCATGTTACCAAATTTCAACCCGTGTAATTTTTTCTCACTGGGATATCTATCGGAGATAATGTGTTTGACATGAACACTCGCACAAATGACGTTATGAAAGGAGCGATTGACAAGTCACGCAATATCAGCCTACACAAAAGCTTCGCAAGCTCTCACGGAATTACGTCATTCAACTTCGACCCACGTCCTCACACAATGGACACATCGAAACTTTCTCACACTGAGGACTGTATTTCCATGTGCACAGTCATGTTAAATACAAAAACAAGTACATTTTTACACATTGTTTTAACTGTATGTCGAAATGTTCCGATGAGCAAAATCAGCATGCCTCTGGGGTTGCCGGCCTCTGACCGCGAAGGCGTGGCGCCGATCCCAGGCTACTCCATGTAGGGTTTGTGGTGGATAACGTGATGTTGGCAGTAGTGTTCCTTCGAGTGCTTCGGTTTTCTCCTGTCAGTATCATGCCACCAAACCACCTAAATAAAATGTCAAATGTTAGATGCACAAGACACGTAGCGTATACATAACGTAACACAGAGGAGCGTTCGCCTAACAGTTGTTGCAGTAAAAAAAGCGAAAAGAACTAAATATTGTGAGTGTTATATTCTTGCCTTATCCGGCACACAAATCGCAATTTTTTTTAGGGGGGGGGGGTCCGTATTGTATTGTCATGTGTGTGGCCTGTCCAACTGTACCATATTTGTCCACATTATTTCATAAACGGCACGATTTTCGGAAAAAATAAGTTACTGAACACAAAATGTGTATCTTTATTTCCTCTACAACTTTTATCTGAAACGTTTCTCATTTTAAGAAAAACTGAGTGCGAAGTTATCATAAATTTACAAAGGCTCTCCGTTATTTTTGTTAGCTTTTAATCAAACTTGAATTTTCTCGACAGATTTTAGAAAAGTCCATAAACCTCAAATTTCATGAAAATCCGTCCAGTGGGAGCCGATTTATGTCATGCGGACAGACAGACTTGACGAAGCCATTAGTCGCTTTTCGCAATTTTGGGAACGCGCTTAAAAACAGGTAAGAAATGCATGTGAAGTGCTGGTACGGAAACACTCTTTGAAAATGACCACTTGGAAGACCGGGGAGGAGGAGACGGGAAGACGGATATAAGGGAGACAGTTTCTGAAAAAAGGAAATAGAGGAATCTGTGTCGCAATATGGTGCCAGGCGGGTTTTTCGTCTGTGGAGCTTCAAAACGTTGGGATCTACTACAAGTGCCAGATAGTCCTTTACTGTAACAACTCCATTTCCTCCTTACACGTTACTTTATGTACTTTCTTTTATTGAGCTTCGTCTTGAACATTACTTTGTAAAAGACATCACAGTGAAACTTACTACACCATTTATGTACATCAGTGGTTCTCAAAACGCTGGTCCTCGCGTCTCAACTGGTATATTTATTTTCTTTGCGCGAGACGATAAAATTAGAATAAACAAATAAAATTTAAAATAAAAATAAACAAATTTGAAACCAGGTATTTTATTTTACAAAACATAAAAGTATCTTAAAATCAAACAGATAATTAATATACAAAGAAGACATTAATTTAGGAAGCTTAAGAATATACGGTGGTTCACAAACCTTACATAATGGTGCCCCTCCGCTTAGAAAAGTCTCTATCGAATTCCCGACGCTCGTCTAAAATTTGTGTGTGCGTGTGTGCGTGTGTGTGTGTATGTGTGTGTGTGTGTGTGTGTGTGTGTGCGCTCGCGTGTGCGTACGTGGGAGGGTGTGTGTATAATTTTTAATTTACTTATTTGAGTGTATGCAATTCATTCTCTATCCAAAGCCTCTCGGCAAAACGGCACACAACCAAAGATCTCGGTTCCACTCTATAAACTCTCTGCCGAAAGGATAAAATACAGTTGAGAAGAAAGACAAAAAAAATTCCACAATAAATTTAATAACGTTTCTGAGAGGACACACAATGTTACTGTAAGGGATATTTGATTTCAAACTTAAATATATATATATATCTGTATTTTATTTTATTTTATTTTATTTTTGTGTGAAAGCTTCAAGCCACACATACATGTTTAAGAAAAGCAAAGTTTAGGCCTAATATTTGGGTTCTGCTATTTCGTATACCACGCAGTAGGGTCGGACCAATGCGAACGTTTAAGCACATCGGTCTATTACGTCATTTCACTCGAGAACGCGATTGCACAATGTTTCACACTGAATTAGAACAAGGCGCGCCAGAGTGCTTAATTGCACATGAAATCGATTAACGTATATAAACTTTATCTGTAAGAGAATAAACCCACTTTTTATGCGTTGCTTTTACACAGTGCACAAAATGAAATCATATGTTGCGTCAGCCTGTTAGTTTACATGCTTAATCTCTGAAATAACACAGTGGATTTAAATTACGTGTCAATACAGAACACCGCACTAGAAGTTGTTAGAGTGAGAACTGCGTATCTGCGAAATGTGTTCTTTACTGATGAGAAGCATAAACAAACTTTTGAGAGTTTCTGTAAAAACTACTCACAAACGTACATCTATTACCAAGTACGGACTTCATTAAGATGTAGGACAGAGGTGCACAAAACCCGAGCGTCAGGTGGCTCGGGACAGTAAATTATTTGCGGTAAAGCCTGTTCTTTGTGAGTCCTCAGTAAGCGTCTTGCCTTATGTCACCCTTTTGGCGCCTACAATTTTCAGGTGGCTACTAGATGTTAGGGAAATTTGTGGATCCCTGATTAATCCCTACAACTTTTACTACTACTACTACTGTTACTGTGGGCCGGGTAGCTCAGTCGGTATAGCGACTGACTACGGGCTGGACGATCCGGGATCGAATCCCGGTGGGGACGAGATTTTCCGCCCGCCCAGACCGGCCCTGGGGCCCACCCAGCCTCCTGTAAAATGGGTACCGGGTCTTTCCCGGAAGTAAAGTGCGGACGGGGCGTGCTGCTGACCACTCACCCCCTTCTAGTGCCGCGGTCATGGAAGAGTAGAGCTATACGTCTACCCACCCTCTGGGCCACACCGGGCCTGTAACGGGATCACCTTAACTTTATCGTTTTACTACTACTACTACTTCTACTGCTACGGCTACTACTACTACCACCACCACCAATATTACTGTTGCGGCATGACAGCCCTTTCTTGGGCCCTGGCCTATTCAATTTTTCTTCCCCAGATTTTCAGGTCTAATGCCTATCTATTCTATCATGCCGTCCCCAGCACGTTTCTTGCGTCCCTGTTTACTGCGTCTATCAACCCGTCCTTTGACTTCCCTTCTTGTCGACCACCATATACTTTTTACTTGTACGATTTTCCGTGCATTAATGAAACAAAGAAAATATATTTATGACTGTGGAGCTACAAAGACCGATTTTAGTTTCGCAGTAGAAAATTCCTACCCTGTCGTCCATTTCAGGATACAATATAGGACTATGACTGTCTGACCGCCATCACTCTGGGACTGTTAACACGCGTATTATTACATTCAAACGCTGAAGTACTGCCAATTCAAAACCACCTTTTAAGGAAGGACATTTCTTTGTCTGCATAACGAAAATCAAACAAACAGTTCAACCCCTTATGTCAACTGTCAATGAAACGAGCTAGAACTTTTCAGATCTTCGCAGAATTTGAAAGTTAACTGACGCGTTCACAACGCCATCAGATGGATCTTATCCTGAGCCACTCCCACACTAATCCTCTTGATATTGTTCTCCATCTATCTCTAGGTCTCCCTTGTAACCATTTCCAATTTCCAGACCAAAATTTTACATATTATGTAATTCCAGCGTGCAGTGTCCTTACATTAAACAGCACGAATTGAAATATGTTCAGTAATATTGCCATATGAATAAAAACTAGCAGAACTCTACAATTCAATTATGCTATAGGTTAAAGGTCGCGTTTTCGATTAAGCCTTCCCATATATCATATCACATGGTGGATGCAGCAGTGGGCAATATGTAGGTGTACTGTGGAGCATGTGATACAAAAATGTTATGTTTTCCTCCTAAAATGTATTTTGATACTGATTAAATGTCATATGGAGCAGAGGCTTTTATGTAATTGCAATATACGAGTGACACATGACTTCTGGGTATACACATTTGGTAACTAATTCCAGGAAACAGAGTCATCCGGAGGGGCTTACAGTCAGTACCAAATTAGGTAAAGGTAAAGTGAAGGTAATATATGGAGAACTGAGGTATAGCTCCATTTATTTTTAAGCCTGACGCTAGATGACGTTGAGCCGTTAACACAACGCCCCGGTCGCCTCTTCATTCTCAGAGAAGATCCCAAGTAAAAGGTGAAGTTCACGCTAGAACAGGCCATGAAGACCCAACGGGGGAGTAGAGGTATATTTATAAAAAGTAAAGCAGTCCCGTTACAGGCCTGGAGTGATCCAGAGGGTTCCAGGAAGTTAAGGTTCCCAGATTACAAGACAACGGCACAGGATGGTGGTAAGGTTGTCAGCCTTACGCACCGACCGCCTTTACCCCCAGGAAATACTCCTGGTATTCATTTCTGTCAGAGGATGAGTCGACTCCAGGGCCATAGTGCGATCGGAAGGATTTTATGTCAATAAAAAATCCACTAACACCAGCTGGGATCTACTCCTTCTTTAACCTTGGCGCTAGATAGGGGTGGTTGGTCAACGCCACGGCCGGCATCCATTGTGCAGAATGCTGGGTGGGACCCAGGGGCGGTCAGGACTGGTGAGGAAAATCTCGTCTCCACCGGGATCGAATCCCGGTGGAGGGCGTAGCGAGTCGCCATACCGCTGCGTCATTCCGGCCCCACGAAGCTCCCCAGAGCCCATTCCAAGACATTCAAGAAACCTTTAAATCTTCACTGAAATAGAAGATTTGCTTTTAAGTTAGCAATAGGCAGCCACTGCTCCTGTTCGCTTTAAACTGAACAGTTATTTACAAAATGTCGTACTTGTTAACGTTCCCTTCTTTTCGTTTTTTTGGTTATGGGAAAATGTGATAATAAAATATAATATCTATGTGTAAATATCTCATAAAACTGAAAATTTCTCAGTTAGAGCTGTAATCTCTGATAGAAGTCACGAATCCTAGATGCTGAACTCGCGTCCGTCTTCTGTAATGGAGCATTCTTGAACTTTGAACATAAAGTCTTTCCTCTTGCCTGCAACACAAATTATCGTCCGGTTTAAGAGGACACTGTTAACGTAACTAACATCGACTGTTGCTGTTAGTACAATTGGTTAAGTGCAATCGTACTCCACCAAACCACGTGTTTCATTGATAAGCTTCGATACACCAATATTTGAACAGCGCAGATCCCATCACCGCTTTTCCGCCAGGTACAGGACTCGAGGGAGTGATTTACAGCCAAGTCAATAATACAGCAACTCTATGCTGCACCAAATTGTATGAAAAGTTGACGCTTGGTCAGTTGCTCAAAGAACTCCCCACTTGTACACATTCCGACGGTGCATTACTTTATTCAAATAGCTGGGGTTCTGTCGTGAGACATTTCAATTCAATAAACACCCTGTTTCTCCATTAATCTTTCTAATATTATTCTCGTACATCATTCTCTCTCTCTCTCTCTCTCTCTCTCTCTCTCTCTCAGGTAGCTTTTCCTCTTCGGGTTTCTTTACTTACATTTGGCACTCATTTCTATCTCTCCCACGTTTTCTATCCATCCATCCAGCCCATCATTAGCTTAATCACCCCCTAATATCTGGTAAAGATAAGCATACCATAAAAGCATATGGGGAAGTGTGGGCAGAGCTGCACCCAGTCTTAACCTCCTTGCTAGATGGGTGTGAATGGTCACTCTACACCTCAGCCACTTTTCTCCGGCGAAAGAATTTCCGGTACCCATTGGATAGGAGACTGGATTGGCTCCACAGCCGGTCTGGACACTTTAGAGAAGAGACACTGCCGGGAATCGAACCAAGATTCCTGAGACGTCCAGCCAGACTGCACTATCCCAGCTCCTTGTAATATTTGGTGAAAAGTGTAAATCTTGAAATTCAGAGTGTACAGTTTTCTTTGTGCTGTTTTGTCTACACCATGGGTCTGCAACCCGCGCTTGTGTCCCGCCAAGTTGTACTATGCGACCCGAGACTACATTTGTAAACTGCGTGTATACTATAAAGATTTCACTTTAATTTAGGCACTTAGGTATACCACTTAAAATTCCAGAATATTCAAACAAATGTACTATATTACAATATACAGTTGTTACAATTAGGACGAGGAGGCCAAGGCCCACTCAGGGCTGTAGAGCCGATGGTGATGATGATAGAACACTAGAACTCTGATGTGTTTCGATCGTTTGTTGTGGGTCATCCTCAGGGGATATATATCAATATTTTTACAAAATGTAGATTATAAACACATAAAAATACGTTAAAATTGTATTAAAATCGTTTGTTGTCTTGAAGATGATGCTGCACTTACTGTTACTTTTCCATGTGCGGCCCGCGAACTAGCCCACAATAACAGGTGTGGTCCTTTGCCATAAAAAGGTTGGAGACCCATGGTATACACCTTCTTGATTCTAGAATACAGATAATTCCCAGCTGAAGAACAGCAAATACATTGCAAGACCTGTCTACCTTCAACAATCGCCAATGACATTTCTTCAACCGTTGTCATACAGACAGACAACTTACACTGCGATTAATCCTGTGCGTGTCTAAAGGCATCCCCCTCGTCTAGAAATTTTGAAAGAAATGATTCTCACAAAGCAGGGTAGAAATATCAAGCAAACGGACGTCACCCAGACACACCGTTTTTAAATGGACTTCAGCATGGCGGTCAGGCGAAATCCTGGTGGGGTATAAAGTGCCTAAAATTGTACGTACATATCTAAATGTGCAAGGTCATTATTCATACGAAGGTTGTGAAATATATGATCAATTTGGTGCACATAAACGAATATCTTCATTAGATACCCAAAATTTTTTGTCAGTTTCGTAAGTCATTAAATCTCATTATCAGCCTCGTGAACAGAGCAAATAACTATCCAATTCCATAAAAGGCAGGTAATTTCTTAATTAGCTTACAGACCACTCGTTTCTAAATCTGTGTTCCGTAGAGTCAAAGCGTTACTTAGTTTAGTTAGATATAAAAATTAACATACATAAAACTGTACTAGAAAATATTCAACTGACATTACACGAGTCCAGATGGAGGAATCAGAGAGTATCCGACAAAAGAATGTGCATACAAAACGATAATGAGGTCCTCAAATGTAGTCTTCAAGTTTTCTGTACTGCTCACTGTCCCTCCAACACCCGAAATGTTACACCCTTTAATAACATAAATATATCTTAGTCAGCTTATCCATGACGTAATTATTTTATTTCTGGTAGCATAAGAAAAAAAAGTTCTCATGAAAAGTTAAAGAAACAAATTAACTGTATAGATTGAAATAGTAGAGGCACTGGTCCCTTCCCAGTTCACAGTACCATCAAGTTACAAGCTGTAAGACAGTGCAGATAATGAAGACACTGCGCTCACCACCTCAGAATACCAGACTTGTCCAGTACATGTACCCCTCCAATACCACAAGACAAATACAACAAGTGTATTAATTCTACAGCGTGCCGTAGCTATTCGCTCAAACTGTACTGTTTTGATTATGTTCCAGTTGCTGTCAGTGCCACTAGCTGCAGTGTGAGAATGCCGGAGCAGTCCAATGACTACCGTGTTGTGGTATTTGGGGCAGGCGGTGTAGGGAAGAGCTCCTTGGTGCTCCGGTTTGTGAAGGGGACATTTCGAGAATCATACATCCCTACCATTGAAGACACCTACCGTCAAGTAATCATTTCCCATACTATTAGTCATATATCTCATGATACAAGACTTTGTGGTGCTTACTAGTGACGTAACGCATTATGAAGCAGTAGCTGAGAGACGATTCTAAAAATGCTATGAAACGCTATGCATTAAATTCCAGTAACTAATTACATATATAAAATTGACTGAATGGGAGAAAAAGTACCATATGCATAATCAACGTGCACTAAAAGGTAAAGTTCACCCAAAGGTCGAGTAGAGGTATAGCTCTACCCTTTCTTTAACTTCGGCGCTAGATCGGGGAAGGGGGGCGGGTGGTGGTAAACGCCAAGACTCGGCCGCCTTACCCCCGGGAAAGAGAACCGGTACCCATTGTACAGGGGGCTGGATGGTCTCAAGGGCCGAAGTAGCATCTATAGTATACAGTTTTATACGTTATATAATATTATATAATAAAATTCACATAAACTATACTATTAACCACTAAATTACAAAGACATTTCTTGGCCACGGTAAATTATGATAATTTTGTTTTATTATCATTTCTGGTTACTTCATGCACTGGGATACATTCCATGTAATACGATCATAGGTGTAGCTGGGGGTGGGGCGAGTGGTGCAGCCGCCCCAGACAGCTGAAACCAAGGGGATGAACTGAGTATTATAACTGAAAACATGCGACTTTTAGCAGAAAAAAAATTAAATTATTGAGATTACTTAAGAAAAATTCAACTAGTAATCAGCTAAGCCACTGAATATGAATAGACAGGAAAGTACAGCACTGCAGCTCCTATCTCATGATAAATTTACGGACTTATCACTTTTTTTGTCGCATGTGATCGTAGTAGCCGCAAAAACAGATTTGACAAGAATTTAATTTCTGTAAAAAGGGAGGAAGAGGGGCAGTCAATCACAGCTGCCCTCTTCCTCCCTTTCACAAGAGGATGTCATACAAAAAGATTTTAATTTCTGTGAGTCATGGGCTCTTATGACTCAAAGAAAAAGAACAAGTTTATTTATTACTAATACTCCAAATAACATAATAATAATAATAATAATAACAATGTAGATGCAACTACCTACATATTATGAAGTATGACAAACAGACTGATAGCTTCTCATATGAAAAATGCAAACCATCTTTCATTGACACTCTATGTAAGGATCATTTGCTTCAAATTACCTATATTTAGCTCTGATCAGTTTCATTTTCATGGCTGTTAAATTCTACATTTCAGCACAGCTTCACACGAATTATTTACTAAATTTCTCCATGTTGTAAACCAAAAATTGTCATAAACTTTAGAATGACTACACAAAATCATGAAGAGGCTAAGGTCCACCAAGGGCTGTAATGCCAGGAGAAGAAGAATAAATTAAATTACGATAGAACATCCTTTGTGATTAATCCAAGCCATTCCTTAAAACATCATAATGCTCGTAATGCTGCAAAGCAGATGTAATATCAGCAGTTTGTCAAGTCACTGTAGAAAATTTAGTGCTTAAACACATATGCTAATAATGCAACCAACACAATACGCAAGTTCTCAATCACAACTACACTCTATTTTTGGCTCCTACATATTTTAGCCTGTAATGGACCTCTGCAGGAAGACTCTGAATGTCACACAGAGTTACTCAAGTCTTTCACATTCATCTAAAGTATATTAAAACATTCCTTCATGTCACATAATGTAATTAAAGCACAACTATCCTGTATTACGCAAAACTCAGTGCAACGAAAGGTATTTCATATGTTATGTACAGGTGATAAGTTGCAACAAGAACATCTGCACACTGCAGATCACTGACACCACAGGATCACACCAGTTTCCTGCCATGCAGAGGTTGTCAATATCCAAAGGTCATGCCTTCATACTCGTCTACTCCGTCACGTCTCGTCAGAGTCTGGAAGAACTTAGGCCAATCTGGGATGTCATACGAGAGATGAAGGGAGCTGATCTTGCCACTATTCCTGTCATGCTCGTTGGAAACAAGTGTGATGAGATGGAGAATAGAGAGGTTAGTTATTATACTAGATGACCTAGTAAACTGAAGTACAACAGAAAATATGTACTTGTGACCACTATGTATTTCTAATCGCAATGCCTGGTTTGAGCATTCAACTCTAACAAAGAGGAAGAGAAAAATCTTGTATAAACATGAAACTGAAATTGAATGTATCAATACGTGTCACTGATTACTAATTATGGGAGTGTGGTCAAACGCAAATGACTGATTTCAACAAACACTGCAGTCTGGTTGCAATATTAACATTAATATTAAATTCCACTCTGACTCCACATCAATTTAGTTTTCATTGTTATGCCATTCTGAGTTAAAAATAACATCCCTGTGCTTAATGAATTACCACACCATTATGATATATGGGGAAGTGGAGGTTTAACTCCATGCATTAGTACTCAGTACTTAAGTGAAGTGAGTGGTTAGCTTCATGCCCCGGCCGTTTTAAACCCACAGAAACAGTTCCCATTGCTCACTGAACAGGAGGCCAGTGGCCCCAAGAGCCAATATGGAAGCTTTGAGAAAGATACCATTTTTTTTTTCCATTGCTGAAAATTAATCATGGTTCCTCAGTTTTGAAGTCCACAGCTTAATCACCACACTGACTGAGCCATTCCAGCTCACTAAGTAACTTATACCTTGTCTCTTTCTTCTTTTATATATATATATAGCAGCCCTTCTGACACCATCATACCCATGTGCATGGCTGTCTCTAAGTCATAATGTGCCAACAAACACTTAACTTTCCATAAAAATCAGTATGGAAGCATCTCAGTTACAAATATTTGTACCTTCTTAAGTGCCTACCACCCATTCAAAACATCACATTTAAACTTATGCATTACAAACATCAATAGTGACATTACCTTCTTGTAACAAATGTTTCACATGTAAATGTCCTGTACAGAATACATTCTGCCATCATTATTGTCACTCTTACAAACTTCAAGAGCTGGCTGAGGACAGCCAGCCAGTTTCTTATCCATCAGAATTGCACATTTCAGTCATCCCATCATTTTGGATCATACCCCTGACATTCCTTCAACACTGTTTTACACATACCACCAGAACCACTTGTCTATGTGTGATTTGACATTCTCAGAGGACAAGTGTTGAAAATTAAAGTCTTCTGAGACAATGCACAAACGCATAAAGCACAACAGTTTTCTCTGCTCTAAACGTCCAGACTGGCACAGGGGCCTCCTGCTCTAGGGCTACTGCGATTCTCTCCCAAGGGTAAAGTAGTTGGGGTGTAAAGCTGATCACTTACCTCCATCTAGTGCCATGGTTAAGAATGAGTGGAGCAATACCTCTACTCCCCCAATATGCCTTCATGTTATGAACAAGAACAACTTTACATGTACCTTTATGTAAATACAACTGCTACCAAAATATTTGAGGTAAAATCATTGTGCATCTAATGTAACTACAAAATGAGTAAACACACACCTCAAATTCTGTTTACAAAATTAAAGCATTAACATTAAAATAAAACACAAGTTAGAAAACCAATTATAATTAAATCTGACTTGAATGATAAAACTATATACAGTACCTGGAGTAGCTAATTATATGAAAGTTACGTATTTAGTTTAAGACTCAAATTAACTTCATATTACAATTTAAATAATCCAATACCATTAATGTTTGAAGAAAAATATGGTTTTTGTCACATTGTTCCAATGGTTAGCAACACAGATTTGTGTAACTATTCTAAATTCTTCTTCCCATAATTACTCTATTCCTGTCTCTTGCCAGCATAAAACATTAGGACAAAAATATTAACGAATAAAGGAAGATACTGTATAAAAAGACTAAAATATTTATGATCATAGAGATTAATCAAAAATTATTTATGTAAAAGGTGGCAACAGCAGAGGGAGAAACTGAAGCTTCACGCTGGGGGTGCAATTTTATGGAAACATCAGCCAAAACAAACCACAATGTGAAAGAATTATTCCAGGAACTGCTCAACATGGAAAAAAACAGGAATATATCTCTCCAATTGGACTCGAAGAAAAGCAGTCGTCAGAAACTGCCTGGCTCAAACAAGATTAAAGAAAAGTGCAGTGTCATGTGAATTAATAGCTCAACTTGCAATATGTGTTATTTTGTTAGCAGCTTGCTGATGAAGAGAATAGGTGTTAATTAAATTTTGTACAAAATATGTTGGAGAGATAAAAAATCACAAGATACACACAATACTCTGTAGGTTATAGTATGACTACATGACACCACAGCCAACATGTGAAGACTGCTGGCTAACAACTGGGTTTTTCCTGGCTCAATACAAGTTGAATTAATGCTATACACATCAACTGCAACTTCCACATCAGTAGTCAGCCAAGATTTAAGAAAGAAACCTATAAAATTGAAGCACATGAAGCATATGAACCAAAAAAGGTGTAACTAAATTTCATGGGCAAAATAAAGGAATTTGATTGTAGTTATAAACTACAAAAAGCCATACTTATTTTTGACCCTCAAGTTATTTTCAAGTCATATTTAAAGGCAGTGGCATGCTAATTGTGGTTATGAGTGAGTAGGCACTGATTACTAATATATAACTTTAGAAAATAAAATAGTTATGAAGAGTTTATTAAATAAATGCATGTTATGAAAGTAGTTCCTCTCTTCTCAGGGACCCAACTGTCCCTGTCTTCAAGTTAAGGTGACCAGCAAATGGCTCCTGATGATATAGCGCAGTTCCACTGAATGGTGAGAATCAGTTCATTGATTCAGTGAAGAACAGCCAATGGAAGGAAAGTGCTGAATGAATGAATCAGATGTCTGGATAGGAATGGGGGTTACACAGTTTTTATCATACCCACAGGTTACAAGGTACTTCCATAACCCCCGTTCCAAGATCACTGACCACATGCATGCTACTGCTACCCCAAAGTTGGAGAATCTGCAGTTTAGAGGGACCCACCACAGCAACCAAAATATATACACTTATAATATCTTTTCTAATGATCTTGAGATATACAGGTTCAAATCTAAATACACAGTGCATTATCTTTTAATATCAAAATTTAATGTTTGGCATTTTCACTTGATGCACACAAATATTATCGAATGCAACAACAAAAATTTAAAATGTTTCCCTGTCTGGAAACTAGAATTTATAAAAATTAAATATTCACAATCCAACCCACATTCTAGAAAACTGCAATTTCCTTTTTTTTTTATAACTTACAGAACACTGAAATTTAAAAAAAAAATTTGTTTCATGTGACTATATTTACAAATATGTAAAAGAATACATAGATGGAGTAAAAATTTATCAGTCATACAGATTTCAAATCCACGTCTCATGACTGGTCTAGTTCTGCTAGCAATGATCTCTTCTGCCTGGCAGATTGTGATACCAAATGTTTCTTATAAAATATGTATGACTCAAAATTTGTGGGTCTCAAGGTAGTGAGTATGAGAATAATTGTCTTCTGGCAAATGACATGTGTCCAGGAGCATAGCTGGGTGAGGGGAGGGGGGGTGAGCATGGCCTGGGGTGGCAGCAGAGTCCAAGGGGTGGGAAGAAGGGTGCCAAAATTCATATTTTAAGTAACAAATTTTTTATCTTCTGTGCTCAACTAATTGTAAATTGAAGAGCAAAATAAAAGGAAATTCAATACATGATTGTTACCTTTTCTTCTTCAAGTTCATAATTCCTGTTAAAGGCCGCTATTGTGATTATTCAGTCCAGCAGTCATAAAAACCTAGCTATGCTACTCAGTGTGTCCCAGTACATACTGATACTGCAGAGGAATCTGTCACCCCCATCATGAACACTGATAATAGAGGTAATAGGTTCCTCTGAAAAGCTGTACATCTCTACACTATATGTTTGTGTCACATCCCAGAAGACAGTTCTTTTCAACAAATAACATATATGGAAAAGCCAGTCAGTGCACATTTACTGAACTGAAAAAAAAATTATGTTCAATACCAGTGGTTCTTTGGTTACAATAATAAGTCGAATTTGATATTAGAGAAGTCAGTAATAAGTAATAAAATATTTTCAAAATTAAAATCAGTGGAGATATACCAACATCTGTATCCATTAGTATTGTAGTATGTTAAGTATATATTATTTATTACAACAATGAAATACAAACAATTTTCTATGTTCATCAGCCATACATGTTTCAAACAGTGTGTGTGGTCCCTGTGGACGGTCTAAAATGAGCAAAAACATGTAGGGTTGGTACATGTCAATTAACTGTATTTGATGGTTATATCAAATAATATATACTACAATATCTATTAACTCTGTGTACTTTAACATTACTTTTACAGCATAAATTTGAATAGTTCTTTTCTATTGTACATTGGCTTGTTCATATCCTAGTGACTGGGATCCATGGAGTTCACATGATCTCATCTATAAATAGCCTAGTGGCCTTAGTCCATTTCTCTGGCTTTACCTGCTTTGCTGAAGTGCTAACTCATATGCTATATGGCTGACTGTAAAATGTGCATCCACTTTATTTTTTTAAGTATAAGAGTTTATGAGCTATAATGTTACATCACTGTATTGTTACAGTAAACTAATCAGAAATGTGATAATCTATCTAAACATAAGCACCAAAACACAAATTAACTTCACTGATCTATTATGAAGGATGGCCATGTTCTTCTGGGACTGTAAATCCATACTGAAAAATTCATACAGACATATTACCAAGCTGTACAGTTATTAAGTTACAGGTTACCCTACCGTTTTCAAAAGAATGGAAGGCTTAAAGAGATACAGGACTAGCCATTCATTTTTTGCAAGACTTGGCATGGCAAAAGGAAAGAACAACAGTCCATTAATAACAGACAGATGGTCTTACAAAACTGACATCACTGGTATCCCAATTCTTTCTTCTAAGCTGTCACATCCATTTTCTACATTGCTGCCTCTAAAATGATGTGCCTGTTAACAAAACTCTTGCTTTAGGAAAATAGGGCATAGTTAAATTTCAAAATTATTTTACTGTAACAATATATGAAGCTTCCGTAACAAAGAGTATGCACTTCTCTTATGTAAAAGAAAAGGTAATGAGTAAAAGAGAGACTGGAGAGAATTTAAATAGCATTGCCGGAAATTTGTAAACAAAAAGTTTTATACAAAAATGCAAAGAAACTGAAAAATAATTAACCGTGTTCATGCCACAACGATATGCTTGTTGTAACAATATTACTTTAATTATACAGTGTATACTTAACTTATATAGGCAACTTACTGTGAATAGTAATGGTACAGACTGGCTGTGTATGGAGGTGCACACGCAAAAATAAATTTATAAGCAGTATGTGTCTATGTAGACAATATATACATACAAGTTTGTAATGAGATTATTTATGCTGTTTAAACCATCATATCAAAATTTCATTTTGATTGTAGACATCAAATAGAAGTATTAGAAAAAGAAAATATGAAACTGAATTATACCGAGAAGTGAAATGTTCTACCTTTTATAAAAATAAGAATTCATAATGTCTGCAATAATTTTCTCAGATCCCCAGCAGAATTCAACTATTAAACATATAACCTGTACATGAGGTTACATTTTCACAGCTGAAAGCAATCTCCTTGTGTTTGGAAAAGAAGGCACTGCTAACAAGAAGAGTATTGTTTTGATGGATGGTTAATGTAGTTTTACTCTTAAATTACCAAAATACAAAACTTCTCTTATCTGTAGAAATTTATCTCATAATCTGTCACACATTCCATGTACTTAACTCTTCTATTGTACTTCTTCAATATATGTATTCACCTTGCTCTGGTGTAACTAGAACCATATGTTGAAATGTTGAACATAGCACAGTAATGTAACTCAATTATACAATTTTGGATATGTCCCTTTAATGAAATTTCGAATTGTTTCACCAAGCAGAAGTCTAGAGCTTTAACATCTATACACTAGGAAATTAAAATATGTAAAAAAGTAAAAACTCGCAATGGCACACTTTGTATCAAAGACTTCATTCCATGTAATATGAAACAAACAACGAATTTGTTATAAAAACAGGTATTAAATTAAATTATAGGTTTACACAATACTACACAGTTGCACTTATATTTAAAATTAACCTTAGAATTAACTACTGTAAAGATAACAAAAACATATTACATTTTTTGAAGAGACGTATCATGAAAACTGCTATTTAATGAAGACTGATATTCATCAACTATGAATTCATTTTAAAATACATCAACAAAATAAGTAAAGAAATGTATTAATAATTGTGTAGATATATAAAACTGTGCCATACACAAACGAATTTCAATTAAATTTTGCATAATGTTTCAATATGTAGTGTAGGTATCAGTTTTTTTTAAACAGTAATTCTTACTTCAAGAACCATAATTTTTCATGAGGATGCAGCTTCTAGATTAGGGTTAGATTTTCGTGTAAATTTAAGCATTCCAAAGAAACTCTGTTGTGTAAATATAATATTGTGTAAATAATGAGTGTTGATGACATCACATTCCAGGTGAGTGCCAATGGATCTGAATAACACAGGTACAGTCTGTTCCTCTCAGAGAAATTTGTAGAATCTACATTATAATCCTAAATAAACTCTTTAAATTTTGGTCTGATGTACAGTACCTTGGCAAATTGTAATTTGGATATCTGTTTTTTATAAAGCAACACAAATTTGTTCTAGGTATTGTTATTCTGGTTAAAATAGTTACTGAATGAAAAGAAGAAACCAGTAAATTAGAAATGAACCAAATTTCAGACCAGTTAAAAAATTAATACAAACCATAATTTAAAAATGCTACTAGGTATGTACAGAAATATCCTGCTTCTTAATACTAGTTCCATGTAGGAGGCCCAATGTTCTCATAATGGTTTCAAACACTGTTATACCACACAACTTGAAATCACTCCCTGCATCTGTTTCTTCTTTATGTTATTCCAAAGAAAGAACTGATCTTTTATCCAGCATCAGCCAGAACCAGCTCAAGTCTGTGGTCTACATGTGTGCAATCACAACTCAGAAAATAATATGGAATTCTGCACACAAAAATTGGAACACATAAGTTTTTAAACATTTGAAAACCCATAGTGCTCTGAGAATGCTACAATGATTCCAGCTATTCTAATTCCTTCTGAGTATAATTCTGTACTGTGATGAAATGAAAGAAAAACAATAAACTGGAACAGAAACAAAAGTGTTTCTTAAAATTACAAGGCCAACTCAAACTATGCAGCTTATTTTAAAACATATATGAAGTGAGTATATGGTTCATCATAACACAGAAATGGTCAAAACTATTATTCAGTCTCATCTAGAAATGAATTCTATCAGAAGCAAATGCAACACCCTTCCATGTTTAGTGACTCCATCATGTTATGGCCTGCATGGCCCCAGCAACAGTTTGGTGCCAAAGAAGACAAAATACTATGAATATACTGACAGAGAAATGTCATCAGCCCTCAGTACATATATTACTAAAAAAAGTAATAATGAAGTCATATGAGTGGATTATCCAATTCAGAAATTGGAAGGCATACTGAAGATGAATTTTGCTTTTAAACTTACTATAAAAAAAGGGCTATTTGACAAAATAATTAACTAATACCACACAGCAGGGTCTTTCTTTCGAACTGGTCATCCCTCAGCCAGTCAAGCAATGTCCCATCTTTTACTCATTCCTCCAGTTCATTAACATGAAGATTAAACATTTTCTGGGATGTGACACATGTGTTGGACAAGCAGCTCACAATGTTCTGAAGTATCAAACTGCCTTCACCTTCATCGTCAAACAATACAAGGAGAACAGCCAATCAGAGGAAGACTGGGTTAAATAAATGTAACTGATGTGGGTAGTGGATGGCCAGCCACAGGTGCAAGCCATTAGCAGTGTCAAGAGGAGGGATCACCATGTACTAGCATGAGCCCTCAAACAAAGGTACTGTTAGATGCTGAATGATCCAGGAGCATATCACTGTTATAAGACTGGGATGCTGTTCAGACAGAGTAGGGTATGTGGCTATTTTTGGACTGCTTCCTCTTTGTACACACTCCTCATTGCTACCATGTGAGCCAAATTACAACTAATCCTCCTTGATTTTGAAACTCTGAGATCCAGTCAAGTTGCCCCTGTGCACAATAGGAAGGAATATGGTGACTTGGTCAGCACTGGATGGAGATGAGTGTTCAGTTTCATGCCCCAGCTGCTTTACCACCTGGATAAAGAACCCTCCCAGAAACAGTCTGAACACTTTGGATGACATAAAAATCTCCTGCCCCTGCTAGGATACAAATTCCTTAGTTTCCAACCTGCAGTCTAGTTACTACAATAATTAGGCTATTCCAGCTCCAGCACTGTCCAGTGAGGAGTACACACTACAAAGCCCCAAAGTATGCAAGCATCACCATCCGCACACAGCTTCCTGTGGCATATATTCAAATACTGTCTTCAGCCTGGTTCTCAAATTTGCCTACATGTTTTCCATAGAATAAGAGACCATGTTTCAAAACCAAACAAAATAGAATGTTTACAATATTTTAAAAAGTTATAGTATCTACTTTTTATAATCCATATGTATTTCTTTCCTTTTCAAAACTATTAATTACTTACTTAACAGTACTTACAATTATATAGAATGACATGTCTGTGGGCATTTAAAATGCCATCTCCCCCACCCTAGGTAGTCTAAATTATCAAACGGTAAATCCCTCAGCTCCCCAAAGGCAATTAATGGATGCTGCATACACACATGTAATATACGAACTGACATTCAAGATTTGCCACCTTTCTCCCTACTGTTGAATCACTCTCCTCCATTTGTTCTTCTTCTTTCACCATATTGTTAAGAATAGTTTTGACAGAAATAATAGAATGGCTATTTGCTAAGTTGTTTTCAGATCCTCTGTAACTCAGAATTGCCTGGAAGTGTATAAAAATACATCAGATTGTTCTGTTCATGGTGTCTTTTAAAAGTGAAACACACCATAAACACATAACTTCATAATGTAATATATCAAAAGTACGGGTTTATGATACAACAGGATTGTGATCATTGGTTATTTGTTAGTTAATGTTATCAAATATATGAATCTTGTAGACATATGCATACATTTACCAAGAAAACAAACATTCAACTTCAAACACTAAACAAATGCTTCAATATTTTCCTAGTGCAGAATGAACTAGAAATACTAGAAAATAACTTTAGTAAAGAAGTTGGAATAGACAAATATTCAACTAATACAGTTATTCTAATATCAATGAAAAAAATAACTAAGTTAGACCAGTATCACCAAGTGAAATAAAATATATATTGACAACGGTAATTACTGAACCCTCTTGTAATTTTTAAACCGTAACATGTGATACATTTCAAAAAAGGGGTAAATGATACCCATGAATATGATTCTAGCAATCATGATGGTCTGAATATTTAAGAAACTGATGGAAATAACAATTACAACTTGTTAAAGACACACTATACATTGCTTGTTCCAGTACGTCAAATATTAAAAGAAAAGAAAATTGGTGAAAAACAGATCTTCTACATGGGTTGGAAGGCAAGGAGTTCAGTGTCTGAAGATAAGTGTAAATTGGATCGCAAAAGGAATTATGTGCAATGTGTCTGAATGAGTTCCTGACCCATTATAAACACATCCCATTCCCAAAATATTAGTAGTTACAACACATATTCAAATTTGGGGTCTAGATCTACTGTCCATCATATAGTTTTATTCAAAACCTGGAGTTTGTTACAAAACTCTAAGAAAATATCATTTATTAATGAAACAACCGTAGGGTTCACAGGTCTATTATTCGAATGGGTTGCATCTACAGTCATAATTTTGAAGGTATGTTACACTGCTCACTGAAATGTGAAGTAAAAATGAACACTAAATAAAACACACTTCAAGGTATGTTTACTGTATTTCTGTGACTGCCTTTTGATCTGAGTTGAAAAAATGTCCATATCTATTTTGCAACCAGGTAAGCACAGACAGAACACAATCTTTGGCAGTAACGAAAAAAGCAAGTCACTTATTCTGCTGTAACAGCTAACAGGTGAATAACAGTCAGGTCAAACTATGAACTAACAATTCGTAACAATAAACATATGCTACTACCACAGTAATATTGGTAAACAATAGTTCTGAAAATATCCAGTTTTGTTTCCAATTAATTTCATGTTAAGCAGAATTAGCTGAGTGTTCAAGGAGCTACAGACAGAACTCGTAGCAAGTACATCTCTCTGTATACTTCCTGCCCTACAATTCTCATACTGTTTATGCATATTTGAGGAATGTGATTTATAATCCCATAACAGACTTTAATACAGCCTGTGAGAAAATGATCACAGGATCATATCTTACTTTGATCAGTATTTCGTTTATGGCCCTCAATACTAAAATACAATTAAACTCGGTTGTAACAGGCACCACAGGACTGCGGAGTTTTGTTTGATGCAGCCCATATTTATAATATACGTGAATGTGAAAACCCGCATTTACAAGTATCATATATAGAAAAAGCAGATATATTGTAATAGGTAAAAAAGCACATATAAATACATTTAATATATTTCTGAAGACATTAAAATGTACATACTTTAAATATAAATATATAAAAAAGTTATTTACAGATACACCAATAATCATGCCCCTTTTTATAAAGATAATTTAGAACTGTGGCCTGCTCTAGATATTTCACTTTCAGGTCTATTATATTTCCTTTTATTAAACTTAGTGCATTAAAATCACTATCAGAAATTTTAGTGTTGTCAAAAATTCAAACAATGTTGCCACTGCATTCTGAGCTGACAAGTAAATTGGCATGGATGTCATCTAAACTGTACCTTTAATTTATATGACAGTCTTCATCACTATCTTCTTTGTTTACCCTAGTCTCTACATCACTCTTCACAGGAACCCACAAGTTATCAAATCATAACACAATGGGGAGGCAAAATCTTCCCTGATTTTGTAACCAACATCACAGAATTTCCATTCCAATTGTGGGCATACAAGTAACAGAAACAGTTAACGTAGAGATGCATTAAGCCATGGAATCCAGACGTATATGCGCGAATGGGTGTCCAATTCAGAGAACAGAGCAGGCACCAACATCCTTTCTACCAAGAATATCTTTATTCAAAACTATATAGTAGATGTAAAAGTGATAAACATACGCAGCAGATGGAGGCCAGGATAAACAAACCGCAGAGTGGGAAATCCTGATTTAGATGATGAGATCTTTGTTCAGTAATGCTGCCGGCAAAAGACTCCCCACATGGAAGGTTCAGCTTGTGAACTCAGAAAACCAATCAGTTGGGAAAATTGGGGGATGTTGAACCCCATCCAGTATTGAAGGGGCTGACCACTGCTGATGACACAATTCCAAGAACACAAACTATCCTTGATATATGTCTGAAGCACACTAACTGCATACATGAATAACTGTACACAAATGTCAGTCAACTAAGAGATAACAATTGCTCGCTAAAGACACACTATAAATGAGTTTTACTGTATACTTGTATTAGAATCCTGGGACGGTAATCATCCTCCTCCTCCTCCTCCTCCTCATCATCATCATCGTTGCTCATACATAACATTTAACATGTAAATTTTACATTCATTGTTCCGTGCATCATTGTAATTGTTTAAAAAATAACCAACATGATGTCACTTGTGGACTATCCTTTATTTTCATGGGTAGTCGTCATTCATTCTCTACATGTTTCGAGC
>Ga0136643_10003040_pt1 | contig 22329 bp, 12 predicted proteins | sample TergutLab28metaG_FD_96883 | JGI IMG/M metagenome (GOLD analysis project Ga0136643, IMG submission 96883) | Labiotermes labralis P1 segment gut microbial communities from Petit-Saut dam, French Guiana - Lab288 P1 (version 3) (version 3) | ecosystem: Host-associated > Arthropoda: Insects >... | reverse complement strand
CATTGTTTGTTCACCAGCCTGGCTCAGTACAGCAGTATATACTGCTTTCTTATAATAAAAACCAACAAGATACATTCTTTCTGAACTTTATTTTGGTATAGAACTCTACATGTTTCGGACAGTAAAACTGTCCGAAACATGTAGAATTCTTTACCAAAATAAAGTTGAGAAATAATACACCTTGTTGGCCTTTATTATAAGAATAAATCATTATGCACAGTCATGTGAATGTCAAAGAAGTATATACTGCCTTGTTAGGCGGCACTGAAATCTACCATTGCCAGGGTCTTCTTATTTTGCCTACTTCCAACCGCTTCCATAATTAAATAATTCAGATCTGTTTAATTTCCGTTTTATCGTAAGTTTTAACAATATTTTATTTTTGTATTAATATACTCCATTACGTTTTCCCATAACTTTACACAAAACGAATATTTCCATATTTTCTAAAACAAGCTCCCTACTTAGCTGTATTCTGTTGGTCCACATGTTTTTGTCACCCCTTCACTGACTTCTTGCTGTGCCGCCTAGTAACCCACCTTAAAATAAAGATTCATCTGCCCCGATGATGGAGGCAGCAGGGTACTCTGAAATTCAGTACGCTTGCACTAGCTTCCGTCACGCATCACATGTACTCGCTCATAGATTTTGGTTGGCAGCCGTGTTATGAAGATCGTGACTCTACAGCATGAATGCCAAATTGCAGTGGTTGTTGTAATGATCAGCGGTAGTGCCTGAGGAAACTGTTACCGTCACTTAACGGCCACGTTAGTCGTTTGTGTGATTTATGTTACCTACATATTGTACAGTACATGTGGTGGTAGATGTAGGTTCTATCAAATGTGGCCATAGGCGATTTATATTAATGCACTTTTATTATGCGCTTTGTGCAGAAATTAGAGTAAAAGATAGGGTATATTATGAATTTCCCTTTCAACCGAACCTTCCGCTCGCGACTTGTGAGAAGGCATTCTCTGTGACTGTGTAGTTCTCTGACTTTTGAATTAACTATGCCGATAAAAGTGTGGTGTTTGAAGCCGCTTTATTACAACTAGAATATTTGATTAACGTTTTTCACTTTTGGTTACTATTCACGTTGTGGACACCGTGCATTCAGTGAAATATAGTTATTGGTTGCTTGTAATTTCGCACTGACTGTTGATCAATGTGTTAAAAGTCAAAGGAATTACCAGTGTTTAGGTACTTCTCTTATCGAGATTTGTTCTCTCCCACAAAAATCATTTACACTTGATAAGGAATTGGGTGGCTTATGAATGGAAAATTGTGTGTTTTTTAAGTGTATTATCACCATCGCAAGAATATATGGCGTCATTGTTAAGTGATTAAACTAGTATGGAAGAGTAATGGAATGACTGATATGAGAGTAACGAATAGTCGGAAAAGGACCTGTTCTAATGCCACCTTGTCCTCCACGAATTCCCAGTGGGCTGGGCTGAGTTCGAACAAGGGCCTCCGAGGCTCAAGACCGCTGACTAACCGGTTGAACCTTGACACGTCTTGACGGTATAGCGACTGACCAAATACGGAAATCACGGGAATGCGATCACAATGAGCAATGTCACCAAGTATAAAAATGTGTCAGATACACTCCTGTTAGAAAGAGTGCGGCAATTATTCGCTATGCTTCCTTCACACAGAACACTGATATTGGCGCATGTCGTGAAAACTGGGTTTAACTGAGTTGAGTGGCGAAGACTCGCCCTATAATAGTAGAATAAGGATGCTGGCTTCCTTTCCATTGTTATTTTACCGGCCAGATTGAAAGAGGTCGAAAAAGGCAAGATTTCAAGCTATCAAAGCGGTGCTGAACAACAACCGAGAAGAGCGATGATAGAAAAATATTAGGAAAAAAATGTCAAAATGTCTTATCTGGATATTTTGTAATTCTGTACTACACGTTATGGTGAAACAATACTAAATTTCGAAGAGCACCTAATGATTTTATCAACGAAAAACTTAAACCGAGTGAAATGAATGTGAAAGCTACGTAATATACGGATTTGTTAATAGAATAGTTGTTACAGTATGTTGAGACTACCTGCTACACTGAAGGGATGAAGACCCTGCAGCACCTGTGTGGCGCTACTGATTGAAACTGCTTGTTGTCTACACATTTATGTCTTAGAACTAGGCCCTTGTTTTGAGGACTGTGGACCGACTCTTGAATTACGGGTATGCAGGAAAATACTCATAATTACAAATTTTATGTGTTGGTTAATAAGCACTAAATAACTGCTTGTAGTCCCGCACAAATAGGAAAGTCATTTTGTCCCAAAAGATTTAAGGAATATTATGTGTTCATGACAACCAATCACCGGATAGTGTTCCGAATTATGGAAGAAGATGGAAAAAATACTTTTCTCCAAAACTTTATTACATTTAAGACCATACACTATTGTAGCCCAGAATTCAGTAATTCTTTTCTCAGAGTCCTAAAAACCTCAGTATCAGAACTGTGAAGATTTGTCTAGGTGAGGTTACGTTTTCTGTTCAGGTTTTATTTTTTTCTGATGGGGAAGGGTTAGGTCCAGCTGCAAACAAGACACTTAAAAATTATAACATTGACTGGTGGGAAGGACATATAAGGAGGAAAAGAGAGAGATCAAGAGGATGATAGAAGGAGGAAAGAGTAAATTTCGAAATTATTAAATATTTGATCCACCTACTGACAGTTTAGCGTATTTCTTTACTATGTTCCTTTGAATTTGTAATATTATAAGGAGCATTCACAGACTGGATAGTTCTCAGTTGTTTTACATGTAGGTTAACGGCCTATGTTAATCGGAAACCTATTTAATATGTTAAAGAGTTTTCGGTGCCTATGGGATATACACGCCCTTGTCCTTGATTCTGTATATCTGAAGAGATCTGGCGCTTCGGATTCTTGTACTACCGGAAGCTGAACTAATGGATTTTGATTTATGGAATACATAAGTTGTATGGTAATATGAAGGAACTGAATATTAAATGGCATCCATAATTAAGGACGACTTATAAGCCTAGGGACGCAAGTCCTGTGGATCGATAAGCACTGTTGCAGGAACGGAAATAGCCTGTCGTACTGATTGCACCTGGAACACGAGGTTCAGAGAGACACTGATGGATGTTGCGGTCGTTACGAATCGCTGGACATTCATGTTCTCTGTCCGCATTCGTTATGTACCGAGAAATGTCACATGGAATTCCAATATAAATATGGGATTCTTGGAAACGACCCACGGTTATTTAGTACGTGTTACATTAGTATAAATAATTCCATAACCCTATCTACATCACACGTTTCTGCTACGTAACTCCGTGTAGTTTGATAGGCAGGTATTAACGCTTAGAGCGAAAATGTTGCCCTATTTTTTGCCCTGAAAATGCAAGCAGGAGGTTTGTCTGAAACGTCGATACTTGTATATAAATTACATGGCATCCTTTCTCACAACAAGAAGGCGAAAGTAGAAAGGTACAATTGTGTATATTCACTCCGTGAATGTATGTAGGGAGAGTAGGTTTACATCCATTTATTATTAAATTCGCCATAGTTGCCTTATCCCCTGGAGAACCTATCAAGTAGGAGGCTGGGTGAGTCTCAGAGCCGGGTTGAACGTTTTGGTAACGAGAAACATCAATTGCCCGTGTCAGAAATCGAAATCCAGCCTATATCCTAGTTACTATACCGACTGAGGTCTCCCGGCTTCGGTCTTATTTCGGAATATCATAATGCAGTACAGCAGAACTCCAGGTATCCGGATTAATTGGGACGGCGAGCCACCCGGATAAGCAGAAAATCCGGATAACTGGATTTTTCTTTGAAAATACGTTATATTTGCAGTTTTAAGCGAGAAAAAGTTCTACAAACGGCTGTTTTATGCTACATATTTATTTACGTACAACTAAAACAGCTCACCACTTAGTCTACACAAACACCGTCCCGGCTGACTGGTAGCTGAAGATGCCACGCGAGTCAAGCGCTAAACAGAAGCGCTGGGGAGGAGAGGGCGGGAGTTCAGATGATTACCTTCCACTTTCGTCGCTGACGAGGAGTTTGGGAATTCCTTGTCTAATTTGGGAACCCCTTCGGCTGTTAATATTTACCGTATATACCTGCGTCTAAACCTTTTGACTATGTCTGATCTGAAGTTCTAGAAAACTTAACACTGTATTGTACTTGTACTTGATCCGATCACCGACAATTTCAAGGCAAGTTAATTTTGTTGAATTCTCGAAAATTTTGCCCGTACGGCTGAGTTGATTCGGAAAATTGCGTTCGGCACCATTAGGACCTCTGGTGTTATTCATTGTTTGCAAGCAAGTTGAATGTAGCTGAACTGCAGTATCTTGGTGATTGGTGGCAATTTTCATTTTCTGATGTAGCAATATGGCTCAGAGAAAAGATACACCATGAAGATGGAAGTAGGGATTTTCTCCGAAATATTAGTACCTATGTACCAAACCATAAGTGGTTACATCCCAGAAATAATACATAGGTAACTAAAATAATATTTGTTTCTTTAAATTATGCATCCCTTTGTGTGCTGAATTATAAGGAAAGAAATTAACAAATAACTATCGAATAAAAATGTTATATATATTTTTTTTACATTTACACGTTTCAACTCTGCCGGGTTCATCATCAGTCTGGCTTTAGACCATATTAAAAGGAGTATACATATTTCGCTGCTAGATATGAGATCTAACCTTTACAGATATCCTTATTGTTGCACCGTGCATATCGTCGAGTTTTTTAATTAGTATACCAACTGATGCACATACATAAAAGTTTCACATTATAACACAAATATTGCTCTGACATGTTTCGATCCTAAGATCATCTTCAGGGAGCTACACAGTTCCTTGCTAAAGTCACATTTTAAAAACACTCACTGATTAATTTCCATACATTAACAGGGTGCTGTGGCAGTGAGTGTTTTTAAAATGTGACTTTAGCAAGGAACTGTGTAGCTCCCTGAAGACGATCTTAGGATCGAAACATGTTGGAGCAATTTTAGTGTTTTAATGTGAAACTTTTATGTATGTGCATCAGTTGGTATCCTAATCAAATAACTTTACAAATGTATTCGAAATTCTTGTGTTATTTTAATAAATTCAATTATTGTATAATTAAAAGGTAAAAGGCGAGTAATTAAAACGATAAAATTTTCAGTAGACGCAGTTGTCAGTGAGACCTGTGGGTACTTTAGTTTTTGTATGATGCCTCATTCAAAGGAGTCTTGAGTACCGTGTGGTGTTTTCACATTTGGTAACAAGGTCTTACGTCAGTTGAGCGGCATATGTCTTGTTCGCATCGTAGCTTAAGGCGCTCGCCTTAATGTAAGATGCGAACAAAGTAAAAGTGTCAAAGTGATATTTAACTGCCAACAGTGCAATTTGTATACACCTTCTAATGTGTTCTAACAGCAAGTCCGATGATGACCCTACGGGGTCGAAACATGTACCTGTAAAAACATGTTATGTAAAAGTAGTTGTAAAATACTTTAAGTAAAAAACCTCTGTTCTATGGTTATTTGTCTCTTTCATTCTTTAAGAATACTTAGTTTGGAGATTCAGACCGTAAACAAAATTGTCTATAAAATATCAGAATGAAATTAAGGAGGTAATTAAAGTAACGATAAAAAACTATGGCAATAATTTTTATTGTTTCACCGTGCATTTTGAAATCTACGTAGTTCACACACCAACAAATGCACTATTTATTAACTTGGTTAATAATTTTAAATTTACATTAAAATACACAATAATATCGCTCCTACATGTTTCGGTCTGCAATGACCATCATCAGGGAGCTTTATCTGTACTTAGCTAAAGTTATATTTACGTTAAAGCCCTCGGTAAAATTACGTATTTTTGTATATTAGGTGATGTGCACACAACACACATGCCGCTCTACGACATTCTTTCACATCACCTAACATATAGAACGACGTAAGTTTGCCGAGTGTTCTAACATAAATATAACTTTAGTTAGGTACAGATAAAGCTCCCTGATGATGGTCATTGGAGACCGAAACATGTAGGAGGGATATTATTGTGTATTTTAATGTAAATTTAAAACTTTTAACCAAGTTAATAAATAGTGCATTCGTTGGTGTGTGAACTACGTACTATAGCAATAGTTTTGCATTACTGTAGCGACTACTGCATATACTGGCAGAAGTGAGGAGTGCTAAGCATAATATCATTTGCCTTTTCTTCGTAAAATGCGCGCTAGGAAAGAACAAAACACCCAAACCATGCTACTCAACGCGGTCCTGTCTATTGAAATTCATTAAAATTAAGCCGCTAGCTGCAGATGCATCCAAATTATCTTAGCAAGTGCACAGCCCTAGAATATGTCAAATTCTGCATTTTGTATTTCAGGTCAGTATTACAGCGGACGGTTTCTGTCCTACAAGTTTCAACAGATCTTACCTCTGAGCACTCGTGCGACTGAGCAGTGCATCCACTGTGAATATCGTCCGTGCTGGAAACTCAAACGTACCAGGTTGTCCCTTTTATATTCCACCCCAATGTTTCTGTTTTTGTCTCTTATACTTTACACGTGTGTGGGCCAAATACGTCTGCGTACGGTGTACGTACACATATACTTACGTTATATAGGTATGCGTATATGTGTGATTATATCGGAAAGGATTTTGTCTTGACCAAGCTGCATCTACTAATTTAGACATATAAAATGAAATTCGGATCTATCTGCTGTTTACATCTGAGACGAAGTATTCTGTATCGATTTTCTTGAGAGTCCATCTACAGAAATTGTTTCTGATAAGCGGATTTAGACAGAAACCCGTGAAGACTTCCTTCAGTGTCTCTCACGTCGAGAGAGAAGTTGCTGATAATGCAATACAGAGAGGGAGAATACTGAAGTAAACCGGAGATAAAGTGCAGAGAATGGAACAGTTCTGACAGTTCAGACGCCGAGTCGTGTAAGTTGACTGCCTTTTGTTACCAGAAAATTTAACTGTCAAGCCTTCCGTATCATTTTAGAGTCCCCTGGGGGCTTCGTCATTGGTCTGCTAACTCGCACCCGCAGACACAAGATTACATGTCGCACAGGTATTTGTTCATTGTCTTGGGAAACTCCAGCTTTTTTTTTTCAGGTGGTGCCTTTGAATTCATGTCGTCGGAGAGATAGTCACACTTTTATTTTTTCATGCAGTTCAGTGACGATGTGAGACTTTGTAGTGGGATTATGAATTTTTGTACTTTAGAATCCCTTAGTTTTTCGGAAGGAAAAGTGAAACTCTGAACACAGAAAAGGGCCTAGTTATGAACGTAGCTACAGGACCCCGAAAATTGTAATTTGTCAAGTTCAAGTATTTGGGAACAGTAGGAAATGGATTTACTGGATTTAATAATAATAATAATAATAATAATAATAATAATAATAATTCATTTTTTGTAATTAATGTGCTGGCACAATAGCCATACGGCCATTTACAGAGACAACACAGGCAACATAAAAAATGTACCCAATTAGGCAATAAAAAAAACGAATAGATAATAAGAACAAATTACATTAGGCAATAGACAAAATTAGTGTTGTGTGATTTCATTCTTCCGCCGCGAAGTAGATGAAAACTGTGTTCTTCTTTGTTATTACGCAGCAAATGGTGGTAATACCACACCGAAGTTTCGGGACAACCTGCCGATGGAATATATAAATTCTCCAGAAACGTCTGTAAGGAATTACCACTACTCGCTTCGCGAAAACCCAGACGAGCGCAGTTCTCAATACTAGTGCAACTTCATCTTCATAGTTGCACCGTGCATGTTGATTAGTATTAAGTCCTTTTTTGTCCAACTAATGCACACAATTTATTATAAAATTGTTAAACAGCTAAAATCATTTAAAATTATAATAGTTGCTATGTTATCGGTATTGTGGCTGCATATATATATATATACACACGCAGCCACAATACCGATAACTTTAAATACCGATATGTAACCGAAGTCTACATTGTAACTTTAGCGAAACACAGGCTGAGATCTCCCTGATGATGGTTTATGTAAACGGAAACATGTTGGAGCAACTATTATAATTTTAAATGATTTTAACTGTTTAACAATTTTTTAATAATTTTGTGCATTAGTTGGACAAATAATGGACTTAATACTAGTGCAACTGTTACATTAAAAATGCCTGAATATGTGACAGTTTATTTCCAGTCAATTAAATTTATCATATATTAATTTCAATAGAAAATTTTCACTTAAAGAAAATATAATCTAAAAAATAACAACACGAAGATGATTTTTTGTACCTCTAGGTAGAATAATTAATTTAGTAAATTAAAAAACAAACAGATTTTTTCCTAAATGGGCCAGTAGCTTTACAGATGTTATTAGCAGCTGATGTTCTTCTGCCAGAAGAAAAGATGTGATGTTTAAAGCCGACAGTAAAGAAAGCAAAATTGGCATATGAAGGCCGACAGTTTAGACAAGTAAAAGGCAGAATTTTAGTACGCTGTAAACAGTAACAAGAAGTAGCGCTTTTTAGTTGGTGTCTCGTACAACATAAGGAACGAAATCTCAGGTTATAAAAAACGTTGTCGCCTTTTATTGTAAATTGTCGGAAAAAGTTAGAGAATATTGGTTAGTGGCGACATTTTAGGCTTGCATTTAGGAAGTGACAATTCGAATCTAACTTGCAACATAGGATATTCTGCCCGAGGTTTTCCGTGGCTTTCCTCATTCTACGAGATAATTGCCATTTTCGATTAGCTCCTTCAACTCCTTCAAAATCATTGCCACTGCGTCGTCAAAATATGCGGTAATGCACATTTGTGTAAAGCTGGTAAAGTAAAATCAACCACAAACTCATCACCACAACCACCACCACCACCACCGTCGTCATCGTCGTCGTCGTCATCGTCATCTTCATAATAATAATAATAATAATAATAATAATAATAATTGATTTTTCGAGTGTCTCAAATGCCAAATCTTATGTTTTGTTGACCGTGCATCCTTGTATAATCTTGTAAATAAAGCTAACTTGCTGCACAAGTTGGCTTTACTTACAAGATGTCTTAACAGCCCCCTGGTTTACAAACTGGGGATATTTTTGGCGTGTTTTTAAAAATTACTTCCCGGCGATGCTTACATTTGTTTAAACGGTTTATAATTTATTCAGTTAAATTTTCGTTTCTCTGCTTCCGTTTCGTACCTATGCTTTGTAAAGCGACTATGTGTAATTTCAATTTAAAAGCAGCGAAACTAGTGAATATTTAAACTGTCAATTTAGGTCAATACACTTTCTCAATTGAAACTTCTGCCTCCAGTTGGACCATTGTCAATTGTCTGTTGGAGCGCCGCATTTAAGAATAACCTGACTCCTGCGAACATTCTGCCACACACACAAATGAAATAGTGTAAAACAAACAGACCCTGAATCATCCGCGTCCATGTCATTAAGGCGTGTGGGGACGTGGAATTTATCTCTCTCTCTCTCTCTCTCACTGAACCTCTTCAATAGGTACAGCGAGTGGTCAGTTTCAAGCCCCGGTTGCCTTACCTGGGCAAAAAGTCCGAGTCGTCCACTGAATAGCAGGCAGGCTGCATTCCAGAGCCTTTCCACACGCATTCCAAGCGAGATATCTCTCTTGCACCTGCTGGGAATCGAATCACTATTCCCCTGTTGTACGACCCGTAGGTTAGTTACTTTACCGACTGACTAATTCGGCATCCCCCATTGAATTTATAGGAATTGATATTTTATAAGGAATTGAAAACCCTCAGCATATTGCTATTAAGGAAAAACGTAAAAAGAAGCGGTGCACCTTCGCTTCAGAACCAGAAATCCCATTTTTAGGTAAGCTAGCAAAATTGCGAAAAGCGACTATTAGCTTCATCATGTCTTTCTGTATGTCTAGACAGACAGACAGGCGCTTGTCCATTCCTCCATCCGTCCGCAAGTAACAACTTGCCTCCCACACGAAGGATTTTCATAAAATTTGGTGTTTGAATATTTTCCGATAATCAGTCGAGAAAATTCAATTTTTATTAAAATCTGACAAGAATAACGGATACTTTACATGAAGGCCTATGAACATTTACAATAGTTTCGCGCTGAATTCTTTTTAGAATGAGAAATATTTCAGACAAATTTTGTAGAGAAAATAAAAAAACACATAATGTTCAGTAACTGTTTTTTTCGAAAATCTTAACGTTTATAAGAAAATATGAAAAATATTGCACAGCCGGACAGACCATAGACGACAACACAATAGGGCGCATGCGCTTTGTATGCTGGATACATAATGCCACACACACACACACACACACACACACACACTGAGAATATATAGTATTTATTTATTTGATACTGCATAAATTGTTTCACGAACGCGCTTCATTGTAACGTTACACGTAAGTGGCCTGCTATGTTATTTTATAAGAATGTGTATGTCCCAGAGAACAATTGACATAGTCAATTAATTTGATAAATATTTACGCGGTAAATTGCTTTCGTTTTGCTTGTAATTGATTGTGTGTTGACAGTACGTGCATTGCAAGTACCTGCCAAACGACAGAGTCAAGAAGTCGTGAAACTTGGGCTATTAGTAGTCAGTGCACGTATTCAAGAGGCAGAGACTGCTGAAGTCTGTTTAAACCTACTATAGTGTTTAATTGTCTGAACTTAAAAAACCGCGAAGAACCCATCAAGCTACCCAATGGACTGTCTGAAATTCTTCCTTTGTTTGTTATGACTGCAGGCTTATAACTTCGTCGTGAATTTTGGGCGTTTTTATGTCTTTGTTTCTACAGAACCTGTTCGCTTAAACAGCTTCAAGGCTTCTTGTACTGTAATATAGAAATAAAAACCTTCAATCGCAACCGTGTTTGTACTATTTTGTTGCTACGTGTTTCGACTTAAATGAACAGCCGTCATCAAGAAATTTAAAAGTACATAACGAAAATTATTTGTATTCATCCATTAAAATATTAATTTCAAACAACTGAAATCCAAATTTTACAAATATAAGTGTTGTATAAAACAAAACTGGATAAAATACAAGTTTATATGAAAATAAGATATATTTCCTCATTACTTTTGGTACAACACAAGGGATGTCAGACCTAAAGATTTCTTGTAGCTTATACAATATTACTTTTCTTACGATATGCTTTTCATTATGCTGAATTCTCCGAGGAGTTCCTTTTGTAATTTATTGATTAAAGTAATATTGATTTTTGTGGCTTAATGATTGGTTTGTACTCAAAAGTGTGTACAGCAGCCTGACGTTGTATGTACAGAACCTAATACTCTGAACTGCAGCATGGTTTGAGAGTTTCACCGATCGACGAACGCATTTTCGTAAACAATGGTTTGGCGGCCGGATAGCTCAGTCGGTATAGCGACTCGCTACTGGCTGGACGATCCGGGGATCTAATCCCGGTGAGGGGGCGAGATTTTCCGCACCCTTCCATATCGACCTTGGGGCCCACCCAGCTTCCTGTACAATGGGAAGATTGTCTCTTCCCCGGAGGTAAAGTTACCGGGGCGTGGCCTTAGCCAAGCACCCCCATATAACATCGAGGTTAAAGCAATAGTATATATCTATTCCTTCGCTGGGTCTTTATGGCCTCTTATTGGGCGACTTTACATTTACCTTTACCGCACACACTAGGTGATGTCTTCACAGTTACGACCCAGTCTGACAGATCACTAAAGCCTTGGAATTGAGTTGTAATAAGTTTGACTGAAAAAAAGGTGCTGAATATTAGGTCTTGGACGAAACTGAGTTTTATGCTTGCACTCTAGCTGCAGCAATCAATTTTCAGTGTGGACGGGACAGTAACAGAATTGGGACACAATAGATAAAAGACCTGGTTATGGTGTGTTAGAATGGAAAGAGGAGTGATATCGATCATGCAGGTGTTACAGGATATTCTGGCTCTCCTTTCTCTCCCCTTTTACAGTTCCTGTTTTTAGGAAGCCCGTTGAAATCGTAGCTGAAAATTTTGGCATTTCCCCTTTCTGAATATTTCCACAAAGATGCAAACCCACATAGTAGCCTTTTAGCTATATAATAAATTCACAATTTCACTGATTATATATACCACGAACGTCAGAGGTTCTGTCAGTAAAGGTCGATGATGCAGTCCCATGAAAAAAATAATAATCCTCTCGACTGCTTCACAATGACATTTTTGCTGGCAGTAAGTTCCACTTGGCAAACGTATTACCAAATACAGGAATAAGTTAATCGTTAGGGTGGCTACAGAATTTGAACTCTTATTCTTTACTAATTGATGTAGATTGTGGTAGGAAGCGGGTAGCTCACTCAGTGAAGTGGCGGTGACTGGTCGGGCTACGGGAGTTCGACACTCCGTAGAGGTTGGGATTTTTTCTTGGTCACAGATTCCGGTCCGGTCAAAGTGTCTTCTAACGTTCCTATCCAGTGTGTGTCTGGGGTACAGCGGCAGAAATGTGAAATTGACCACATACCTTGATCTGCGGTGAAGGGCTGGAATGCCTGGAGTTTTACCTCTGTTCTTGCTATAATATTGTATGACGTGGTGTTCAGGCACACCGATAGCTTTATCGTTATATTTCTTATTTTTCACTCAGCACATTTACACACAAGCGACTGGGTTTGTCTGAAATTTATCCAATTTTTTTCGAAGCCTGAAACTGACTGACTGTTGTGTAACAGTTTTTCTTAAGTAATACTTTATTATGATATATCATACCGTGTACTTGGTTAGGATGCAGAATGAGGGCGTTATGTTAGGCGTCCTTCCCTCGCCAGATGTTTTCCAAAAAAATGATTCAAATTGGAAAAAGGGGAAAAATGAAATAAGCGAAACCTTTAGATTACCAAGTTTACTCAATGCAGCTAAACTTATGTTTTAATATCGAGAGGCACCGCTTTGGAACTTTCCGTAAAACTTGCTTAAATAGCTTATGAGTAAGTCTCTCAGCACATTTTTGTGGTGACGCCCCTTGATGAAAAAAATCCTGTCAGCGCTCATTGTAAGCAGGCGCTAACATCCTGTTACTAACACGCTTCTCAAGCGACATGGGTGGCGCAAGCCCTGAATAATGCCGGCTACAGACTAGCTAATTGACGTATGACGAGCTTCTGTGACACTGTTCATTTATCATAAACTCTCTTCCGTTTCCACCTCATTCTCGATTCCGAAGGGCGTTCTTTATTTCCGACCCCGTTATTTAGACCCCTGACAACTTCTATATTCCCTTGAATAGAAACAAGCTGCAACTGAACTCCTAAATAATATCCATTGCACCGTCCATTCTGAACTACAGAATTTATGCTCCATTTCAAGCGATGTGGTGAGGAATTCAACCTGGAAGACCACATGCGAATGTTACGTTATTTTCAGAATAGATATACATTTAGTGGTTTAAGTAAGATTTGATGTCCTCACAGCGGTGATGTAAGATAACATTAAAATTAATCATCAAGAAATAGCATGGGAGTGCTTGATCTGCTCAGGATAGGAACAAGTGGTGGGATATTGTAAAAAGCGTAATGAACCTTCTATTTCTAGGAAATGCGGGGAAATGTTTGACTAGTTGAGAAATTACGAGCGTACTAGCGTCACGAGCAGTAGTATGCTGCTTGCAGTTAATGGATTCCGGTGCGTATCTCAGTATTTCGTAACTCGATATTTATGTTTCCGTAGTACGTGAGTATACCGGCAAGAATACTGGCGCGACATTTGAGATTCTGTTCCAGACAGACGTAGAAGTGGTTTTCTTTTGACTACCGCAAACAGATCAGTGTTATACGTAACCTCCTGTCAAATGGGAACGGTGTTGAATCGGCCGAGTCTTGAGAATAAACAATTGCCGATATTCAGAATGTAGGGAAACTCACTTCAGTTTCTCGATATCAAAGCTTTGAGTTAAACGAAGAAGTAGCTTTTAATAGTATTTACACGATTTATTCCTGCCAGCATCCGAACTAGTATAACATTCCTTAAGTTCGGATTCGAACTTACACAGCCGTGTTCTTGAAAATTCAAGTCTTATGGGATGTTACAACATGTCAGCCAGTAAAGAGTTACCGGCATTTCGGAGGACCCCAATGCGTGCACCTTCAGGGTCAAATAGTTTACTCTTCTTAAGAGTGATTTATCTTACTGGCCAAGACAGTAACATTGCAGAGAAATTAAATCTTCAAGAGTCTTTAATTTTATGAGTTAATTTGGCAGCAATGAAGTATCGAATCAACAGTGTCATATAATGAAGAATGAAAAATATGTTTGGGATTAAGAACATAACACCAGTGAGATCTATGTTATTTTGCCATTTTACGCAGAGTATAATGGTAGTTTCATGCCGACGTTTCGGGACAACCTATCGCTCCCATTTCAAAGGGCAAACTGACTCCTTGACTCTTAAAGATGGACTAATAGGTTGTCCCGAAACTTGGTAAGAAACTACTGTTAAACGCTGAGTAAAATCGCAAAAGAACGCAGGAGTTTCAGATAATTTAGGGGCTATTTTTTTGTGGACCTGAGTCAAATTGAATTTGGTTGCAGAAAGGCAGTGTACATCAGCCAGTGAAATGTTTAGTTTTTTCCATGAAATAGTTTCGGAGATGAAATGTGCGGTCGGACATGACTATTTTTCCAATCATACGTTCCTTTTTGGCATTTGGTTTAAGAATCGCACGAAAAATAGCAGCAAATAGACAAAACCACGTCAGCAGAGAATGGAGATGCGTTGTTGGAAGGAAATGTGTGGTTTTGTGTGTAGTCATGTTCTGACACACGCTGTGCGAAACTGCACGCGATCAAGAAGAATTTCAAACAGTGTTGATGGCCTGACGGCGGCATATGGAAACTTCCGCCTTCTTATCACTGACTGAAGATAAAGGAGACGTACCAATACCGTCCTTATTTTATGACAATCGTAGTAGTTCCAACACCCGTTCATTCACATCGGACTAGGCTGATCCTAAACAGTGAGAGTTGTTAATGTCTTAATGTTTTTTTTTTTTAATTTTGCCTAGATGTTTCATATGAGCTTTCGAAATGTTATAAGATTGTTTGTGCTCACGTTGTGTAACTGAAATGTGACCTTTGGTAAAGAAACTAAACTGTAAATGGGAAAGGATCAAAGTAGTTTACACATTATAATCATGAATTACAACTGATAATTTTCGTATTTCCTCAATAATGTGTTGTTTTGAAGTTTTCCATTGTTTGGGTTCCAAGCTTTAGTTTTTGAATGAGCTGATTTGAAAGGATTAATAGAACGTTGATTAAATGAAACAGGGAATTGGAACATAAACTTTAGTTTCGCAGATTTCCATCACGTGCTTTGTAAAAGTGTTGTGTGTATCCAGGAAAATTACGCAAACCTAACAAAGTAAATGAACCTGTTTTATCAGGGTTGTATCATTGGAATTTGACATTCAAGTTTAATTGGACTTTATTTATGAAAGTACACAAAGTAAGGATGAAAGTCCACGTAATTAAAGTTGCATATTCTATTAATGTTTCGGACGAACAACAGATGTGCAGTACGTATTTATACACATACTTTCGAAAAATATTTTTAGTTGTACAGTTCACTATGTTAGGCATTAGTAGATTATTGACCATATCTAAAGCAAACAAATTATAAACTTACATTAATAGCAGTAGCACACTTCAAAACTCTACTTCTTTCTATAACAAACCATTTAAGATAATATTATTATGAATATGTAATATATCCCCGGCCATCTTGGTACCATGTATTTTCTTGCATTTGTAGTGTTAGATATCAATTACAGCACTGCAGGTAGTAAACTGGATATGATAACCTAGAAATCAGACCGAAGACAAAGAAAATCGGACGAAAGGAATTCCATTTTATTGTGCTTCTTGGTAGAAAGCACTTGAAGAAACTGGTGTAGAGCTTAACACAACTGGCGTTTTCGTGTTTTTATATGCCTTTTGTTTTAAATTCGTGAATAATTTTCAAGGCACACACTGAAAGCGCGAGGATCTTAAAAAGTGCATTTATAACTTTTACACAACTTAACAAAGTTAAAGTTTCTTCGTACTTTATTTTCACATATACGACAAAGAGATTTTCGTTTGCACCGTTGTTGACCACATTTGCTGAAGTCAACTTATCGGGTCTTTGTTTTGCCTGCCGTTGTTTTTGAATCATGCTGATGACGTGAAATATTTTTCTCTTCAGTTTTAACCTGAATGTCAGGATGAGAAATTTACCGGGGTGGTAGATCTGGGGTTTGCGGATGTGTAAAACAGCACTCATTTTATTGTTGGTAAAAAATTCGTGAACAAACAACGAAGAGTGAGCAGGAGCAGTGTTGTGCTGGAGCAATCAACTTCCATTGTGCCTCTTCTCAGTCTATTTTGCCGCGGACCTCCCTTAGATATCAAAGAACTTCTACCTAGAAATGTTGGATTCACAGTTTGTTCCTGTGTTTGTCCTCTGTACGTTCTGCTGATAGATGTATGGAAATCTCCGATTCCTCAGCTAAAGTCACACCATGTTTTAACTTCAAGAACAAATAAAACGACAGAGTTACAGTCTTGTTTCCTGTCAAAAACAAGTTCAAACATTCTGAAAATTACTATAGCGGTATTGCCTGATTTTAAGTAGAAATTCACGTACCTGCAATGTTATTTAAATTGTGACTCTTTCCGATGGAGCAGAAATCTCAGGGGGCGCAACTCATAGTTACACACCGTCGAAATATAGCTCGTTTCGTCAATCGCAAACAAAGCTTTATCATAGCAATATAAACCCAGGCCCTTGGGACCCTGGAGTTATGTCACAGGTCAAGCCTTTTCGTAAAGTTGGCAGCTCTCACGACAGTACGTGTACTTGCACACACGCAAGCACACACACAGACACTTCGTGTTTCTTCTCCGAAACAACGGTCGGGATTTTATTAAGTTGCATTGAACTAAGCGCTACTAATTAAACCAACTGTACTAAATTGATTAACTGATTTGGCTTTCTGGAAGTAGAAGTAGAAACTTCAATGTTGAAAACAACACAGTCCGCTAATTGACACGGTTTTCTTATAGTCATTTCTATCTCATAGCTTCGCAACTCATATGCCAAATATTCATCTTAACTCTGCTTCATCTCCTCCACCTTCACGTAGTCGGTTTCCAAAACGTTCTATACCATAATTGTTTTCGCACTTTTACCCTATCCTGGATAAATATTGAGCTTAGCGTGACTCTTATTTTTCTTTATAACAAAGGTGCTAGCTGACCTGCACAAATCACGTACAGCCTCCTTATCTTACAAGGGGGTGCTGATAAGTCATTAGCCCGACCAGGAAGGAAACATGCTACAGCGACCGAACTCGGGATTTATTCAACATACTCCCCACGAAGCACAATACAGTTCTTAGCCCGTTGCTCTAACTTTTGCAAGCCACTCAAAAAAATTCAGAAGTTTGTCCGTCCAATCAGGTCTCCGTGGCAGCAATGACCTCCGCGATCGAACGAAAAATTGGGACCTTTCAATTGTTTTTTCAGTCCAGGGAACAGGTGGTAGTCCGACGGGGCCAGATCCGGAGAATAGGATGGGTGATCAAGAAACTGGAAGCCCATGTAGGACAGTTTCTTCTGGGTTGCAAGTGGCCGGTCAACCGGGGCATTGTCGTGCAAGAACAAGATCCACTTGGTGACTTTCCCGCGGCGTTTTTCCTTCAAAATGTTCTCCAATTGCACCAGCAGAGATTAGTAAAACTCCGCGTTGATAGTTTGGTCCTTTGGAAGATAATCAATGACGAGGATACCGTCTTGATCCCAAAAATCGAGGTGAGAAATTTTCCAGCGGACTTTTGCACTCCGAATTTTTTGGGGCTGGGTGAGCCGCTATGCCGCCACTCCATTGATTGTTGCTTTGTCTCCGGGTCATAGTGATATAATCAGTTTTGTCCATGGTCACCAATCGCGACAGGAAATCATTTAGATCGCGCCGAAAAAATTCCGAAAGTTGCTCAGACGACTGGCACCGTTAACGTTTTTGATCCGCGTTCAGGCATTTCGGTGCCTACTTCGAGCAGAGCTTCCGCATGTCCAAATCTTCATGAATGATGGACCCAACCCGCTCACGTGACATACTCAATTACTCAGCTACTGATTTAGCCGAAATCCGGCGATCTTCCGAGAATAACTCATGAATTTGATCAATAATCTCCGGGGTGGTCACTGTTTTGGGTCGTCCAGGACGAGGCTCATCACAGGTGGAAAAATCACCACGTTTAACCTGGGCCATCCAGTTTTTGACGGTGGGGTGGGATGGTGTATGTTTCCCTAATGTTTATGTCAGAATGGCGTGAATTTACTTGGGCGCCTTGCCTTGCAGAAAAAATAACTTGGTGACCGCTCGCGTTACCTTGTTGTTGAAATCGCGCGCCTCGCATGACATGCTTCCTTTCATCATCTGTAACAAGAAAAGACTCGCAATTCGGCACACGAAAAGACCCCTCTTTCCAAAGACACTATCGATTCCGTCCTAAGACGTGGGAAGTAGGTCGGGTTAAGGACTTATTAGCACCCCCTCGTTTATACAAAACTTCCAATTTGGTTTGTTTTTTATGTATGATTTACCTATTCGGACAGGAGTGTTATACACGAAGAGATGAGAAGCGGCAATTTTCAGGTCTCGTGTGTACAGTGCGGGAATATATATATGTGTGTGTGGGTGTGTGTTTGTGTGTATGTGTGTGTGTTTTAAAATCACGCGTGATCAATAAATTATTGAAAATATTACAGATCTGAAATTTTAGGAACCAGACTAACGAAGGAAAATTGCATTCACGAAGAAATTGAAGGCAGGTTGCATTCAGAGAATGCTTGTTGCTGATTGATTTCAAATCCATTGTTGTCTTTCTACATGCTGACTATGAAACATGAGAAAGTGTTAAGCTATGATTTTACTTTAGTTTTGAAAGGTGACCTCTCATATTAAGAGCAGAACACAGACTGAGGTTGTCAGAGGAATTTGTGCGTAGGGGAATATTTGGATCCAGGCGCGAGGAAGAAACGAGACGCTGGAGAGTGTTTCATAATGAACGTCTTCAAGATTTTGTACCGTTTATCGAATATTATTGAGGGTACTGAAATAAATGGAATGAGTTAAACAGGGCATGTAACAGGAAGGGAAAATACGAGAAACTGATACAGATATGTTCGGAAGAGACAGTGACAAGAGACGGCAACGGAGACTTAGATGTAGTTTGGAAGAAAATAATAAAATATATTTTAAAAAATAATATTTTCAGTATGTGGCTCTAGTTATTTTTCTCAGAATAGAGTCTAGTGGGTTGTGCTTTAAAATTTTTTTTTATAGAGAGTGTGGATTTCTGGACGTACTGAGCTGCTGCTGGCTTCTTGAGGTGTAATTTGCTCCATGGAGTGAGTTGCTTATTTCGTTTAGTTGGTTAGCAAGAATAAATTAAGAATTTGATGGGATTATGAGGAACGAAGTTTTTGAGGGTGTGGGCACTGTATTTCCTTCGTGTGGGATGAGAGATTGGTCTCACTTTGGTGGTTTCCATAACAACTACCCTCCAACACATCCAGCTGTGTCATCTGTCTCCGTCCTGCTTACAGTTCTATGAATATCGGGGTTTGGGGAGAAGGGATGTAATGGTGCGGAGAACGTGTGCAAAACTGGTATGAAAATTTCACACTGTAACGTGAATATAAAAAGGAAAGTGAATTTTCTTGTGAGCAGATGTTTATACCAAGCTTACTATTGGTGTTGAAAATGGGCTGCAAGTCTATGTTGTGCCAGAGATATTTACGGTAATCTTAAGAGAGAGTTTCTTTCCGAGAAAAGAGAATTTTGATTTCTAAGTGAATGATTGAAATTGTTGTGAGATTATTTGGTTTTGTCTTTGAAAAATTATTGAAGTGGCCGTCACTTGTTATCAAGAGAAGCGGAAGAGACTTTTATCTTGATTTCCTTATTTTATAAGAGGATACCGTGGGCCAGGTAGCTCAGTCGGTATAGCGACTGACTACGGGCTGGACGGTCCGGGATCGAATCCCGGTGGGAACGAGATTTTCCGCCCGTCCAGACCGGCCCTGTGGGTCACCCAGCCCCCTGTAAAAAGGATACCGGCTCTTTCCCGGGGGTGAAATGCGGCCGGGGCGTGCTGCTAACCACTCACTCTTTTCTAGTGCCGCGGTCATGGAAGAGTAGAGGTATACCCCATCCTCTTGAGCCACACCGGGCCTGTAACGGGATCACTTTACCTTTACCTTTTATAAAAGGATACCAGCAAGTAAGCTGGTAGAAACAGGCCGGGTTATGTTCGAAATGTTGTGGTACTACAGGTTGCTCTACCTTGAAATACTGCAGGTGAATGTGAAGTATTCAGCATTGAAATTGCACCCTGAAAATGGAAGCAAAAAGATTACCCAATACGTAGTTGTGAATATGTCGTTCTAAAAGTTATCTTATCATTTTGAAGATCCTAGTCTGCAGTTTGAGGTCGACTGCACACGCTTTGAAGATGGAGACATCAATTTCCTCCTAAACATCTTAACTATTCAAGAATCGACATACATTCGTATTCCAGAAGACTTGACTCTTCATTAGCACTGCTGTGAGAACCTCAGAGATCTTATAACCTCTGGGGAGAGTTTGAGGAGAAACAAAAGAAACAAGACAGTAAAGTTCATTTTGTCATGGTAATTAACGAAGACGGAATTAACGAAGGCACGCTCATTATGTAATGGAAATTAATGTTGATGGTCAAAGATGTTTGTGTGCTTTTCATTTTCGTGCGAGTGTGTGTATTTTTACATTTCTCATTCTAAGAAGAATTCAGTGAAATATCGTTACAAACGTTCGCAGTTCTTCATGTGAAGTACTCTGTGTTAGTCGTGTCAGAATTTAACGAAACTTGAAATTTTCTCGACAGATTTTCGAAAAATTCTTGGATATAAAGTTCCATGAAAAATCTGTGTAATGGGAGCCGAGTTGTTGCGTGGGGACACACATGACGAAACTAATAGTCGCTTTTCGAAATTTTACAAAAGCACCTAAAAACAGTAATGGTGGGCGGGGAATGGTATGAAGGAATACCAATGGAACGAAAGTCGAAAAAAAAAAAAGCATGGCAAAGTTCGGAATTGTGTGTGTCAGTGGTTCTGCATTCGCACTGCTGCGTGCCTGGACACAAATGATTTGACAAGACTTCCCGCAGTTCACACCCTGGTTAGTATATTATTAGACCTTCTACTACGACACCACATAGAATTTTAATGTACAACTGTTGACCTTAATATTTATTTGCAAGTAATTTCTGTGCACGCCTGCGCCGTTAATAGCACGTAAAAACAATCTTTTTTCAAAGAACCTGATCCAGTGAAGCAAATTTTATTTCACGTTGCACGATATATAAAAATGTTGAGCTCTACATTTATGGGAGGTTGTTGAACTTACTGTAATACCGTCGATTCACACACATCTTCCAGTGGCGTTTGTTGCACAAGCGCCTCTTATTTTGTAACTACTACTAACTTTGCCATACTCTACCACCGTAAACACCGACAGAGTATAAGGAATCCTGTTTATTTAGAATCTTTCTGCATTGGGCATCCAGTTGTGCTGTGTTTAGTAATAAACCCTACTTTACATCAACACAACTTTATGAATTTGATATTAATTTTTCATATTATTATATGACGACGTCTTTTGGCCATATTACGGTTATTTTCAGACCGACCATTAATATAAAAATGTATACAATTTTAGTATGTATCTATTTTTATATTAATGGTAGGCCTGAGAATAACATTATAAGGCCGAAACATGTTTCCTTAGAGTAATGTGACCACGTAAAGTGACAATAGTAAGGTTGGGTTGACAGTGTGAAGTACCACTTATTAGCGATAAGTGTTAAGAAGTTTTGTTGATAACAGACATGTTTGTAGAGTGGATAGAAAGCCTTAATATTTCAAATGCTTCTACAAATGCAAGGTTACAGAACACATTTTAACTCTTCGAAGCGTAAAAAAAAGTCTGAGTTTAATGTAAGGATTCAGTTACTTCCTGACATAACCCAAATCCACAGAATACCATGCAGGGAAATAATTGTTTATTATGAGAATCACATTAATTTAAATAAGCACTGTGTGTGCGCAAAGTTAACGTTACACCAGGTGGTGCGTGTATTTGCCGTTGTGCCTTGAAAGATTACACAGGAAAGTGTGAAACTGTTCCAGTGACACTTCAGCTTTAGGTCGACCAACTACAGAATATCAGTTTAGAATCACACCTGAAACATGGATTTAAGCTATCTGCACGTCTGTCATCACCGT
>Ga0136643_10003033_pt1 | contig 22342 bp, 8 predicted proteins | sample TergutLab28metaG_FD_96883 | JGI IMG/M metagenome (GOLD analysis project Ga0136643, IMG submission 96883) | Labiotermes labralis P1 segment gut microbial communities from Petit-Saut dam, French Guiana - Lab288 P1 (version 3) (version 3) | ecosystem: Host-associated > Arthropoda: Insects >... | reverse complement strand
CAATTAAAATCGCTCCGACATGTTTCGATCCTAAGATCATCCTCAGGGAGCTACGTTGTTCCTTGCTAAAGTCGTTTTAAAAACATTCACAAAATAATTCCATTATATTAACAGGGTGTTGTGGCAGCATATCGTGTTGTGTAAGAGTACGTTGTTGGGAATGCGTCTGGCTATGGTGTGCGTCATGTGTTACGTAGTGAAAGACTGCATTTGTTGGTTAATAATTAAAGTGATTCTACGAAATGCACGGTGCAACAATGAGGATCTTTCTGGGATCCTTTAAATACCACAAAACTATGCGGTTTTCGCTTGAAATTTCAAATTTACGTACAGTGTATAGAGATCAGACTAATCCGATACTCCGAGCCTTCTCCTTCAAGAATCTGTTGATCGTCTGCTCTTATCTACATGTCGTGTGTCGAAGCTGTAACACTTTTACCATACACTCTGCTGTTTTTACAGCGATTGGCACCGAGAAACCGATGTTATACAACCTGACACAAATTATGACTTGTATATTACACCTGACATGGTAAATAACATAACAGTTCTATTACCGCCTTAGAACACTATAATTTTGTATTCACTATCTTCGTGATGACCTGTAGTTTTGTAGCTACACTTTACAGAGATGCAATTGGCCGTAAATAGTGACACTCATTTTAGGAGCCACCCACCCAAATACACATAAAAACCGAGGCAGATATTTTGAATTGGCGTTTAAAGTAAGTCTTCTGATAAAAATGTGTAAGGTTACATATTTCTTATTTCCTGTTACTGGGTAATCAAAGTGGCGCAGACGGAGTTCGCTCGTATGTCACTGATTTACACGCCATCTTCCTAGCGCTTTGAGATACTGGCATACAGCGTGTTCACCATAGAACCAAACGTGCGCGTCGGAAAAATAAATTGAGTTTGTGTGCGGTTTCCGTAGAAAGGCGTAACTGGATTTCAAGAAATGTTCCTTCTTGTTTCAACTCGCATTACATCCGAGCTCCTCGCGAAACCCACCCCCTCAAGTTTGGGAATGTACCAGAGATGAATAATCATGGATTCTAAAAGGATAATAATCATAAGTACTGAAAGTATGAAACATGTTGTAGTCCATCATTTTAGTACAGTTGTTTATTAGGATTGTTGGCGTCAGTTACGGACGGTTCATGGCCATGCGTTGTAGGTTAATCTGTCAACGTATATTCAGAACCGTTGACGATAGGTAGGAGGGGAGAGATTTAAACGCAGAAAACGGTTGGGAGCGGATAACGGACGCTAGCAGTCCAGTAAGGAAGTCAGTCGCGTACGAGAGGTGTAAGTGAGGGAGTACAAGTGACTGTGTTGTTTTAATAAAATATGATTTAGTTGTTTAATTTGATACAGCACGACTTTTTTTATTTAATCAACAATAAATTGAGTAAATAAAACAAGTAAAAAATAATTGAAAATGTATGTGATTCGGTGAACCACACCCGTTTTCCGAAAGAGGATCACCTACCAGACTGAGCAAGTCGGGACACACAAGTTAAAGAGGGTGTTCGTGTAGAATGTCAAACTGTAACGTACGCCTTTAGAAATGGTCTTGGTGCTTTTGCGAAGGCTTACATTTCTTTCTAAATAAAGAGTGCGTATAACTTTCAAGGCTTAAATGTAAATATGAGAATTATATTAAAGGGAGTATTGAGAAATAGGACGTGCACTTGTTTTAGCTCTCTCAAAACAGCAAGCAGTGGATCACGCTTCTAAGCAGACAACTATCATTCATAAAGGCGAGATGTTTCTTGAAGTGATGGACAACTATCAGCCTCTGGCAAGGGATTCCATTTGCCTGTAGATGGTTGGTTATCTGACTGTAATCATCAAGTGTCAGACATCAGCACAGTTAACTCTAAGAAATATCTGACCTAAAATAGGTACTTTATGTGGTATATAAGAAGTGAAAAATGAGGTTATTACTACAGTGATTATAAAGGTTAGCTATTATGGGGTGCGACGCCGTCCAATTTGGTACAGAAGTACCAACGTTTCGTAGGCACCCTCCTCCAACTTCAGGGTAAAAAAGAAATGAACTAACTTAGGCTTGGCATACACCCATCACAATAAAGACCACAAAAATGGGACACAGCCCAAAAGTGGTTAGAGAAAGGCGTAAAAATCGATGTTTTATATTAGATCAAAGTCTCTCCCTTTCTCTGCAAGTAGTTCTTTCAATTCCATAGGTAAGAAATTCAGAGTGAAAAGTCCTTTAAACATTCTTATTACTGAGATCAAGTTACTCAGAATTTCCTACCGGTAGTTTTCGTAGTCATTCTGTAGGTAAACTGCTGAAGTCACTTGTTTTTGTTTTCTGGCTTGGAAAATGCTATTATATTATTAATATTATGGATTTCTTTAAAAGTAGTAGAAATATAATCTTTGTAGTTTAAGTAACATTAACGTATACAAAAGCTTAAGAAAAACAAATCGACAAAAAATTTTTTATATGTGTGACCGTGCATCACTGATACAATAATATAAACAGCCAATTAGATGAAACAATAATAATTTTATTAATAATTTCAGTCAGCTCAACATGTTTTTGGCGATAATTTCGCCCATCCTCAGAAGCACTAGACTGTGTTTACAGCCTGTGGTATAAATTGGTTATAACCAATTCCAGCTCATCCTGGTCACCAACAGGCAGCATCGTCGTTGCTTTGTACCACAAGCTGTAAACACAGTCTAGTGCTTCTGAGGATGGGCGAAATTATCGCCCGAAACATGTTGAACTGATTGAAATTATTAATAAAATTATTATTGTTGCATCTAGTTGGCTGTTTATATTACTATATCAGTGATGCATGGTCACACAAATATCAAATTTTTTTACTATTTGTTTTTCTTAAGCTTTTGTATAGTTGTCTGTTTATATTATTGAGTCAAAAAAAATTACATTTCGATAAATTTCAAAACCCGTCAGGACGGAAACTTGGGGCCGGATCCAGAGAAAAGAGGACATTTGGTAGCCCCAAACTAACTGTAAGTCTGATAAGTGATCGTTCATCCTAACAGTAATAGAAAGAAGGGAAGATAAAGCGGTGCAGTTTAGACTGTATCACGCACTCATTAAGGAGCAAGTTCGCTTCCACTGCATCTTATTGTCTAATGCATGAACACTTACAGAGTTTCTGTATCGACAGACATTTCATCTCGGTAAACTTGGAAGTCTCCGCGTAACAAAAGCCAACGAGTTGAAGCACAAGCAAACGGTAGAATGCCGACTTCGAAAGACAGAAAAACGCAACGGAAACAAACATAACTTTATTCTCTAACCTCTGGCCAGAAGTTAATATTTTATGTGTTTTACGTTCTTTATTCTTTTGATCTGGCCACCTCTAAAACTAGAGTCATTCATCTTGGATTCCTTGAAACTGCATGTGTGGTTTCAGGCTACATTTCCTGTCTCCTTCTTCTGACTTTCTACTTTGAATTTACAACACGTTGCAAGCAGATTTATTGGATCAACTTTAAAATCATTCTCAAGCTTCTAGCATCCTTCCCTTCTTTTTACTTTATACCGAATTGCAAAGTGTTTGCAGCCAGTGCTCAATCAAAGTTGGTCTGAAACGGCGGAATTGGGCTGTCTAACTAGGAACTCTTTATAAAAGAATATCTGTATGGGAAAACGTATCCAAGTGAAATCTGTTATGAAAGAGGAATTCTCCTTCTGTTTTCAATTTCTCTTTTTCTTTTTACTGAATCTCGTATCCAAATCGAAACGATGCAACAGAAGCAAGTGGGAATAGCTAGTTTGTTTCTCACGTGTTTCAGGTCACAATGCTGTAAACAGAATTTACCTGATGGTCGGACGAATGAGGTAAATGTAGCAGTGAGACATAGTGTTTACAAAATTTGTTCAGTTGTAATATTCTGAAGAACAACACAAAGCTTTACACACTACAAACAGCGTATCACGGCATTTACCATATTCTGAATCAATACAATGCTTGTGGCTTTGAGAACATCTACATAAGAAAGCTGCATTTTTTACATTATTCTGCAAACTGCTTTTAATATTTGAATAATTTCATACACCAAAATCCGCAAGCGCTGATTGTGACCGGACACCTCACACATGTTTCCGCAGGCGCAAAGAAATTGGTATAATTAAGTAGGCCTATGCTAATAAGAGTAGCAGAATACTTTTTTAAACTCATGGTTCCGTGCATCGTAATTCAATGTTAATAAAAATCCAACCAGATGCAAGAGTATGCAGATATTTATTTACTGCAAAGTCACTCTACATGTTTTGGGTGTCACAGCACCCATCATCAGGAGTACTAAAAGCTGTAACGTATGAGGGAAGTAACTGTATCGATATTATGACCTGTACCGGAGGTTGCGGTTACAGGTTTTAGTACTCCTGATGATGGGTGCTGTGACACCCAAAACATGTAGAGTGACTTTGCAGTAAATAAATATCTGCATACTCTTGCATCTGGTTGAATTTTTATTAACATAGCACAATACTGTTTAGTCATGACTCCGTATGTTACGAAATGACCACTTCTCAGATCTTCCATTAATCAGTTTATGCCTTGAACTCTTTCTCATATGATTACGTAGTTCTCCGATGATAAGAGAAGATATGTATTTGTTGAATCACTGAAGTTTTATAACAATGAGTGATTTATTACACGATTAGTGTGTTGGGCGCCTTCCACATTCATGCGGTACGAATTTTATTACACGTTTTACCATATTCCTGGGGTCGACGCACCTCCCGTGTTCAAGAGATTATCAAATCTCACAGCAATGTGGCTTCGTCACGACGCCCAGACTGGCTCTGAGACAAAACGAACCCTTTTGCAGAGGAATAGACTAAGGTGAATCATTATTTGCACGCGTGTTTCAACTGCGCTAAACGTGCCGGCACTAAAAGAGAGAGCAGTGGCGTGAGATTGACACCGATGTAGTGAATGAGGTCAGATGCTAACTGGCCTGTTAAGCAACGAAAGGTGGACTGGCTGACCGTGCCTTAGCACATGTGAGTCACATGCTATGCTGCTTACAGTTGCGGACACCACAGCAAAACTATCAAATGTATTTAGTATTGTTGGGTAATGGATCACGAATAGCGAAGTTACGAATATGGAGGTACAGGTATGGGCTTGTACGTCATTACCCTTGCAACTTTTATGTCGCCAATTCTTTTACAACGTACGAAGTTGCTATTATATTATTAAAATGGACACCTTTCTACAAAGCGAACACAGATCATACAAAATGTCCATCAGAAAGTGATACACTGATGCACAAAAGCTGGACATGAACGTCATTACACGTGGCCTGTAATATATTCATGAGAGCGTAAGGAGTACAAAATTTTTACATGTGTTCAGAGTTTAGGCAACTCTATCGCCTTTAAAAACACAGTTTCGGCGTCACTGTACACAAGTTTTGAACCAGTCTATGAATAAGTTCTTCAACTTTTGGACTCCTAAAAATCCTTTCAGCGAATCAAATACTCGTACATCTACGAGCACAATCCTAAATATAAGGTGGTAGTTACCGAACTTTCCAGTCCATATAATCAGGAAATGAAGTTATTTTGGGTTTTGTGTATTTGCCTCTGTATAAGCAATATTTGCTGCAGGGTACGAAATAACACCAAGACCGGATACTAAACAATTCTAAAAAATTCTTGATTTCAAACTTTCGCCGTGTTCTGAACGTTGTATTCTTTCTGTTAGGTGATTCTTCGGCGTCTGAAATTCAGATGCTGGGGAATCACCCCGAAAGATAGAATACAACAATCCTAGAAAATGTAATAAATTCTTGACAGATTATCAGCACTGTGGGCACTGTCGATGCACTTCAACGCTGCTAACACCCTTTTCTCTGAGTGATACTGTAACACAAATTTCTCCCACTGCCCATCTGCCTCTATAAAATCATATGTGATGACATGAAAACAAATAAGTCCAAGAAGCATAGCCTTTCCTGAGAAGCAAACAGTTTCTGTGCTAGCCATACGTAAAGGGGTTCGATTCCAGGTCAGACAAAGAAAATATCTCTTCATTATTGGGCCTACACCAACCCCGGTGTCCGCCGAACCGTATATCCAATGCAACTGTTATGTTCTGCAGTCTCGTGACCAGAAAGCAGAACGGCATCATAACGCAGCCGATACACTAGCTTCAAAATGCGGTGTTTCAGACATAAAGCGAAGTATAGAAAGCAATAAGGAATGTGATACTTACAATAAACGAAATACACTGTAGGGTTGGTTGTACTAATTCATTTAAAATCCCTTTCCCCTAGAGTCTGTACAAGATTTATTTGAACACTGTAATAATATACGGCGAGTAACCTAGTTTTGGTTTGCATATCTCTGGAAATATGTAATGGTCAAACAAAAAGTATATTTTAAATAAACACAATTCTCTTAACGTTTTCATTTAATCAGCTTTAATTATGTGTGTTCTAAATACGATGGTTACGAATAGACATCCTTGGCAAATATTTTGGAAGTGTAACTAAAAGAGTCATGATTAAAATGTCTAAAACATCTATCGGCAGGTTTGGATTGCCAATCGCAATTCGGAGTAAGCAAAACCGTTTCAGATGCTCCTTGTTCGCAATGCAATTGGTCTTGTGCTGCTAAATTAGAGTAGTTTAAGTTCGTTACACATTGAATGCCTCTTTACATAAAATATGTAAATATCGTGTAATGATACGTTGTATTTGTGTCTGCCCTCCGTTACAGTGTAAAAATGTAAATACACATATTTCTAACAGAATTACATTATATCCCAGTTGTGAAAGTGTGCTGATGGAGTACGGTCTATTCTAAAGAAGGACAATATCTGACGCCAACAGCATACTTCAATCAGAATTACCGGCATATAGACAGGGAATTATTTGAAATCGATCCTAAGAGATTTTAACAGAATGTTATACCTACAGAAACAACCATCTCTACGGTGCAATTTTACTGACTGAGAACGGCACCATTTACATCATCCATCAATCATACACAGAACAATAGTATTTAGCAGTAAAGAAAAGTAGCGACAGAAGATATTACAGTTAAAACAAAAACGTTGATTTAACCAATATAAATGGTTCGAAAAAAGAGCACCTCCGTACAGAAACGAGATTTAAGGCAATCTCTACTGTAAGTAACTTTGTAAGCAATCATGACCTCATTACAAAATCGATACACGAAATTTTATTATTTATGAAATATTAGAATTTTCATATTTTAAATTGATCAGGTTATATGAATAATTAAATTATATTGAAATAATTAAATTATATTGAATTACACTCTTAGATTTTCCAGATTAGGTGACTAATTAAAGTCGAAACGTGTTGCTAGAAATAGTGCGAAGTTTAGAATTATTATTATTATTATTATTATTACAATTATTATTATTATTATTATTATTATTATTATTATCTCCTTTATGCAGGGTATTTATACATATATTTCTGAGACAAACTATGTCCCTAGGGAATACAGTGTTGCAGCTATTCTGTTGTTACTATTCATGGTGCTTATATTGTTAGTTTCAGTGTTGAATCTATTGTACTTTTACTCTGAATGAAGGCATCACGATGTGCTTGTAATTCAATTAACGTTACACAGTATACGTCAGCACAAGATTGTGCTCACGTATACTGTATAATGTCTATTGTACTTTTACATTAGTACTTCCCGAAATATGTGTGCAGTACCCAATATGGCTGTTTTCTGTAGCTCCTTGACTTCATGTTTTCCTGGTATTTTGCACGCGTATTTTCTAAATGACTTTGAAATAGTCCCAATCGTCCCTACTATTATTGCTATCACCTTTGTTTTTATATTCCACATGCGTTGTATTTCTGTTGTAAGGTCTTTATATTTTAGAATATTCTCGGTTTCTTTTTTCATCACATTTCTGTCCCCTGAGATTGCAACGCCTATTAACATACATGTTTCCCTTTCATTGTCACGGATTATAATGTCTGGTTTGTTGTTGGGGATAGTTCTGTAAGTTTGTTTATTATTATTATTACCGAAAGTTGTGTTGTGGTGCGTAAGTACTGTTTATTAACATAGATGGCACAATGGAAATTAAAAATATCAAAATTACAGGATTATCTACTATTAACTGTAAACTAACTAACAAACGACTAATTCCATGGAGTTCACGGTTCCTTGATATGCCGACAGCAGTTCAAAGAGTCAGGAAATGTCCAGTCTTTCAAGAAAACCCACAGGTTATAAAGCGCATGAGCCCTATTATGAGCCAGTTTAAGCCAGCACATGCCCCAAGAATTTTTATATCATTCTTCCAAACGCTCTTCTCCCTTCAGCTATTCTGAGCAAAATTCTGTATGCCCTTCTCGTTTCCTCTACGCATTTAGCGAAAAGTGCTGATTATGAAGATGTTTATCGAGTGATTTTCTGCTTTCTCATGTTACTTCTTCTCTTTTAGATTCACGTATCCTCTATACTATTGTTTTCAGACACACAAACCTTTCTAAAAACGTAACTTAGTCCACTGCATTTAAAATCCTACTTCGTACCGCAGTGAACACTGGTCATTTCGGTTATAAAAACCGTTCATTGACCGTTGTATAGGGCAAAATTCGAGGTTTTCTAGGACCGCTCGCGAAATTCGAAAAGCTTCTCTTATCTTCGTCATGCCTGTCCGGCCGGCCGTCCGTCCACACGGAACAACCAGGCTTCCACTTCACATTGAGAACTTCTCGAAAGTGTGTCGAAAAATTCAAGTGTGGTTAAAATACGACAAGAATTGTGGGTACCTTATATGAAAATGTACGTATATTTATGACAATATCTAGCTGCATTGGACTTGTTATGAAAAATTTTTCAAACAAATTTTTTAGAGAAACTCAAAACTTGAGTTTTTATTCAATGAATTTGTTACCCAAAATATTGCCGCTTATGAGATAATTTGGAAAATACCGTAAACCCAGAATGGCCACAAATGACAATATAGGCCATGCGCATTGCATCCCAGATAACTAAGGCCACTGATAACACAATCAAAATATGTAATGCACGTACATATTAATCTTACACGGCGACAATTATTACGCAAAATGTTACGTTCTTACATACACTGTCTGTCTTGTTTTGTTGGGTACTGTACAAAAGAAATTTAAATACTATTTAGTCAGAATGTTGTGTTTTTGAAAGCCAAAACCGAAGATACATACGGTAAACGATAGGCTTTGAAAAGCTGAGCCTACATTTTTACCTACGAACCAGAGAGCAAGTACATATTATCAAATAAATTGTTAGATACTGAATTTCGGAATTCGAATTTTCACAATCCGGTCTAAGCCATTAGCATTTGCTTATATTTCTTGTAGTGTTCTTACAATGGGGAAGTGCATAAACACTCTAAACACTGGCATTGTGAAGACTTAATTGTCTTCCTTAACGTTGATTAATTAATTGCAAATGAAACTTCAGCTCATTGCGTGACTGTACAATCTAACCGTATCATCTAGCATAGCGCTATCGGCCCGTGAGAGAGCTACATTTTAGCAAGGAGGAAGATGTCCAAGGACGAAATTGAATTCACGAGACTGACCTTCTACTGCTATGTTGCTTCAGTGATGGATATTTACATCCTCACGATTGCGTACACAGAACTATGTACACAAATTTTAATACTGTAAATTCCCTACTTATCTGTACTGTGAAAACTGACATGACATTTCATTTGGATAATCTTAGTAATTAACCAATATAATGCACAAATTCTTGTTTTATAATACATTTTACATGCCTCTACATGTTTCGAGCACTACGTGCTCATCATCAGGAGGTCAAAAGTGTATTATACAGCATCTGGTATCATCATACCTGTTGGTGGCCGTCCGGTGAAAACCTGTGCACCAGAGGGCCACCTACAGAGTTTAACGACACCAGATGCTGTATAATACAATTTTGACTTCCTGAATATGAGCACATAGTGCTCGAAACATGTAGAGGCATATAATAAACTGATTATAAAGCAAGAATTTGTGCATTAAGTTGGTTAATTACTAAGGTTACTGAGATGCACGCTCAGCAAAACAAAAAAAATTGCATTTGGAGTTTCAAATTATTTGGCGCCATTTTATATTCACAATACTAAAGCTAATTTTTATTCTTTACTATTAATGTCCTTATAGAAGCCACAAGGCCATTTACCGAGAGAGTATAAAAACATTATACACAAAATGATAAATTAAAAGAGGAAAGGTACAATAAGAAATCACACACAATATAGTCATTAATAATATTAAAATTTTTAAAGTAATACAAATAATAAGAGTGACTTAATTAAGGTAAAATAGGTGCAGATTGGGAAATGAACGTGAAATATTTACTGATAAAACACAATGAAACATTATACTAGTCAGCTCTTGGCACACATAGGAGGATAACATTACAACAGATCTTAAGGGAACAGGTTGTGATGAGGTGGAATGTACTAGACTGAGTCAGAGCAGGGCCCAAAGGTAATCGTCCTTAGCCTATTATCAAACGCAGTGACATTTCCTGATTATCCACATAACGATCTTACTCAGGCGAATTACGTCTCTAACACACGCGCAGAACTACAACCGAAGTACAAAACGCTGAATCGCAGATGGACTGTAAAGGATACAAGCCAACATGCAAGAACAGAAACCGAGCGAAGTACTGTGACATTTTAGCCTGTTATCAGCTATGAAAAGCACTTTGTCGGTTTTTCTAACTTTTCGAAGTTGAGGCTGGCGTTTTGCCTTAAACTAGGCTGCGAATGTATTGTTATAAACTCTTCTTCATTTACACTAAAGGTTGAATTACGCAATTTAAACTCTGTGTTACTGCATAATTATGGGTGCTGATGTAAAATAAATTAGTGTCTTTTGTTACTGGAATAATGAAAGTGATTTTAAACATTTTAGACCACCCTGTTTTGTAGGCAGTTAGTGGTGCGTGCAGCAATCATTGATGGGCAGTGTGAAGTGGGTGGAGACACATTATTGGCGTACTGGGCTCCAATGGAGGAGGCGCTATTGTTACGATTATACACAGCAAAGTATAATTACAGAACAATGAATCTGGCTTATCACTTTATGCCCATCTCTTGAAATGCACCGGTGGTAAATACGGTATACACGGAACAACGACACGACACAGCAATCAAGACAGTAATCAGGCAAATTAAGTTTTTGAAAACTGCATTTATAGAACATTATAACTTGCGGAGGTCAAATAATATGAAAAAGAAAAGGCCTGCACGTAAAATTTCTTTTTTCAAACGTGAAAACTCTTTAGCTGATTACAGATATTTCAGATCCATTATGGATGGACTTTCAGTTCTTAGTACGATGTTCGTATCGTTCCGCACCTGTATTGCGGAATGCCACATGCAGTCCACATCTTCAGAACTAATGCTTTAAAATTCATTTCGATATTAAGTTACCTTATTTATCAAGCCAAGGCCTCCGTCAGCTTTGTGGGGAAAAAAATCGTATAATTCGTTTTGAAAGTGTAGAAATTCAGATGCGTAGATCGCCATATTGGTAATTACAAGTATTTACCAATACAAAAGACGTAATAAGCCAGTAGACTACAGCCACCATCATTACCGCTGTGAGAACTTCAAATTCTTGATATCTCATCTCCCAACACTTGTTAAACACCTGCATGTGACCCTTATAATCAGTTTCTTTCATCTTCATTATTTGAAGAACTCGATTCTTGAAGGTTTACGCACATCTTCGCAGCAAGTACCTGTCGACATGTTTCGATCTCGGGCACATGATTGTATACATAACTTCAATTTTCCTTCAGAACTTTTACCGACTGGTATTCGAGAATCATTCTTGCACCTCAATGAGACAAACATAATTAATTTAATTTGCACACCAACTAATGCATATACATAAAATTTTTTACAGTAAAACATTTAAAATCGCTCCTTGGGGTAAAAGAATTTAATTTCTTGGTTTCTTCTGAACCTGGTGGAATTGATTGTAGTCTTCTTGTCTTCGAGTTTTTGTCCATTAATCTTGATGTTGATGTAATTAGGTTTTATGTGTTTAATTTTGCACATCTTTTTAAACCATATTGCTGCATTTGTCATTAATAACTTTAGCTTGGTATTCTTGTAGTTGTTGTTTAGTTGTGCCTGTTGGGCATTAACGATCTTTATCGTTGCACCGTGCATTTCGTAGAGTCATTTAATTAGCACAACAACTAATGCACATAGATACAATTTTTTACATTAATGTAAAAACTTTTATGTATGTGCATTAGTTGGTGTGCTAATTAAATGACTCTATGAAATGCACGGTGGAACGATAAAGAGACAAACATAATTAACGTCTCAAAAATCAAAGAAGAAAAATAATTTTCCCCTCTTTATGCTACGTACTTCGCCCAACACAGCTGTTTCAATCGAACTGTGTTATGGAAGGCTCCAGTCTTCTGTGATGCAACGCCGTTTTAAATGGTATAAGTTGTCAATGTTTCGGAGCACCTTGTTGACTCCATCTTCAGGGGGTAAGAACTGCGAAAAATTGTCAGTCGAAAAAGCGTCATAACCCAGAGAATTTTAATTGTTGTCAGTGCCGCTGTGAGGACGTATGATATCAAAACGTGAAAGGCTCGACACATTTCAATTACACAGGTTATAAAATGCCGTTTAATTGTAGGTAAATTATGAATTTTGAAACAGAGGACTGTCGAAGAATGTGGTTGCAGCTTACTTTAAGTTAAGAGTTCCACAGTTGTTGATTATACGATAAACAAACACATGCACATTCATAAATATGACAAATCACATTACAATATATAATATAATATAATATAATATAATATAATATAATATAATATAATATAATATAATACGATATGATATGGTATGATACGATATGATATGATATGGTATGATATGATATGATATGATATGATATGATACGATATGCTATGATATGATATGATACTATATGATATATGATATGGTATATGATATATGATATATGATACATGATATACGATATATATGATGTGATGTGATATGATATGATATATGATATGATATGATAAAACACAACACAATATAATATAATATAATAAGAGTATGTGATTGAACAAATTTATGTGTGCATTTTTTGGTTTATCATACAGCAAACAACTTCTTTAATGCACGGACATGAGTAACAAATGGGTTTCCCAACTTTTCTTGGAAGGACTGTTCGATATCTACAAAAGAGTGTTGACAAAAATTTAGCGACCTCGTTTCGAATCCTGTGCCTTCACAATACGCATAATTACTGATGTCCACTCAAGTGCAATATCTCCTGTTTAAAAGCTTGTGTACAGGTAGTGGATTGCACACGAAGTATATAATCCACCCGGACACTGTTCATTTGGTGTGTCCCAGTACTGCCTTCTGCTGGCGGTGCCTAGTAGTGGTGATGTTTACCGGTGAAAAGTGTCGATAACATAGCCCAATTCATTATCTGAAGTGGATTGGATCCGACTCATCTATCCTGTTCGCTTTCTTAGTGTCTGTATAGGATAAACCATGAGATAAAGTACACGTGCATTCGAGAGAGCCAAGAGACCGAATCGGAAACGGTTTTAAAGATGCCAAGAAACCCCATTTTGTATGTAATAGATAAGATATGGTTTAGAAACCAGAAATGTCGATATTCTAATTAAAACAAGGAAGCGTCTATTAAAAAGTTAGGAATGAAATCCTATTCCATTGGTCTCATAGTTATCTAATGGCGCCGTGTCTTTTGCTCTATAGCATGGAATGATGGCGACTAATGAAATCGAATTGGCACAGAATAGAGCTGTCTTTTTATTATTTCAACTACCACCCCGATATTTGTCGTTAGGGTGAAAAGAACCCGCGAAGGGAACCCCGTAAAAACGATCCGTGACAAAGACCAGTTTCGAAATGGGCACATCCAAACCACAAGCTAAAACATTTCCTTCACGGCCCTATTTTCGGGACGTACACATTTCTGCATCAACTGTGTTAGCTTCATTTTAAAATTGACGGAGAAAATAGCTTTGTGGTTCTAATATGAAATACGTAGAAAGTCAATTACCGCCTGACACAACATTGTACTTTCACGTAAGTTAAATGTTTCGGTCACTTCGAACAATAATCAGGCGCTACGTATGGAAACTTAAAATTAAAGTAAGAGCACAATAAACGCACATACGAAGGCTTCCCGGAAAGTATCCGTCCATTATGAATATCTCGAGAACCAGTCGTGTTGTCTTGATGTAACTTGCCAGTCAGTCAAAGGAGAACTTCCTGTGCATTTGTGAAGAGTTACTCTCCCGTAGGGCTAGTCAGTCGGCACTGAGACGACGTTGACTGAGTTTGTGTTCTGTGTGACCGTCACATTCACAAATCTCCTCCCTTTAAACTGCGATTTTAGCTTTGAGAAAAAAAAAACCGTAAGTAGCAGGGAGCCAAATCTGGGCTGTAGGGTGACTGAAAGATCTGGGAGTTGTGATGCTTTGCCAAAAAAAGTCTGCACGAGAGCTCTAGAATGGGCAGGCGCACTGTCGTGATGGAGCTGATCTGGTCGGTCGGTCACTGTGAATGCAACAGTCACACAGTACACAAGCTCAGTCAACGGCGTCTCACTGGCGACTGACTAGTCCCACGGGAGAGTGACTGTTCACAGATGCGCAGTAAGGTCTTCTCTGACTGGCTGCCAAGTTACATCAAGGCCACGCGATTGTTTCTCGAGATATTCAAAATGGACGGATACTTTCCGGCCAGCCCTCGTATTTTCTTGTGAGGCCTCACAATTTATTGCAGATAAAATTCTAGGTCACTCATTATGAATGAAAGTCGCTGTCGTAATGTTATCGCACTACTGCTGTAACATCAGTGTTTCTATAGTACTTTTGTTTGTACTTAGTTAAATATACCTTATATATAAATCGAAAGGAATAAATTTTAAAACTCAAAGACTTCTCTATTTCAGACAATGTCCACGCCCTAGAGACCATACAGACGCTTATCAATACACAGAGGTGGATTTTCCACTAAAGCCACGCTTTTTGCCATATTATAGCTCACGGAACCCTACAAAAGCTACAGAACATACCGAAGAACCTGTTCACAATAAGTCAAATGTAAAATTAAATACCAGCATTTGTTTACCTTTTATATATGTTACGTGTAAAAAATCAAATATTAACACCAAACTGATCGATATCCTGATCGTTTAGCCCGACACATCGAATGTCTATGGCAAATTCCGCTAATTGACTTGACTGCAGAATCAGGAAGCTTCTGTATTGAAGCAGCGATTGATTGTGTGCTATCAGTGACGGAATGATTAGTGTCGAATGTACCCACACGAATTTTAATTCGTACATACAAATTTAGCACTTGAAATAAAACTCTTCTGCCATTACGAATTTTCTTCTCTCGTAATTCTTGATATCCTTTGCGGAACCCGGGAATTCCGCGGTACACAATTTGAGAAAGGCTGCTCTATGTAAAGCGCCTGGGGGATGAAGCTTCCCACCCACTTTCTTCCAGTACAGAAGTAAAAAATAATTGGAACTAGAAATTCGTCCCTGCAAATGTCTTCATATCCTGCGTTAAGTTTTGTAATTTCGTGTTTGAAAGCATACGAATCTGCAAGTATTTATAAATAAGGACTTAAGCTTGAGGTAAACCAATTTATATATTCGAATTTCAGGTAAAGAAAGAATTATGTTTATTTACATATGAGAAGTTGTTTCTGAGCTTTAAGCAAAGAAAGTTCATTTGTGCTATACGCAAGGCAAAGAGTACTTGTGAGATTCATGTAAAGCAAGTTATATGAGTTTCAGGTGAAGTATGGGGTACATACAAATGATAAAGTTGAAAATTAAATTCAATAGATAACATTCAGTTCCCACGCCCAACATTATGCTTGAAATCCACTTAGCACATCCGAAGAGGAAACACAAGACGGAACAAACACTACTTGCCTGGTGTAACCGCGTTAGGAAATGCGGGCAAAAATTAATGTTACTTTCAAAGCACTAAAAATGTAATTAAATGCTTTTATACCATACCCGAAGTATCTAATGATCCAGCCTCCTGTGAAATGGGTACGAGGTGTTTTCCGGGGGTAGAGGCGGCCGGGACGTGGGATTGACTCCCCACCCCCATCTAGTGTGCCGAGGTCCTAGAAAGAGTAGAGCCATACCTCTACTCAACCTAAGGGCCTTCGTGGCCTACAAAAAGGGTGAAACGTATCTACCAATGTCTCTAATATTGATTTCATTTAATGGAAATTTGCAATTACCTAAAGACCTCACGGATGCACTGACAATAAAGAATATTTCCTAAGAATTTAAGTTTATTAAATTCAGAGCCATTTTCTCAAGGCTCAGAGTTCATAGACCGTTTAAGAGTAAACCCATCGGAAGCAGGGGAAAGAATAATTGCTTATCTGACAAGGACTGACTCACAGAAAGCTAAGAAGAGAGTAGACAATATTTGGGTCAAACTCGGGACATCATAAAAAAGCAGAAATGATGGCCAATCAAAAATGACGTTCGGTATTTCTGCAGTTTCAAGGCAAAAATTTCGGTTCATTTCACTCCAATTGCTGCAATACAGGCGAAATGAATCTACCGAAGCTAGTCGAGATGACAAATTTTATTACACAGTCAGAAATGGAGCGGAATTAAAGAGGTTTATGGGGCTGGAACAAACTAGAGATGTCAAGCTGGGTATTCACTTGCCCTGGTATCTGTACTGAAAGGAAAACTTGAAATATTTTGAACAGTTATTTTTGTTTGTCAGTGACATAATCTGCGTCAGTGGTTTTATTAATGTTTGTCAGTGGAAAATAACTCAGCTCCGTATTATGTTCTACCTTACAGTCGAACACTGCAAAGTGTAACTGAAAACTTCTGACCCAGGAAATGACAAGAATAAATTAGGCCTCTTAACAAGAAAAGAGTAAGTTCCACGAGAGAGAACAGTCAAACAAGAATGTGTTTTACGCGAAAAGACTTTCATTAAAATAAGTGCAGAAATTAAATAAGATAAATAATCATCTACAAATATAAGACAGAATTACAAAATTGCAAGTTTAGGACGAACTTAAAAAACTGGGACACTTCCCAAAAACATTAGGTAGAAAAACAAATAAATCATTTGAAAGTGTCATCCCCGTTGCGTGTGTGATAACTGGAAAGGGTGTGTAGCCAAACACAACTATGTCAATTAAGATGTGTAATGATTATACTAGACAACTACATGTTTCGGCCCATACTGGCCATCTTCAGGTTGTCTTCAAGAGAACTTAAGGTCCTACTATATATATAGTAGGAATTTAAATTCTCTTGAAGACAACCTGATGATTGCCAGTAGGGGCCGAAACATGTAGTTGTCTAGTATAGTTATTAAACATCTTAATTGACATAGTTGTGTTTGACTACATACGCTTTCTACAACTAAATCAGTAGATGTGTATAACATGTGAGGAATAACGTGAAACCTGCCAGTGACATTTAAGACGGTGGCAGAGACGTGAAATTTTCTAGGTCAATTTTCATATTTGTCTTAGGACATCAAACGAGCCAGGGGACGAGGGTTGCATAAAAATATTAGTCAGAAAATTTGAGATTATTCGACTACTTGTGGGTTCTAGGTGCAGATAGGATCTTATAGAAGCAAGAGTATAGTGGTGTAGACTAGCCTCATACCCATGAGTCGTTCTGGCGACAGGCGAATATAAAAATGAATAATGAACTTTCATGTTGTATAAAATAAGAGGAAATTCTCGAGTTGCTATGCATCTTTTAAGTTCTTAATGAGGACGACATTACATGGCATGGGATAGTTCGTTGCTATTCATCTGTATTCAACATTAGTCCAAAAAACATACTATGCAAAGTCGTATAAAAAGAAGAGAACACCAAGTGACCCTATACCTGACACTCTATCTTGGCAGTTCTCTCCTTTCCAGCCAAAGCACAACAGATTCAGTAAATTAATTTAGTACACTGACATAATTGTATTCCTAAATAATCTCCATAAATCGCTAATTATATTTATTGCGAAGTTTGGAACAGCTCTGTCTTCTTCGAAGTTACATACGTGTATTTAATTGAGTGGCAAAGTATTATTAGTTGGAATGGAGGAATGTAACTGAAGCACAAATAATTCTGTCTTTTATTTGGGTTGTGTCTGAATGCAACTTCCAATGGACACCGGTAAATCTGTTGTCGTGGTTTCCGCAGTTACCGCTGGCAGATTTCTAGACAGTTCCGCTAGTTATGTCGTGACCAGTTCCTTCCACGTCTTCTCCAATTTATTACTCACTTATCTCCCATTGGTTCCACACCATATTGACTCAGATATAGACGGAATCAAATAAAGTGAAATGCAAACTTGATGCAACTAGGTAATTTTATTGATGTATTCTTAGCTCGACATGTTTTGGGCGTATGCGACCAAAACATGTCGAGCTAAGAATACATCAATAAAATTACCTAGTTGCATCAAGTTGGCATTTCACTTTATTTCATGAGGAAGATGCACGGTCAAACAACCCTCATAGACAGAATCATTAATCAAATATGAAGTGAATAAATAAATATATGTGTAAGTGAACTAAGCAAAGAATAAACAAACACATTGGGATGCCAGAAGACATCATGATGTCGCGAAGGGAGTTTACGTTGCTTTGATATGCAGTTTTAATTATTCGTTTTTCCTCCCCTAGAAGCACGAAAAACTGACAAAAAATCACGTGACCCAAGGCTGTGTTATCAGTTATCTCATCATCTATGTGGGCTCTAGACAGGGTAGATTATGCTGAGCTAACTTGCTGTATGAGTAGAAATAATGTGAATAAAATTAGCTTCCTACGACTAATGAGATAATAGTCGTCTCTTTTCTCATTTCAAGCATTCTAAATTCACATTAAAACAGTGGCATTTTCTCACGACGGTTAACCGCCTAGCTCTCGTGACGAAAAGTGGGGAAGCCCGAGAGATTTAAAGCAGGACGGCGGCCAGCCTTACGTCACACGCGAATGTGCTACGTTTATCAGAGTAAACAAACCTGGCAATTTCGGAAAAAAATTAGCGATTAGAATAACCGGCAGCCGGGTTCAAAAACTGTCTATATCTGAGGCAAGAAAATTTCATATGCAGAAGGAAACAAGTGACTCTATGTGAAAACATGAAGTAATATATAGCGTGGAGAGCAGACAACACACCGAAAAGAAAAAAGAAACTAAATTTAAACTGAGGCAAAAACTTGGAAGAAACAGAGAAAGGAAAGCAAAAAAAAAAGAAAAGATAGAAAGAGAGGAGACTAGCGAATAACGTTAAAAAATAAAGTATTAAATAAATTAGAAGAGGAGTGAATTAAATAAAATAAAAATAAAATATGGGAAAACCAGGATAAATAAAGGACAGAATGTGGTAGCTGAGGGTGCAAAGAAAATAAACTATTCTTGTATCGATTTCGATCACCGTATTCCAAGACAGAAGCCTATTTTTGACACCCATGTAACTTGTTATTTGATGACTCTCTTATTTGCTAAGATTTTATAGCGTCGTTGGTACAAAATCACATACAAGTGTGGAGCACTGATGACATCATACTGACAGGCGAAAACCGAAATACTCTGTATAAAATCTGTGCCAGTGCCACTACACCTAACCACAAGTTCCATATAAAATTTACGTGATAGAACAAGGGCTTTCGTTTTACGAGGACGGCGATTAACCGCCTTAGCGATGGAATGGCCTTCCTCTTAATATAACAGTCACACTGCATAATTACCAACTTGTATTTAACAACTTAAAAGTAAAATATATTAACTTACCCGTTACAGTCTTAAATTTACCAGCATTTGTGTCATTACTATGTGATAAGATAAACTACAGGAGTAGCCGTCGGAATTGGAAAAAAAAATTAAAAACATTTTTCTGTGACAACTGTTCACACAGCAGCTACAAATCTAATCACATGTTATAGCCTTTAAAGGAAATTCGCAAAGCCAATTTACAAAAAAGACGGAAATCTAACAATCTTTTGCAATGATAATCTTTTTTATTATCAACCTGATGCACAAATTATTTATTTTAATACATTTATTACATTCCTCTACATGTTTAGAGCACTATTATGCTCATCTTCGGGAGGAAAATTGTATTAGTACAGCATCTGGTATCGTCACTCTCTTTAGGTGACTGTTCAGTACACAGGCTACGAGAGGACTCAAGTCTTCTCGTAGCCTGTGTACTGAACGGTGACCAGACGAGAGTGACGGCACCGGATGCTGTACTAATGCAATTTGTCCTCCTGAAGATTAGCATAATAGCGCTCGAAACATGTAGAGCAATGTAATAAATGTATTAAAATAAATAATTTGTGCATCAAATTGGTACTAAAAAAAAGAATATCATTCTATTAGGACGCACAGTCAACTAAACATTAAAAAATTTTTGTCAGCGTACCAGGATGAACTTATTGCCAGTGAACATACTGCCATGAATGTCCTTCAGAATGAACCCTCGAAGTCATCAGATTTCTTGCCTATGATTTCTTACTCTCAGAATTTTGCTAAAGACATTGCCTATCTCTGTCATTGGCCGACGACATTAGATCTCACACGGACGACAAAAAAGTGTGCCAAAACTCTCGACTACTGGCGCCCACCCAACGTCCTTCTCACTAGATACCAGAAGATCTGTCCCCTTGTGTGAAGCGGCTAGGGCGTGAGGCTGACCACTCACCCTATTTACGGCCGACGTTAAGACTGAGTGAACTTATATCTCCAACCCCTTGTGAGACATCTTGGCGTAGACAGAGACAAATTTACTTCAAGGAAGTGGCCATGATGTTATTTTTATTCTCATAACAGATGTGGCAGTAAACTTTACTGACTGCCAATACTGAAGACAAGCTGTTAAGTATTAGTTTAATTATTCATTGCACACTGTGTGTAAGGACTAAGGATCAATATAGGTATAATCTGTTGTCGCAGAACAAACAGCCGTTTAAGCTACGAGAGATCGAAATGCCTTTTCCCAGACGGGAAAACTTGTTTGCAAAGTTGTTCCCCAGACTGAGATTCTTCAAAAGAACTATTTCCACTCGTTTTAAGATTTATCGCTATTTCTTATTCACAATCGTGTTCACATCTCATTCGAAGCATTGTCTTCAAACGACCTATGACTCCCCATCTTCACGGAATATATCTGCAGCTATAGTTCGGTTTTTTTTTAACTCCCAGCTTCAATTCTCAGGACCGGACTCTGGTCGTAACGACTGTCTTATCCAAAGTGAAAAAAGGGATTTGGGGAACTGAAGTTGCGGAGAAAGGGGTTTAGGAGATAGCTTTAATCTTTAATTCATTTTTCACTCTACACAAACAGCATCTGAGCGCAGACCAGCACGGCAGTTAAAGTGAAGAGCAGCGTTCTAAGCTCGCTATGGCATACAGCCGAGAATATAAACTGAAACCGTGCCACACAGCAAGCAGGTCTGTGCCGCTACTGCACAGTAATATTTCTTATTTTATTACCGTCGTCTGATAAAACTGTACACAAAAGGTTTTGTTAAGTAAAACACATTACAACCGGACAACATGTCTCGGCATTACTTTGGCGTATTTAGGTTTTACTGCAGTAACTACAGAACTGTTAACAGTCTGCACTGATTGAGACATGGTCATAATGTTGGTTATTTCTAATTCTTTATTGTTTCGGACATTAAAATATTAATATTAATTAAACGTTATAGGATTTTGAATATATAAATTCAAAATAAATAAATGTATAGGCGGCGTGTATTCCTTCATTTCGTACGAATTTATGTATGAATTTAATTGGAGCACAAGAAAACGAAACAATTAAAAGCAACATAGGCAAGCCAAACATGAAACGTCACCTAACTGAAGAATGTGAGAAGGAATGACACAACCAAGTGTCACTGTATTATTTCTTTTAGAACTGTATTGTCATTTAAATATGACACAAGAGGAGATTTCAATTAAAATTATATGATTATATACTGCACAATAACCGTATCTCAAAAACCATTTAATGTACAGTTTGGGGCAAAATAACCTCCCTACATTTTAAGGTGAATAACCAAAAAAAACTATTCGAGATATAAACACTATTTTAGTTTTGGATTCTGAAACTACAACATGGGAAGTTTTAAATCACATAGTTCTAAAAAGAATATCTTGCAAGTGGTGGCCGTTGTTTGCGTGGTGTTTGCGTGCAGAGCGCCTGGGAGACTGCAAAACGGACCGTCTGACAGCCTCGATGTTCTCTGGTGTTCGAGAGGTCCGT
>Ga0136643_10003031_pt1 | contig 22343 bp, 8 predicted proteins | sample TergutLab28metaG_FD_96883 | JGI IMG/M metagenome (GOLD analysis project Ga0136643, IMG submission 96883) | Labiotermes labralis P1 segment gut microbial communities from Petit-Saut dam, French Guiana - Lab288 P1 (version 3) (version 3) | ecosystem: Host-associated > Arthropoda: Insects >... | reverse complement strand
TCGCAGAGACCTCTACCTGACAACACACAACACTCACAACAGACAGACATCCATGCCCCCGGTGGGATTCGAACCCACAATCTCAGCAGGCGAGCGGCCGTAGACCTACGCCTTAGACCGCGCAGCTACTGGGACCGGCAACTGACCAGTTATATTTGTAAATTACTGTTATCCTGCACATAGTTTTTAAAATGATGCATTTTGCACATCGACGACCGGCATTTCTTTGTATATAAATCTTTCTGAAGATAGCTTTCTCGTGCCGAAACATGTAGGAGGTTATATTTTGAGATAATACAATTTAAGTATTTTTAAAATATAAGCGAATATTGTTGGAATTGTATGGCAGTATCGTCAATGCACAGAGTGTGAATAACATGAAGGCAATACATCTGAGTAATGTTACCTGGACTGTGCTGGCTCAGTGTTTGGAATAGAGTGACGGGCTTTCGTGATAGCGATGTTGAAATGTTGGGTTTGATGCCGCATAGTTGGTCAGTGACGTTTAATTTCATGGTACAGCTCAGGCAGTTAGTAGACGTCTTCTCGCCGCGGACATCTGGGTTTGATCCCAGAGGATTCTATGTTGGACGTGTGGTGCACAGAGTGCAACTGAAACAGGATGGCAGTACCACCGAATAGTTCGGTTTGTCCCTGTCAGTTATTATTACACCAATCCGATATAATCTTTTTCATTCATTTTTTTCAAAACTGATTAATCCATGTACTGAAAACCTAGGCATAGATAAAAGTAGGGGTGGGGGAGCTTTTATTTTGTTCACAACTTTGTGATTTTCAAGTACTTTAAAAAAATGTTGAAATAAATAAATAAATAATTTTCTTACTAGAAAAGAGGGCCTAATGAAATCTGGGCCTTTTCTTTTGAATTTTACGCAGCGTAGAATTGTGGTTTCTTGCCGACTTTTCTGGACACCATATTGTTTCTATCTTGAAGGGTCATGCAGTCTTCTTGGACTGCTTGACACTTGAAGATGGGACCGGTGGTTTGTGCCGAAACGTCGGTAAGAAACTACCATTACACGCTTCTTAATATCCTCAAAATATACAGTTCTCATCTGAATCGCGGCGGAATCCTGAAATCACGCATAGGATGTAATAAATTTGAAATCTGAATGAATTTCTATATTCATTCATTTTCGAGGGATTTTTGTAAGTGTATAAAACTTTGCTCCTTTTATCACGTGTAACAGTGCTTCTGCCTTTTTTGAAACAGTGTGATTAAAACCGTGGGTAGAATTAAAGGCCGTCTTGCAGAATGTTAATTATTGTAAGTGTCTAAGGAAAGAAAGGGACGAATTCAGACCTATCCACGCCCAGACAGACAGTTGGACGTGACGTATAGGACATAACTGACCTACACAATCTGAATGTACTTTCAGGTCATTACATGGTTATTGTAGGAGGGATAAAGAAATAACCATCTAAGTGTGCATCACAGTACATTCAGTTTATGGTTATCCAACATTAAGTTCACTTTGGAACAAGAGATTCGGTTCGGTAAACAGTAACCCGTATTCTTCTAACCTGTCGATGTACAAAACGAAACTTTACAACACTGCAACCCGTCTGTTAGTAAATGTGATTTTTTTAATTGTAGGTAATAAATCATTTAATAATTGTAACATTTTGAACTGCTTACAGAGTTGGTGCGGAGCTTTAAAATGTATATCTGTAGCTCAAAATTAACATACTTGTTCGTGTCCTAGATATCTGTCGAGTAACAGCCAAACAATAACGTTCCTGGACGCTAAACAATGTCCGGGGATGTGGAAAACTCTTTGACGGCAGTGTCGTCTGGTATCGCCGAGAGACTTGCAGATGTACCTCGGTTAGCTGCGTAGGCTTTCCGTGTCTTCTTCTAAGGTTTACACCTGTATGGCAAAGGCTGAACTTGTCCCGTTGACTCGATTGTCTGAGACTTCTGACTCACATTTTCAGTCTTTTTTTATAACGCTTCTTGATCCCCACTATCAAAATAAGCACACAACCAAGATTAAGGCCTGGTTCAGAAATTACTTTTTCTGAATTGTTCACATACTTTTTCAGTATAGGTGTCGGATCTTTTCAAATCTTTTGGAAGAAATTTAAAAAATGTAACTATCGCTAAACGTCAGGGACATAATGTGTTCTCATTTATCCATATTATCTAAGAATAAATAAAGTTTGCCATTGGAAGGAATGAAAGACTGAAGTTACGTAGTTGATATTGTTATTTGTAAGTGACATTTACTCATTTATATTAATAAGTTGATTTACAAACTTCCCCTAATCTCAGAACGCCCCTTTATAATTATTGTATGAATACAAATGATTTTGGGTTATAAAAAAATTAACTTATCTTTATATGTAAGGTAAATCAATTCCTGTAGAATCCTATTACAGGACCAGAGGGTACCAGGAGTTTAAGGCTCCCTGATTTCGAGACAATCGGCAATTGAAGGTGGTAGTGTTATAACCTCTACGCTGTGTCCGCCTTTACCCCCTAGGAAATATTTCTAGTACACATTCCTGTTAGAGGCTAAGTTGACCCCTGGGCCATATTTCGGCCAGAATCGAGCCCGCGACCTTCGAGCTTGTAGTTATTTTTATGAAGGGAGGATTGATTCACTTAAAACTGACATTTGTACTGGCATTCCAAAATACATTTCATTGCTACAGTATTGCAGTACCCAGAGTGGTTACCATAATTACCGCAAAACAATAATTTCCCCCTACTGTGGGCTGTGTCATGGCACAGGCCTTTAGTAGCTGCCTTATCGGCGGAGGTTCGGTTTTTATCCCAGGCCAGTCAGTTTAGATTTTGTCGCATAAGAAGTGACACTGGAACAAGTTTTATTCCTAGAAATCAGCTTGGGCTTTCACCTGTGGTGTTATTACACCAATGATCTATACTCACTTTCTCATCTATCCTTACGCAATAGGAGCTTTAAATTGAGAGTGTCCTTGTATAACAATTTAGAACTACTTATTAGGCTTACTGAGAGAGGACCACCGCTTCTAGCATTCTACCACAAACCCTACCAGTCGTTTGGCTTGACCATGCAAGAGTTACGTGGAAGAAAGGTTTAAAACAGTAACAATGAAATATGAATGCGAGTCAGACATAGCGGGTAGTGTGAGTGAAGGGACGATGACGACTAATTGCTCGCTTGATTTGGCTAAGCTTGTGCCGTTTTCTGGATGCAGAGGTGATGTATTTGTTAACGTCTACTTCACAGAACCTCCCTCCGCAGACGCGAATAAAAGACGGGGCGAATACAGCAGACAAAGATGCATTTAAATATAACTTTAATATTGTACATTTTCCACGCAATTGTATTATATACATTATATTTAATACCAACTTGTTGCACAAAGTTTTTGTAATTTTATGTTTTTATATTGTATGTAACCACGTACTGATTTTAATCATTTTACAATTTCATCTTAATTGTAATTTTAATAACGTATGTAGTGTTTCTGCCACACAAGTTGAAGCATACGCTGTAAACGTCGAAAAACTAGTGAGCTCCCTGAAAATGGTCAACAACTAAGGCCGTAACATGTCGGTGAAAAAATTAACGAATGAAAACCACTACAGACCACAAGGATGGAGAACAATTGGATGACCGAAGAAGCGTTGGCTCGAGCAGCTGTAACTCTGGAGACGGAACGGATCAAAGGGTCCAATCCTTGATGTTTATGATGATGATGATGATGATGTTGAAAACGTTGTGCAACGAGTTGGTATTAAATATTAATTTTATTTAGATTTTTTCGTCAGTTTCCGTGCCGTTTTTCTCTCCAAGTATTTTGCTACCTATAGTCAGACGGTAGGTATGTCATTTTTGAATTTCTGGTGGATTTTTTAAAACATTCCTTCAAAATTATAAAGTTTTAAATTTATTTTTAATTTTTTCGTGTTTGTACGGTTTATTTTGTATAGGAGATGTTCTTATATTCTCTGTTGCACAGTGTCACAGGCACCGTTAATAACCTATGTGTTGAATTCACATTAAGTTCTGTAATCTGAAGACTTACAATCAATTAATCAATCAATGAATAAATCATTTAGGTGTTACAGTTTCATTAGTTACAATAAAAATCTTTTGTGAAGTATCTCTCCGTCTCTTGCGGCAGGGAGACAGACTGCATTGTAGAACTTCGTAATTCGGGTTACAATTCAGCATTTAAAATAGTTGCGTTTGTTTTATAGAACAGGATGCAAATAATACTACTCAGACGTAAGAGAAAATGTGGGCCGGGATAGCGTAGTCGGTATAGCGACATGCTACGACCTGGACGGTCTGGCTATCGAATCCCAGTGGAGGCAAGATTTCCGCGCCCATCCGATGAGTACCGGCTGTCTTTCCCAATATACGTAAAGCCGCCGGGCGTGACGTTGACCACCCACCACTATGTAGCGCCGAGGTTGACGTAAGATTTAGAGCTATACCACCACTCTCCATGTGGGTCTTTATGACCACTTCTAGGGTGGTTTACCTTTACCTTTACCAGATCTAAAAAAAAGTAAGTAGCAAGAGTCTGAAAAAAATTACGTAATCAGCAGCTTCATGACTTACACCAGATTTTATTGTGGAAACCACAACACGAAGGATGTGATGGACGGAGTATGCAGTATGCGTAGGAGAACTGAGGAGTTCACATAAAATTTTAGGATGAGTATGTTATTATTGTTGTTATTATTAATTATTGCAATTGAGTTTTCACTCTGTGGCAGTAGTCCTTACACTAGTACAAGACAAAATGAATAAGAATAAATGTACATAAACTAAACAATACAAAAACATAGTATATACAAGTACACATATTACCAAAACACCCACACAGTTGTCAGAACACCCTCACGTACACTCACCCACAAATTACAAAACAAGTTAAAACAACCGCAGTACAAGATACACATCAAATGAAACAGTCACAATACAATAAAGTACCCTCAGTATAAGGGCAGACATTGTCAGAGATTTTTTTTACAGAGGACATCCCGCTGTGTTTATGAACTTACAACAAATCGTTATAGTTCCTTCACACACAGCCAGGTTTTTGTTCGGCAATCACTACATGTTTCGGTCTAAACAGTCCATCATCAGGCCACCATTAACAATCCGTTTGGTAATATCCTGGTCGGTGATTGTGTGTGAAAACATCAAATATAGGTAGAAAAATTGTTAAAACAGTTGAAGTAAGATTTTTACACACACAAAAATCTTATTTCAACAACGTTAGTAATTTTTCTTCCCATAGGGGACGTTCTTACATACAACTTGGACACAGTCACCGACCAGGATATTACCAACCTCAGCTATTTTTATATAGCTCTATATAAATTATAAGGAAGAGTTCATATCTTAGGATGTCCAAAACACGGCGAATGAGATGAATGGGACATGTAGCACGAATTTTACATATTAGAATGTATATAAAATTTAATAATCATGTCTGAAGGAAAGTGGCCACTTAGGGTTCCATGGGAAGACACTGTTCTAGCTGGTACTGCAGAAATATGCTACATTCTTGTGAATTAGAAGATATTCTAGACGCTGGGTGTTAATGGCATACAATGCACTTTGTAGTTTCACACAAGGCAGTTGACATTTTGTGTAGCTGTGACAGTATTTCCCTCTCAAGAAATATGCTGTTTGAAATATGTTACCTAGGCTTGTGTGGAGTGGTCAAGTAACTTGTTTATTTATCTTAGTAATTAGCCAACTTGATGCACAAAATCTGTTTTACAATAAGTTTATTTCATGCCTCTACATGTTTCGAGCACCATGTGCTCATCATCAGGAGGTCAAAATTGTATTATACAGCCTCTGGTATCATCACACTGAAACAAGCGAGTGGTCTAATATTACAAAAATACAATTCTACAAATATGAGCAAATACTCGTAGTAGTAAAATTTATTGTGAATTTTTCGGGTGTGATTACTGTGCATCACTTACTATAAAAATGTTATGTCATGTAGAGGTTATGTTTATCCAGTTATTAAACTTATTAGAAAGGTACTATGTCTATTTACATTTATGTTTGCTGTATGTATGTTATAGAAGTAGTGCCTTTCTAATAAGTTTAATAACTGGATAAACATAACCTCTACATGACATAACATATTTATAGTAAGTGATACACAGTAATCACACCCGAAAAATTCACACATAAATTTTACTACTATTTGCTCATATTTATAGAATTGTATTTTTGTAATTTTAGACCACTCACTTGTTTTAGTGTGATGATACCAGAGGCTGTATAGTACAATTTTGACCTCCTGATGATGAGCTCATGGTGCTGGAAACATGTAGAGGCATGAAATAAACTTACTGTAAAACAAATTTTGTGCATCAAGTTGGTTAATTACGAAGATAAGTTTACTGAGATGCACGGTCAGCAAAACATCAAAAGGTAACTTGTTGTTTATCCTGTACGTACATAGAGAATTTAGTAACTATAAAATGCATTTAGACTGTAGTCGGTCATAGATTTTTCTGTTGAAAATTTTATTGGTGTTAAAAAAGATGCTCTGACGTGACCCTGCGTTTACTTTTCCTGATAGAATGAGACGTTAGTACATTTTGAGCAGCTACCTCGTAACTGCAAAATATTCTCATACATGCTCGTTCATTACAACACAGAGGGGATTGGCACGAAATGCTGTGATGTGAACAACAAATCGGTAGCTTTACATGTAATTAAACCAGCTAATAACTACGACGCTTCGTTGAGGACAGGACAGGTATTTACACAACTGAAGAGCTAATGCTGCTGAGTATGACAGAACAGAGGATTATCTACAAATACTTCCATTTATTTTTTTGTGCAAGACATGTTCATTGTCGTTATGAACATTACACTTGCACGGCTTGATATAAAAGACAAATTCATACATTGCTTGTCTGCAACATGCAACATGGCATTTGGAGTTTTATTCATTTTATATCTGGGACGCTTATTTGCCTCAGCTAAAGCAGTGCTCGCCAGAAAACTTTGCCGCGATGAAAAATACAAAATTTTCAAATACTGATTAGTTAAAGTCTTGCATCCTTGCTTTCTATTCTTAAGGTGATGTATCTCACTTTATTGTAATATTAAAACAACAAACCAATTATATGTCCGTTGTAAACAACGTATGTTTATATTAAGATACAGATCCAGCTGCATGTTTCGGCTATTTATCTAGCCAAAATCGGGCTTGCATATAATAATAAAAAAGATAACATTTTACATCTGCATTCGCATTCTTGAGAGTATATCGATTGTAGATGTAAAATTTTATCTTTTTATATTCTTATATATAGCCTGTTGATGGCTAGACAAATAGCCGAAACATGTAGCTGGATTTGTATCGCATGAGTTGTATTCGACGGACACAAACAGTTCGTTCACCGTTGTAATCTTGCTCCTTACTTGTTGTCGAGCTACACAGTTGCTATGTAGCAGGCATGTTTAAAACCTTCGGAGCACTTAAGGAAGTAAGCACTATTGATACCGAAAGATTTATGGCAACCGATACTGTACTACAGGCCAGGGGATGTACCGTCCAGTGGTAACACAATTACGTGGTTTGGAGTTCTCACAGCTTTGTGTCTTGTGGTGCATTGCGCGTTGTCGATTACTGATTACTCCCCAGTGTTCTGTAGGAGCTGCTGTCCTCTCCTTATGATAGTCAAAGAAGAAGAATAGAGAGGAGAGCCTTATTTGAATACCCCGAGAGTGGAGGCAGCAAGCATCTCCGAAAAGTCCGTGACTAAATACGAATCGACACCGCATCTTATTTCCAGAGACGTTCTTCTTGGTTGGTGGCAATGTCTTCGCTGGTTGTTTATAAAACTACCTGCAGGCTAGCACACTTGAGACTCGTTATTATTTCCATTTGTATTTTGTTAAATACTCAGAATACGAAAAACATTTATTCAAATAACAATTGCATTTATTGAAGAGCCCTGTATTTAGTTACCTAAACTTTTTATTCAGTCAGTGATTTTGAGTTACACAGTAATTTTTTTTCATTATCCCTTGTGTTCTGCTAATGTTTAATCGATACTGACCAACAGTAAATTGAAGTTATAACACTTCAATTATTAACCAACAATTGCACTTACATAAATTCCACAAAAACACTTAAAAAAATTAAAATCACTCCGACATGTTTCGATCTTTTGTAGATCATCATCAGGGAGCTATGTTTCTCCTTGCTAAAGTTACATCATAACATTCACAATTTAATTCGTTTCTGTAAACATGGTGTTGTGGCAGCATGTCATGTGTGGGAATGCGCTGTCCCTCATTACGTAGCATACGACGCACACCTAGTCAGCTGCCCTCTCAACAGCATATTCCCACACAACATGACATGCTGCCACAACACCGTGTTTACAGAAACGAATTGGATTGTGAATGTTATAATGTAACTTTAGCAAGGAGAAACATAGCTCCCTGATGATGATCTAAAAAAGATCGAAACATGTCAGAGTGATTTTAATTGTTTTAAGTGTTTTTATGTGGAATATATGTAAGTGCAATTTTTGGCTAATAATTGAACTGATTTTACGAAATGCACGGTGCAACAAAAGGTTTAAAGTAATAACTTTTGGTGTAGCTCCCAATACCGAATTTAATCAAATTGTGTTCAATGATTTCGGAAGACGGAACATGTAGATGGACATAGGGAATACGTAACTTAATTGTATGAAAATTGTACACGTAAGAATAAAATGTATTTTGGTGCCTTCGGATTATTATGTCCTACTGTACTTATTTACATTAGGAAATAGAGATTACGTTTGTATTCGCCACTGAACAGCATTACGAATCTTTACAGAAACATTTTAATATATTTTTGTCCTTATAGTTTATATGCAGGTAATGCCAACGCCATTGCGCACTTCAACTCTCACGCGAACTGCAAGGCAAGAGCAGGGCTGTCTCACTTCTGTTCTGAAGCACTTAACCGTTCGATTCGGAAACCATCTAGTAAAAATATCGGCTACCCTGATTAAAGGTTCCAGTGACTTGTGCCGATATTTTAAGGAAAATGGCGGGCACAATTCCATTAGCAGGCAACGGCTGTTGTAATTCAAATTCGTCCTAGGTCTCTGTCAATACTAATGATTACTGTATGTATCACCAGTTTTAGCGTAAAAAGGTATCCATTTAACCACAAAGTGCATTTATGTGTTTTGTATGGATCTCAGAACAAGCAACGATTATTTCGTTCTACGCACAGCATAAACTGGTTTGTTTTTTGTAACTGGAACCGAATGTGTTTACTGCGCAATAGGAACTGAATTTTTAAATATAATTTATGTTACGCTTAGTAAATAATGGTACGATTTCTTGCTCCATAACCAATTATAAAATTGTCTTTAAATGTACTTTTTTTTTGGCAAATAGTCAAAGAAAGTTATACAATCATTAATCTTGTTTATGCCTTCTTGCTTAATTTTATTATTGTCCGTTGTTGGATATTATTTAAGTTTACGAAGTCACAGCATTGCATGAAAAGCAGCTGGAGTTTGAACACGAGTCGTGTGGAATATAATGCTTGACTATAAAGAAAAGACGAAGAGTCAAATCATGCAATGAAGTCTCATACTTTCAGAGACGTATCTGGTTTGTAACATTATTGACTTCATTCTAGTGGTCTCTGTGGACTACCTTGATTACCAGTAGACATAAGCCACCAACTACAATTTCTGAACTCTCGTTCCCATAACTTCTGTGATCAGTAAGCTTTGATATGCAAAAGAATAGAATTTTTCTTCCGAACATTTGTACGCTAAGACACGAGTCTTCTGCTGCATGACTTATAGTCGAGTAAACGTTTGTATGAAAATTTCATACACTATCCTGGCGCTGTTTGTTAATGAAGAAGGGAGAAAACGGCAAAGGCGTTTAAATTTTAATAAAACACTTTCGTCGAAACATTAATGCTTTTCATATTTATACAGCGTATTTATTCACATTCTAACCCAGTTTGTGCTGAAGGCTGTAAAGTTATATGACGAATTTGACGTTCACAGGGCCGTGCATCATAATATCATTCCTATAGTAAAACCAACTAGATGCACCAGTGTATCAAATTTATGTATTTTAGAAAGACACTCTACATGTTTCGGACTGTCTTTTCGTCCATCATCAGAAGTTCCAAGACTGTACATACAGCAGCAGGCATTTGTCAAACAGATACTTCCTTCTGCTTGTTAGCAAGCAGAGAGCATTATCTGTTTGACAAATGCCTGTTGGTTTATGTACAGTCTTGAACTCTTGATGATGGACAGAAAGACCGTCCGAAACATGTAGAGTGTCTTTCTAAAATACATCAATTTGATGCACTGGTGCATCTAGTTGGTTTTGCTATAGGAATGTTATGACGAAGTTTTTGATGCTGGAAGCCATTCAAAGAAGACAAGGGTGCCGATAGTTCTATTGAATTTACTCTTATGGTATTATTATTATTATATTGTTATTAAATTGCAAGTTAAAGCAGTGTTGTTACGCATGTGTTGAAACTGCTCATTTATGCCACTTTGTTGTTATGCGTGTTTTTTGTTGTTGTTTTGTGTTTTGTTTTTATGTGTTTGTGTTTTAACTGTTGACTCTTTGTGGGCTTTACAACTGGCATTTATGTTGTTGAGTCACAACGTACACGAACAGTTACTAAATTGAATTATTGGGGCTCATTCCAGTTTCCATTATTGATTAGGAAGACTGCATATCAAGTACAAAAATCCACAGGATTTCCGTGACCATCATATTTACCCGTAACTTATTTAGTAGTGAAGTATGATATTTTGCATAGACAAAAGGAGAATTTTAGAGTAGAAGTACAAGGCGTCTGTGGCCTCCTTTGAGATGAGTATAGCACATTCTTTTCTCTCAGTCCCTATGTTTATTCCATCATGGTAATATAGGAAACGGGAACCCGAGACGTCTCTGTGCTTTTACTAAAACTGACGAATTTTACTTATAAGTTTGAGGCAAATTACGAGTTCAAGTCTCCGACTTTCTGGGATGTTTTGTCGCCTAACTGGCTGACGGTTTCCTGAAGTGTTGTTTTAGTCTAACAAGTGCACATCCCAGAAGAAGGGAGAGTTCCACATCACCGCAGCGAAAGGCTAAAAACTCGCAGATTTTAAGTTGAAAGAAAGAATAAATTCAGATCTTTAACAAAATAAGATTACTCCAACCACTTGCTCGAGAAGCAGACAAAAGTGAGCACAGTAATCAGAATTTCCGTAAGCCGTAACTGGTATCATGTGAATCTTGATATGCATTCGGTAAGTGCTGTTGTTGTTTCATTAGAATCTTCCAATTAAGGAACCGGCAGAAATTTAGTACTTGCTTTGTGGAGTCTAGCGTTGTAAGTGAAGTCCTACTCACCTTCGAATTGAAGGCGGATCTCCAGTTCTTAGATACGCATTACAGATATCTTAGAGACATCCATTCATACTAACAGCACCTGGTAACCGAGCATGCGGACCACTCCAAGGCAAAATCGAATAAAAGCAACGATATCTCTGAAATGGAGGCGGTCTTCGGGAGTCTTATATAAAGACCTGTACTTTCATTGTGTTAAAATATAATTTCAGTGCCAAAAATTGTTGGATTAACTTCAAATATAGCTTCTTTGACGTTAGGTTTGTTGTGTTTTAATCAGGAAAATTCCAAAATTGTAACGGCAAATCGTCGATTATCGAAATTGGAAGTTCACGTTTTGCCTACTTGCACTTAATGCAGTGTTGTGCTTCGGAGTTAACCTATTAAATTAAAAAAAAAACAGCCTTCTACATCTCGAAGTCTGGGACCTTTAAATTGCAGAGAAGTGTTGAAGGCAGCAATGTAATCCACTAATACCATTCAAGTGGCTTGCCAACGTGGCCCCGATATAAGAATCTTCCTGGCGAAGTTAGCACATGATTTTTGAATTCGACCCAACCCACCCTGTAGTTTAAGAACGCCGGGAAATATAACGGCTTGCCTTCTGAGGATTAGTGAATTTATGAATATACTTGGAAGATCATAGCGAATTTCACAATGTAGGCACATCCTCTGAAATAACTCGAATGTTCTGTAACGTCTTCTTAAAACACGTAGGAGTTTCAGAAAATGCCCTGAAGGCTTGAACCGTGAATAACGTGATATTTCTGCATGTGGACTATTTTAACGATAAGATGTTTACACATCATGTTTTGTAAGGAAAGTATGTTGAGGCGGCATTGCGTCTGACTTGTACCAGGGAGGTATCTGATTTTAATGACGGCAGAACACCGACCGACCAGAATAAGGCTCATCCTCCTTTTTTATTTGTATCTTGGACATCCCGTTGTGTTGCATCTATTACAAAACAGTCGTTAATTACCATCAAAGAAACTAATTATATTAATTATTATATGCACATATCCGACCACATATTTCAATCATTAAATTATCATCTTCAGACTGTTTAAATACATAAACACCAAAATTACATTTTCAGACATCATTTTGTAGGGTTAGATTTTTTAAAAAGTTTTTTTGACATGCATTTTATAACACCATAGTTTGTGATCTCATTGTAACACCATATAATGGTGTTTGTAGGTGTAATTTCGGTCTTCATGTATTTAAACACCCTGAAGATGAGCATGTGATGGTTGCAACATGTAGCCGCATATGTCTATAATATAATCAAAGTAATTAATTGTGTTGATGATAATTAGTGACTATTTTTATCCCCTTTCCTAAGACTGTAGACAAAAGCCGGGCCAGTACCTTAAGTCAGATCGCGACCATTTCGTTCCTTACCACAATACAATTTCAGATTACAAGCGATCCTGAGAGATTTCTCTCCACCATCCTTCTTCAAGACCCGTTTCCCTAAATTCGATTTAAGTACATTCTCGTAATTCTTTTTAGCTTCCCAATTGGATATTTTTAAAATGTGTTATGAATTTTTACAAGGTCTCCGGCTGTGTAATATGTTTAGTGTCAACGTAATTAAAGTCACGGAACGCAGATGTACTATGTTTATAAGTTTTGTTGCTATTCGTGCACTTTGACATGTCTGCACGTCTTAATCAGAGGAAGATTAATACGTATCTAGAAACAAATAGGCAGAAAGGGAGCTTGTTGTACTGACTTCAAGCCGCCTCCCTGTTTGATCGCTTATTATGTTCGTATGAAGTTTGTGTAGGTTTGTGTTACGAGCATAGGTGGCTGTGACTATTGGCCGCTATACAGCCACTAAGCATTCACCAACAGGAAACACGTATTCGGCAGTACATCGTACATAGAGGCCGTTGCTGGTTGCCTAACGCCACCTCTCCCCATATTCCTTCTCACCAATGCAAATTTATATCAGTTATTTAAAAAAAAAAAAAGGGGGAAAGAACTCTGGGAATACTATGAGAACAACTGGAAAATGAATTATGAACTTAAAATTTCTTTAAGCTGGCTAACTAACCAACTAACTAACTAACTAACTGATTGACTGACTTACCACCCAACCAACCAAGTAACCAACCCACTAACCAAACAACTAACTAACCTACTAACCAACCAACCAAGCTCATGGAGCAGAGTCCTACTTGAAAAGCTCATAGTTCCAAATGTAGCTGTGAATTTCCAAGCATTTTATGAAAACCGAATTACATTACCACATTTACAACACTCGCATCTTGTGCCCATCCAGAGTCATATGAATATAATCCACACTCCAATTGTATTTCTTGCAGATCCGTTTTAGTATTGTTCTCCCACCTACGCCTAGATCTTGCAAGTGGTCACTGTCGATCATGTCTCACCACCAAAACCCTCTTTGCACCGCTTCTGTGTCTCACACATGCCACGTGCCCCGCCCATCTCATTCTTCTTGATTTAATAACCCGAACAATATTGGATGAGGTGCTCATTATGCAGTCTTCTCCAGCCCCTGTCACCTCGTCCTTCTGAGGACCAAGTATATTCCTCAGCACCCTCTTCTCAAACACTTTCAACTTTTCTTTCGCCCTGAATATGAACGACCGAGTTTTATACCTATGAAAAACAACATGCTAAATTACGTTTCTTATATCTAGTGTTTGCATTTTTGCATAGAAAGTGGCTGTAAATTGGTTTCTAACAGACAAGACCAGAAGTAATGGATTTTAACTTTTTATATCCCAACGGTATAATATGATCCACTAGAGACGTGTATATTGCAGTGTACATAAGAATCACAAGACTGCTGTTGACTCTTCAGAGAAGTCACGGAACTGCAGTATATATTGTACTGTACATCTTTAACAACCGCATGCTTTAAGTGTCTCGTGAGAGTAAATTGTTGCTTATCGGGTACTCAAATATTGAAAATTTATCACATTTTTTATTCTAAGGCAACATATTTTTCTATCACATAGGAATATCTTTTTGCTTGTCAGAAGTTTGTTGTGTCAAATGACGCAGAATGGAAACTGCTGGGTCCACTTGTAACGCTGTTACAACATAAAACGGCGGTAAGATTGTGAGAGTTTATGCGATGTATGTGTCATGTTGTAACTGCAGGATGCTTTGAATGGGATGTCAGTTTATGACAGCAAATTATTGTAACGGGTTGTCAAGTGATCTTGCATTGTCATGTAAAGGGGAACTAATCACATTACCTGCTTTGTCAACTGGCTAAATCAGTAATCCACCAAGGTCAACAAAAATAATAGTTACATAAGAATATCCTTCGAGAAAGAAATGCGAAATATCAAGAATGAAGCCTCTTCTTAAAATTGTTCTCAGTACAGAATACACCTAGGGTTCTTTTCTTGGACAACGATGGTGGAGGAAGATGACAAATTGTCTCATTCATTTCAAGACAGATTTATCACGTTTAATTTTTATTGTTTTTCCAATTTTCTTTTACCCAGTTTTCTCCTTTTAACCGTTTTGTGAATCACGCAGGAAATGAAGCCCATTTACGCTGAACAGTCTCATAATTTTATATTTTAAACTTTATTTGACATATCACTATTTACCTGCATTTTGTCATTTATAATAACGTTAATGAGGCGTGTCTTTGTTGTTTCAGGCAGAACACTTTGTCGTGTTTCAGTCAAACATTTCCATTTTTAAGCGCGTTCACAACATTTCGAAAACCGACCATTACCTTCATCATGTCTCTCCGTCCGTCCGTCCGTCCGTCCGTCCGCTCGTTCGTTTTAAATTGACATAAATTCCGTACTTACATTAACATGACACTTGGTATCCTCTCATTATAATTTGCAAATCTGGTATTTGCTAAACCTTTCTAAGATAACTGCAGCCTGTTCTCCAACAAAATTTATAATTTTGTTTTCAGCAGCTCTTTTATAGTATGTAAAATAGTGTCATGTTTAAGCTTTTAATTACCGAATGTGTCGTTCCAAAATGTCTGAAGTTGTATTTCATTCACGAATTTCTGCTGAGGTCATCGTTGTTTGAAAATTCAGTGCAGCAGTAACTACGGCTTGACATTGTGTTTTGAGCAGCAAGGTAATATTTTCTACAAACTTTCCCACAGTATTCATTTTTAACCGTGTAGAAAATGTAATATATAGTGTTAGTAGACTGCACTTGTATTTGTCTGGTGCCTGCCTTTTGAATATCCCGTGGGAAAGTGGCTTGCTCTCATCTGGAGTATTTATGTGTAGTGTATTTACTGACGATTAGGGTAATTCAAACGGTGACCTTCGAAAGATAGGTGATGATTGGTTTGTAATGATTGGGGGGGGGGATTCTTTTTCTATGTTGCAACAGCCCCTAGTGGGCCAGGGCGTCCTCATTATCACGGCTTCACAATCACACTCAGACACACCACAATCGGTAAGACTCCTCTGGATGATTGATCAGCTCGACGCAAAGACCTCTAACTGACAACAAAAACTTTCATAAGATACAGACATCCATGCCCCTGGCGGGATTCGAATCCTCAATCCCAACAGCGTGCGGCAGTAGACTCACACATTAGAACGCGCGGCCACCGGGATCGGCACTGATTAGGAGAATTAGCCCCTGATAAGATTGACAGTATGTGGAAGGAAGCAGTAGTGACGTAATTGAAGCATTTTGCCGGAATACGCTCATAAAATCGCGAAAAATCACGGCCAGAATAGCCGTGTGGTCGTTGTGTTTTGAACATAACAAATGATCGATAACACTTTACGGGTGTGTTCAGTGCTTCGATTTCAATTTTCGTTAGTTATCACCGCTTTTAAAGCGGTTCCGCAAAAGTGCGAAAAGCGACTATTAGCCTGGCCATGTCCGTCCGTTCGACAGCATGGAACGACTAGGCTCCCACTGGACGAATTTTCATGAAATTTGATTTTAGAGTGTCTTTCGAAAACCTGTCGAAAAAATTCAAAATTCATTAACATCTGACAAAAGTAACGGTACTTTACACGAATACTTATGCACGTTTATGATAATATGTTGCTCATTTCTTAGAATTATAAGTATTCGAGGCAAATGTTGTACAGAAAATCGAAACACATATTTTGTGTTCAAAAACTTCCTTTCTAAAATCGTGCCGTTTATGAGATAATGTGGAAAAATACAGTAGAGCCGGACAGACCACATACGACAGTATGGCGCATGCGCATCGCCTGCTGGATAACTACGGCTACAAACACGCAATCAGAACATGTGATACTTATTGCTTTTCCACTGCAACAATGGTTGCAAAATCTCATTTCAGTGTAACGTTATACGTGCATTGACTGGCCTGTTCTTTTTGAATACGTCCAGACCAACTGTTGGGTCCACTCTGCCTCCTACACAGTGGCGCCCAAGTCTCTTACCTAGGGATAAAGAGGCCTGGGTTTGTGGCTGACCTCTCACTTCCATCTAATAATGGTCTTAGGAATGCGTGTAATTTGGCGTCCACTCCGCCATATATATATATATATATATTCATTGTGCTTTTTATAAACCACGGGAAATTACTTGACTTGTGTGCATGCGAGTATATTAAGAGCGACTGCTTCAGGGATGATAGTCTTTTTTCACAACTTGATGCACAAATTCTCAATTTTAATACATTTATTATACTCCTCTACATGTTTCGAGCACTATTATGCTCATCTTCAGGAGGACAAATGCACGGTCAACCAAACATAAAAATTTGCTACAAGTTAGTTTATAGTGTAAAAATAACGATAATGATAAGAAAAATAATACATACTCTTTAATTTTGCTGCATTTACATAGATAGAAATATAATGCCCCAATGCTGATCCGCCATTTCCGATAATGATTGATAAGTTCTACTAGTGACGTATTATGCATTATTTTGATAAAAGATGTAGTCGATAAATGTTCCGGAAGGTGGCTGTACTTACAATTTTTTTGTCAATTGATGGCTTTCATAATAGACTTACAGCAGTTAAATATCAGTAAAAATTCGGTGCGGTACTTTGACAATTCGCATTAGTGACGCGTTTTGAACTACGGCTCTTGAGGTACAGTTAAGAGATCATGTTTTCACTGAAAATGAACTCTGTGTGTCTGTTTAGACTGCAGTACCGACTGAAGCTTAGGTACCTATCATTGCCATTTATTGCTGCCACATAATGGTCACGTTTATTACGACTACTATTGGTCTGTATTCGAGAATAACGCGAGCAAGAAGTATATGGTAGGTCGTACCACCAGACCACCGGGGTGGGTGTGGGTTGGTTAGCGTAAAGACCTCTGTCTGGGTTATGAATTGTCGCTCGCAATCTTCAACAAAGTATAAAATAGCTGTCACTTTGGTAAAGGGAGGGGTACAGCCAAATCCCTAAAGGGCGTTTATACGAAATATGTCGGTATCTAAGTCAATGTAATAATAGTGCAAATGCTATCTACAGTTTCTCATGTTGGCTGCCGCTTCCTATTTTAATTTGAAGTGATCCCGCTGAGAGCTCTGCAGTTTTTTAAACCCAGAATTCTTCTCCCCTCTCCTCCGCACCTCGTTCAGTCAAATCTGCCCGTGTACCAGCCAGTGATACGAATCTTTCCAAGTCTGGCGCGTTTGTTCGCTGAATTGATTATTAAAGTCACATTGCTGTTGTCGGAGAATTTTTATGTACTCCGCCATCTGTAAGGAAAATCGGAATGTAACAGCGCTTAATTTCTGAGCTGAACGGTGTTGTTTTATTCTGTTTATTTCCCATTTTTTCCTTCTTTGTTCGGACTGTTGTGTGAGGAAATGTGCATGGGTTCCTCTCCTCAAGAATCGAAATACTTCTGTATATAATTCCATTTTTTTTCTATTTGTCTCTTTTCGTGTATGCACTAGAATTTTTTTTTACTTTAGCCATATGTAAATGTGGTATTTAACGGGCGATCGTGTACAATAATCGAGTGTCTGGTGGGGCTGGTATTTTCGAGAAGTATAGACCAACGATTTACACAAAGGCACGATAAAGCAGTGACACAAATAAACTTGCAGTTTAATTTCTTATGTCCAACAGTAATAAACGTAAATTATTATGTTACATAAATATATGAATCCATTGGGCAGACTGTTTCTTGAAAGCCAGCAGTCACTCAGATTGTCAGTAATTTACGTACCTTTAATGGAACCCGAACGTTAAATATTTAGTTCACAGAACCTGCCATTGGTCCCTATCCTGAACAAGAGGAACCAATTTTATGATTTGCAATCTTCTGTTCCGTTTCTTTAAGTTCACTTTAACACTCAACTCCCACAAACGCCTCGTCTTCCAAACTGTCTCCTGTCTTCAGGTTTTCCATCGACAGTTATGTACATCCCTCACACCTCTCATTCCTCACCCATCTCATCCTGCTTGAGTCGAGAATATCAGTGTTGTTTGATGGAGAGTATAAGTGCTAAGCCCCATACCCATAAAAAGATCAAGTTCTGTTAGATACATGCAGTAATGTTCAGCTTGCCAATCGTTCGATGGTCCAGGCTGGCCGTGGGACCCACCCTGCGTCCTAATCGATGGGTATCGTCAATTATGTCTTCGGGGGTAAATCGACCAGAGCGTGAAGTTAATCACTACCATCCGTCCATTAACGAGGTTAAGAATGAGTGGAGCTGTACGTCTGCTTGCACCTTTATGGCATGGACTGGGACAAACTTGACCGTCACCCCATGTTTAAAAATACAAACAATTAAACGCAAAGTTTCGGACCCTGTCTGCGGAACTCTGTGTTTAATTTTCACAATTTTGAACAAAAATTCTAAAAATTGGACGTTGCTGAATGTGGTACATTATCGTCAAAATCCAATAGAAAGACAGTATTTTTGGTCTGTATTTCAGTCTGTAATTTCTTACGTAACAGGCTGGAAGCCAAAGGATCTTAATTGAATAGTAGAAGGTTCTTAATTTATTCGCGAATGAAATTGTAACTTGTTTCTCCAGATATTTAAATTTCGCCATATTATCGAAGACGTAATTGTCTCTTTGTGCACTCTTACCACAACTTTGTCTCGTAATGTGGTGTCGAGACATGAAAGTGTATTTTGGGTACTCCGCGTTTACTTATAGACTTATACCAGTATATTTTCTAGCGTCGAATACAATTTCTTTAATTTTATTGATATTATTATTGACTTCGCTCAAAAGACTATCACCACGAACACTGGCAAAATCCCCCTCCCCGCCCCCCCACCCCCCTCCCGCCCCGCATTTGAAATGGTAACTGCGGTGGATGAAATTTCATTGTAACATGAATTGCCACTAGATAGCGTAAGTAGTCTATGACCCTGCATATAAACGGAAAGTTAATGTTACAGTAATGTAATGAGGACAAGAAATTATCTCCATGTGTATTACAAGTTGCTTCCTGCGACATATGTACTTTGGATATATATACATTTTTTTTTTCACGAGGTCTTTTGTACCACTTACTGTCCATATGAGATATCTTCAGGTTTCCTCTATAAACTCAGTTACCCTTGCATCTGCTTCCCCGACCATTTCTCACCTTCTGCTGCGCGGACAAAGTCGATGCCACGGCGCCAGCAGGTGAAACCGTGCGATCAGATCTCAGGAGGGCAGGAAGAAGTGCTCCGTGGGAGGGCAGGGATGTTGTTTGTTCGCCTGCGTGGGCTCATAATTATCGTGTGTGCACTTAACGTGCGAGGCTCAACTTTGATTAACACAGGCCTACTACATCTTAATTGTTCCTCTAACCATATTGCCTTAGCCTTCCAGAAGATGATTAATGGATTTTGTAGGCTGATGTATAAAGGCGATGGAATATAAAGCAAGTGGTCGTGAAGCTTTTATGTCCTTTGTTGATGGGGGTTATTTCTTGAAACTTTATCTTTAATTTGGGATATTATTACAGTTCCTAGTTTTATTTGCACGTTCTTTTTTTTTTGTCTGAATTCACATAGCAGTGAATTTAAAAACGTCTCAGTGTTTGCTTTGTGCACTTATTGCAAATTTACTAACTGTTGAGACGCTGTACAATTTCTCATGATTTTAAGGAAGTGATTGTGGTTGGTGTTGGGAAAGTGTTGCTTCACCTGTCGGTTTTTAGATTCGTTGTATGAAACTGCTGTGATGGCAGGCCTCAGAATTCATATTAAGGCTTTGGTAAATTGGTACCAGTTTACTCGGCGTCATAAAAGAAAGAACAGTAATTTATATAATAATCTTCGAGAGTACCTCACATCTTACCTGAATAAGTTTTAAAAGAATTTTAGAAGAGGTTAAATTTTGGAATATACATCAAAGGGGATTTTTATGTGCATCGAACAACTAATCTGGGTTTGTATGAAAAAAATTTTCTGTTTTCCAGTGGTTCACTGAGTACTGGTTTTCCAGTCGCCATATTTGCCGGTTTATTGCGAGGTCAGATGTTATATTTTTTGCTTCAAAACCCTCTCAACTTCCTTGTCCCACTTTGCTTCGGGTCGTCCTCATCGTCGTCTTCCTTCCGTGCGCCATGTCGTTGTTCGCTTAGGCCATCTCTTGTCCTCCGTGCGTACTACGTGTCCATACAATTTCAACGTATTAGTTTCCATTCTTTCCAGAATTGTTTGTTTTACTTCCATTTTTCTCTAAATACTTCTTTTCTTACCTTAATGACCCGCAAATTCTTTCAGCTCTTCTCCTGAATTGCGTTTCTGTACTTAACGGTTTTTCTAACTTTTAATCCACTGTTCAAATTTCCCAACCGTAATTTAAAATACTTTCAATCGCTGTTTAAGATATTCGTTTCTTTGTATTTAATAATACATATTTGTTCCAAAGAAGCTATTTAGTGCTGTGCTTGCTCTACTAGATTGTCATTAAAAAAAAGGCAAGGGATTTGCTGGAAAGATTTTGGACCGAAATATAATATCGCAACTGCGTACTGCCTACATGTTAACAAACGTGGCAGAGTACTTGCTCGGATCTGCTTGTTTTCGAAGACAGTGCTGCTACCGTGTCCTGGAAAGATGGAACTTTAAACCGTTATTGTGTTGCATGCTGACTAATCTAATCGCATTTATGTTTCATTGCAGCCTAGATTTTGTTTTCAGTACTTTAATAAGTAACAACCGTTAACACGACTTTATATTTGGTAATTTTTACAGCAACATGTTTCAACTGGAAAGAATCATCATCAGGCTAATTGCTGATAAAATACGTAAAAAGATATAAATTGCATTTCCTAAAATTAGATCTCAGTTTTTATAGTTACGTTATGTTTCATATTTTATGCATGTTGCTACTGTCATGAATTGAAATTTAGTTTTAAATAAATACGTGTAAGTCGATGGAATGTGGAGTGTTGACACAGTTAGACGGAGCAAGACAGACTGCTCTGTTGTTTATAACTCAATACATAGATGTCCGTTGTATGTAATATTACATATTCCTTTACAGGAACTAACCCTACGGACAATATTACATGTTTCATTACAGGAACTAACCTTACGGACAATATTACATGTTCCATTACAGGAACTAACCCTACGGACAATATTACATGTTCCATTACAGGAACTAACCCTACGGACAATATTACATGTTCCATTACAGGAACTAACCATACGGACAATATTACATGTTCCATTACAGGAACTAACCTTACGGACAATATTACATATTCCATTACAGGAACTAACCTTACGGACAATATTACATGTTCCATTACAGGAACTAACCTTACGGACAATATTACATGTTCCATTACAGGAACTAACCGTACGGAAAATATTACATGTTCCATTACAGGAACTAACCTTACGGACAATATTACATGTTCCATTGCAGGAACTAACCTTACGGACAATATTACATATTCCATTACAGGAACTAACCTTACGGACAATATTACATGTTCCATTACAGGAACTAACCTTACGGACAATATTACATGTTCCGT
>Ga0136643_10003026_pt1 | contig 22349 bp, 20 predicted proteins | sample TergutLab28metaG_FD_96883 | JGI IMG/M metagenome (GOLD analysis project Ga0136643, IMG submission 96883) | Labiotermes labralis P1 segment gut microbial communities from Petit-Saut dam, French Guiana - Lab288 P1 (version 3) (version 3) | ecosystem: Host-associated > Arthropoda: Insects >... | reverse complement strand
CTAAATTATGTATATATATATATATATATTTTGTTATATATTTTATATATTTTGTTGTACATAATTTAAAAATACTACTTTTAACCATCCACCAATATTTTATATACATATTCGTAAAGGCTAGTGACATTCAATATGACCAATCCAGAATTTTAAATTATACATTAGTATTAATAGCAGTGTATTTTACTCATTGCAGTTAATCAATACCAGAAGCTGTATTTACAGTTATACGAGCTCCTGATGATGGGTGTCAACACCTGAAACATGTACAGCTGCCTACAGTAATGTAATAAACTGAATAAGTCGCATCTAGTTGGAAAATTCTTAAATTTGTTAAATTTAATCTGTATGTGTCACTATATGAAGGTCATATGTGTGGGTCACTCTGTATCTCAGATTGCCATAAATTGTAAACATGTACATCCAAGATTATTAATATATAGCAACTGAATTTAAGCATACCTTTAACTTTGAAATGAAATCATCCGTTGTTTGAAAATTGGCAGTGGACTGTTTCAATGGAAAAGTGAGTTGATCGGCAGCTCGACTGCTGTACACAACAGCATCCCAACGACCCAGCTGAGTTTTCACATTTCGAAATCCTACTGTACGTTGAATCTGGAACAAAGAATACATGATGATTACACACAAGATCAAACAATAAGGTACCATGACTCATCTATATGAACAGATATATATTAAGTAAGAGAAAAAGTGTTTTATTTTCTTTCAAAATAATCTCCCTTAACTGCAACACATTTTTACACCCTCTTAAAAAATACCAAGATTTCATAACCTAATCTACAAATTTTCAAATAATGTATCCCATCCAGGCAGCACACACTTTGAAACGCAAACAGCAAAGCTAGCATTGAAGCTGAAAAACAGAGTCCACAATTTGGACAAACCATGTAAACAAAGCTGACATTCTCCTCCACAGCTATATAAAAATTAGGCTGAAAGTTATTCCAGCCCAATATGCTGAGTATTATTCCTTCTATAAGACAAGAAACTGACCATCTAATAGAAACTCAACAAGTCTTAATAATAAGCTGCCTAGTTACTCAAGAAAAACAAACTACTTTTAAAATGAGAACTGCAGCAAGTAGTGGTAACTTCTTACCAACATTTTGGAACAACCTATCAATCAATAGGTTGTTCCAAAACATCAATAAGAAATTACCACTACTCACTGCATAATAACCCAGAACAGCGCAGTTCTCATCTGCTTCATGGCAAAAGCCTGAAATCACACATAACTTTTAAAATGTTAACAGCAGTGATATATATTGTAACAAGCTGTTTTAGTCCAATTTTAAAATATAAACACAAACATATCATATAAGATGCATTATAAACTGAGATTTCAATTTCTGATAATCAAAACAATGCATATAGTTTGTTTTCCCCTCTGTATGACTGTAAATAGCCTGAAGACAGCTTAAATTAAGCTGAAACCTGCAGCTTTAATTGTGGTTTTCACAATAAACCATTGTGTTTCATAATTATTGATAACTTCACACACTGATCAGCTACCTAACTGAAGATTTCTGTTTTTGCAGTATCTTCAACTGAGGAAAATCATATTCCTCAATTGAAAAGACACCTTAACAAACTATAAACAACTACATTTGCAGTTGGTCATGAGTGTTCAGAGTTTAAATTAATACTCATATCCTTATTCTTCTTCAGCATCAAAGATAAGCAGCAGTGGCTGAATTCAAAAGTAAATCTAAATAAAGAACATATATTTAGGAGTACACAGAAGAGAAGTCAACCCCTTGCAAGACCCTACATACACACAACTTAAAAAGCTGCAAATACTTTCCATACACCCTAATGGCGTACGAAACTCTGATTTACATTATCTGAATAGTCAAATCCATACACAAAATGTTTTGTGTGGCCATTGTGATCAATCACACTTTTATAGCTTTATTATTTACATTATATTCAAAATATAGCTTAATTACCCTTACTTCTGGAATATTTTGCTGGATCACTGAATATTCCTAATGTTTTGAGACAATGCAATACTCTTATTTTCAAAGGTTGAAATATTCAATTGTAATGAAGACCTTTGAATATTGAACACCTTACTGCCTCAAATCATTGGGAACCAAATACTCACTGACACAGTGCCACATCACAAAGCAGATAACTCACCCACAGCATTATGAAAACCTCAAAACTTGTGATGTGTACTTTGTTAAGTAAAATACAACATGACATATGCTAAAAACTCTTGACTGTAATAATCTGTATATCAAAACTTTCAGTGCATACAAACAAGACTGCAAATACCTGCATCACCTTGATATTCTACATTATCACATTTTCCTTCCCAGATTACCTCTGCTTATACATTCTCTGTACACACACTGCACCGAATAAACACATGGGTTGTCATACTTTGTTTCAGGTACTACATGCTACTAAATGTAAATAATTTTAGAGTATAAACTCTTTCAAAACTGAAAAGTTATAAAATAAATAAAACCTCAGTAACCAGCATCTTAAGGCACATCAACATGAAGGAAACAGAAGCCCTGGTATTGAAAATAATTGTGTGATAGCAACTAATGAGTTTATGATCAGACAGTTCACTATTACCCCTTTAGCACTGGAAGATGACTTTAGTCCATGCACAGTGAGATGATCAGAAAACCATACATCTCTTAAGTCACTAGCCAAGACCATGGCCAGTAATACACAACCATGAGGTACCAGATCTTTTGCAGAGTACACCAGGCACTTAATTCTGGCATCAAAGGGTTAATGAAATGTGTGTATTGACACCATACAAATGTGTAAAATACGTCCTCACTCCAGCTGGTTTGGCAAATGGCAAGTACCTTACTTAACACCAGCTTAAAATCAAGCTGCCTGTAAACACATCACTGTAGTAGTTTGGACTACAGTAACTACAAAACATAATTTACCCTTGCAGCAACAGGTTTCTCTAAGGGACGTGGCAGCGTTCGTGCTTTGCGTTGAACAGAACGTAACTGTTTGGTGATAGCAGCATAGCTACCTTGCTGGTCCAATGACTTTGCCAAATTTCTTACAAACACTGCATTTTTGTTGGTACCACTCTTCCCCAGATGGAACTCTGACACTTGAAAACTCGATTCCTTACGACATGGAGGTTTTACTCTAGAAAAAAAAGGTCACATTCTTAAGAGAGTTTTAAGGCACCACTGAATCACAATAATTAAAAAAAACCAACATGGTGCAAGTCAATTTTGTGGTATTGTAGGTGACCTGCATATAGGCTAAGAGTTAAGATCATTCCTCTTAGCACAAACAGTGTGCCTACCTAGACACAGACCAAAACTGTTTCCTCCTCCAGCCCTTCCACTCTACTATTCACCTGAACATCCATAAGAAGCTACTAGTAACTAAAAAGACAAAGAGCAACTGACACTGACTATAATCAATTAGCTGACTCAATTTCAAGCAGCATTAATTAGATACAAACCTGGATACTGACAAAGAGAGATAGAAACCAAATGAACACATTTGAAAGGAAAGTGTATAGAAGAATTTTAGGCCCACTATATGAAAATGAAAAAGAAAATTGGAGGATATTAACAAATAAAGAAATTTATGCAACTGTTAAAAAACCTACTATAACAGAGACAATAAGGTTAAATATATTACGTTGGTTTGGGCATGTACAGCAAATGGAAGAAAACAGAAATCCCAAAAGAGTATTATATATGAATTTGGGAACAACCAGCTTGAGAGGTAGACCAAGAAATAGATGGCAGAATGAAGTGAAGGAGGATGGAAGAATAGTTGGTGGAGAAGGGTGGCAGTAAAAACCACATAACAGAGAGGAATGGAAAAAGCTCATGAGAACGCCAAGGAATCATCGCATTCTGCACATAAAAATGGAATGAATGAATGAATGAATGAAGAAAATATTTCAGTACACACTCATTGTACTCTATTGATGAATTTATGTTTTAAAAAGATTCACAGTCTTAGAATCTGTTGTAAATAATGGATTCAGCATAACATTTGAATACTTCATGTGAAACCTTTATAAAATTTTACATCATTCTAAGTCTCTACATTTTGTACTTTTTCTGGCTACTCCATATCCTACTGTCACTTTGCCTAAATTCTGGATCCATGGAATGAACAAACAAATGCGTGCACATGCACTTCTTGGAGCCAACAGTTTCATTACAATTATCACAAAAGCCAGCTATCAGACAATATCCAGGGCCAGTGCACACAACACTATTACTTTAGCAATTATTTTTCGTATGTTATATGACATCAACTGGTAAGAGAAGTGTTGAAAATTAGTCAGAAAATATTGGAAAGGAAGCAGCCATGGCCTATTTAAAGTATTATTTCAGCAACCGCTTGGAAGGTTTTAGAAAAACCACAAAAGGAAAGCAGTGCAATACCCTGAAACCCGAAGAATCTTGCAGTTAGCTAAAAGCCAGGATTCAACCTACTACGAAATACAGGTCAGACATTTTCCTACACAGCATTGGCCTGTAAACCTCTTTTGTGAGCCACACTGAATTATCAGTTGTGTAATACAGGTTGTACTTCAAAATGAAAAGAACATACCAGTGGAAGACAATAATTCATGACAAAAATGTCAACTTTTCTACAAAGCTGGTTCCAAAACACACACACACATACATATACATGTTTGTATGTTTTATATATATTTATATATATATGTGTGTGTGTCTATTTATATATACAGGTCTATTATCCTTACTACTTCAGTTTAAAAACATATCCTAATTTCAATGTTTCAACAACACACTTATATTAATGCAGATGTGGGCCATGCTTAAGGGATTCTAGGATAGCATGTGACCCATAGACACTGACTGATAAACCATACTGTCAAGATGGTAAACTTCATATAAAATTATTGATAAAATCCACATAAGACATACCGCTGCTTACAATCAAGTTGAGATACAGCAGCTAACAAATTGGAATGTAGCGCTTCATTTATCTCATGGTCACTATTATCGCTATATGTGGAATCAACGCTGTCCATTTTCAGACCAATCTAAACTGTAAGAAACACAAACAACATTTGATGACATCAGTAACAGAAAATATACAGAATATATGTCACAACAGTCGTAGTATTGATCAATGAGTGTTGTAAGATTCATAAATTAATAATGCCAATCTACATCCTTTAGATCAGTCACCAAACCTCAGTGTTCACTCCATTATATTAAGGATTACATCAGTCATTGTATGTTACATCCAATGACAAAAAGTGAGAGGGTTGTCACGTGTTTTGCAGTAAGGTTTCTTGTATTTCTAAACAGTAAAGAGCAGCTTAAAGCTGTGTACTCTGCATATTTCCATTCAATTATGACACATTAAACAATGTTCTGGGATAAACCTCATGACAGTAATAAGACACTCCTTCTACACAAGATAGTTATCAGAATCATGGCAGCTGCTCATACACAAGAATCATGCACACGATTCTTTAGAAAGTTCCACACTTTTCACTGAGCCAATGAGTATACACTGGCACTAGTAACAATGCAACACAGAACCTGGAAAAATCCAAGACAAACTCAGAAGATTAAATCAAACAGTGGCACTTATACTACCTTCACATACCAGTAACAAATCTTCCATTCTATCAGAAAGCAAATTTACTATGCTGGTATAAGTTTATATAACATGCTCCTTTTGAGATTAAGTTTTTGTCCACCACAAATACATAATTCTAAATAAATGTGAAAGAATTCATTAGACTCACTACTTCTGCTATGTTGAAAACCTTACATTAGTAAAAAATGAGTGACAGGCTGAAATTAGACATCTCACCGTAAACTTCGCACACATATGCATACTGCATTAGTATGCATGTATACTGTTGTACGTACTTGTGTCATAGTACTGTTACAATTACGACTATATTATATTTTGGAGTGTACCCTTCACTGTGTACTGTACACTGTACAGAATAACTTACATACATACATGAATGAGTGTGCTACATAAAAAAAAAATATAGAGAACTTGGAGCATAATGTAGAAATTCACAGTTATAATGCATGCAAAAAGATGGAGATCCATGTTCGGTTTTGTAACACAGACGTTTTCAAAAAAAAAAAAACAGTGTAGCATATATGGGAACTAAATGATGATATATTTTTTTAACTGCAATTGGGTTGACACCCGGTGGCAGTAGTACAGTACATATTTACACACAAACACTACATAGAACAACACAATCAATACAAATACATAGAACAACACAATTAACTAATTGGGAAGATTGCGGGCCATGCTCTGTCTATGCGAGTTAAACTATACTAAAACTATTCCTTCTTCATCACTTTTTTTACTCATTAGAAGAATCTGTATCTTCCTAGCGATTAACCTATGATATTTATCTGACTTTAAGTATACAAAATATAACTACACACTTTATGAATTATTTGTTGAATATTATTTAAGAGATTTTAAAAGTATCTCATGTATGTTTAAAATATATTACAGACTGAGGAGTCTACTGTCATATGTACGATATTTGCACAAAATGAATATGATACAATAAAATACTCTGACATTTGCCCTACAACTGAGGAAGAAGCCTGGAAAAACCTCAGTCAGGGTAGCCAAAGAATGCCAGTTGGCACGATGAAAACAGAATACACAGAAGAGTGAAAACTGAATATACAGAACAGTGAAAACGGAATACACAGAGCATTAAAAAATTACTAAATCACATTAAAATGCAGAGCCAGTATTTTAAGAGGGAGAGGAAATAAGTCACTGTGCAGAGAAACAAATACCACATAATACAGTACTGTACACAACATGCAATCAGTGTGTTCTTCACGATCGGCATGTCACCGCTGCCAGTGTGCTGCAGCATTACACTCCGTCAGTTTTATAGGTCTTACATTAAGGTATAACCATCACGGTAGCAGCAACAATACACTGACTTTTTGAACGGCCTATATTACAACATACATTTTACTCAGTGGAAAAAATACATATCATGTAAACCTCGTGGGCGAAAGGCATGGCCAAGTATTCTTCTATCCAATTTTACTGTACATTTATGTAATTTTCATATTATTACTCTCAGTTATATACTTGTAACCGTACACGGCGAACGACTAATATTGACATGTTCTGTGTCAGGTACTTAAATGCAATGAATAATATAATGAAGAACGGAAGGAAATTCTGCAAACATTTCATACTCAACACACACACAATTTGTGTCGTATGGCATGTGTTAAGAATATGGATAACAATGTAACTGCTTGCCTGCAGCGTAACTTCCTGTACACTAACTACTCCTTACTTGCTCTTACTATGGCTTAGGGTACTAAATGATTTGTGCTGCATGATTACGACACATCACACACTTACGCACACCATACGTAAGCCTACTAACCACATGGATGAAAAGATGTCAGCGCACAGAACATCTGTGTCAGCGTGTGATTACTCCAATCCATGATTACGACCGCCACGGCCTCAGATTAATAAACACGGCCGCCACGCCGGTGATACCAATGCCAAACTTTGATTTTTCTCTCTAGAAATTTTAATAATTGCGTTGGCAGCGACAATTGCTACTACGAACATGTATCGAAAACAGAAGGGAGAAAGATTCAAATTCGTAACTAGTCCGAATACTGTATTTATTTATATAGATTTAGTGGGGTTTCAAGGGCGACATTCACTTACACTTGCATGCAGGGAAACACTTGTGTATGGAAAGCGCGGGTTTACTGCAAAAAGTATATTTCGTGAGGCGCGTGAGTTAAATTGGTACCCCCATTTCCGCGGCAGGACTTTGTTGCCTGCAGCGGATGTCTCCACAGAGCATCTATGTCTTCGTTGACTGTGCAGTAGGAAGCGGGCCAGTGGGAATGTAGTGTTTGGTGTTGTGTAAAGCTATATATTTAATATACAAGTACGTGGCATTTTATGCAAAATGGGACGCAAATCTGCTAAGAGTAAAGAGAAGAGGCAACAACGAAAAGAGGAAATTGCTCGAATATCTGCTTCACAGGCAGTTGTAAACAAAGCAAATAATCAGGAAGACCCAATGTCCCCATTCCCTGTATTCAGGAAATTCGAAAAGAGTGGCCTTACCGCCGTGCTGGAATGCAAACCATGTGGTTCCCTAGATGTAGCAACATTGGACTGGATTTTTAATCTTGAAAAGAGGAACATGAAAGCATTGTATGAAGCGTGTGAGTGGGGTTGGAATGAGAAGGTAAAGAAAGAAGAAATGACAGATGACAGAGCATGGTATCTTATAGCACGCACTCCGGAATCAGAATGCAAACCAGTCGCATTTTCACATTTTCGTTTTGATATGGACTTTGGTGATGAAGTACTTTATTGTTACGAGTTACAGTTGGAGGAAGAGGTGCGTAGGAAAGGTCTGGGTAAGTTCATGCTCCAAGTACTGGAACTGATTGGGTTTTCTGCAAATATGAAGAAGGTTGTTCTTACAATACTAAAACACAATCCTGAAGCTAAGGCCTTCTTTACTGCTCTCAAGTACATGACTGATGAAACGTCCCCAGAGGATAATGTACTTGAACAATATCCTTATGAGATTCTCAGCAAAATGAACAAAAAACTGTTATCTATTTAACTGTGTGATCAAAATTTGAAGTGTGTTATACCGAAGAGCAATAGAAGTTTTTGCAGCTCAACAACAGGATTGGCTTGCTGCGTCAAGTTGTTTTGTTGACATTGATCAACATTGTGTTGAAGTGAGGTAGGGAATTGTTGCTCATGAAGATTTGTGACTTAAGAGTCAAGACATATATGTCTTGCACTACATTTGATGAATTAAATTTTATGGTGAAATCAAAATTCAATAGCCTTTTAATTTCTTCCTAAAAGTAATTATGCTAAGAGGGTGTACCTTCCACAAAAAAGATCACTAGGGTGATTACGATGAGTTTAGTATTTGTACTCTGTACGAAGTCTATTGCTTGGTGTTTGTAATGTCTGTTACAAAAACTGCTTGATGCGTTATGCTGATAGTAGTCTCCAGCTCCTGTTATCATGTGTATGAATACACCTGAGTTCAGAGTTTGAACCTGTTTTATTTCTGTGCTGACAATGTGTCTATAATAAAGCTTTCCAGGACAGTTAATATCTTCTCCTGTCTTTCCCCTTGGTACATGTGCACATAATGCCATTTCAGACACCTTGTGCATGTTGCTCAGTGTTCCTGGGAATGAACTGTATTCTAGCAAGAGCATATGCAAATATGTTCCTGACATATTTGGAATGTTCATGCTATTTACATCGAAATATCCAGCTTCCCAAGAGAGGAATGTGAAACTATTAGATCTCTTGTGTGCTGGTTACATTTTTTTAGTAATAAATTATGCTGGAAAAAATGGAATCATCGAAGGAGGTAATGTCAGTCTTACTGAAAATTATAAATTGACTTAGATAAACATTACTTGTATATTTTTTGTGGCACCAAGTGACTGCCGAGCAGCACTTAGCATGTTACTTCAACTCAATGTATGTAAATTAAGAAGTAATGGTTCCATACATGATATTCTTTACTTAATTTCCACATTAGTAAGAATTATTATTAAGGAAATCTTGTTTAAAAAAGATGAAATTTCACTAATTAACATTCCCTGGAAATAAAGTATAATGATGTTGACCATATAGACTCTCGAGATTTGGTACAGATCATCGTTATGAATTCTTTGATGGCTTATTGAGTTAAATTAATGAAGGAACAGTACATGACAGAATAAATTATAAGAGTTAATGTTTAGTGTTTAAAGCTGCTGATATGAATGTATGAATAATGATATGGTGTTCCATGATACTTCTCGAGAGGTGCTGTTAGATAATGGTAGAAATGGTGGTGATGATTGTGCTGCATCTCAAGATGCTAATAGGAATAGTGAACTAATGTACTCTGAGACTTCAAAGAGAAGAGAATAAAGAAGCTTTGGTTAGTATGGAATTCCATGATACTTCAAGTAGTGCAGTTGATGAAATCCTGATGGTTGATAAAAGAAGTTGTGATGATGACTGTGCTGTGTCTAAAGATACTGATAAGAATATTAAGCTAGTGCCCTATGATACCTCAAGGAGAAAAGTTAATGAAGAAGCTATGGATGATAAAGTTATTCCATGATACTCCAAGAAATGTAGTCAATGATGGAGCCTTGATGGATGATAAAGGTAATGATGGTGATGATTATGTGGTATTTCAAGATGCTGCTAGGAGTATTGAACTAGTGCCTAATGATATTCCAAGGAAAGAAAATGAAGTTTTCATCAAGGATAGTAACTTTGATTTATAAAAGACAAAAAAGGCCCCCCTTAAAATATAAAAAAAATTAATGTGTTAATACCTTTTCTTTGTCTATATTTTCTGGATGTTCTGTGTCTCACTGAACACCAATTAAAACAGGCACAATTAGAACTTACTTATCTTGATAATTATCTCCTTGGTGCTGGGTATTGCAGAAAAGATTTAAGGAAGGTTGGAGTAAGCATTTTCATTCATGGTGACCTAAAATACTCTTAAGGTTAAAATAAATGAATTTTATAAGGAATAACTTACTGAAGCCTGTGCAATAAAAACAGAATGATACTTTACTAGTGTTTGTGTAATGGCTATAGAGCAACTTCAGGTGATTTTAAAGTGTTGATGGATGGCTTTGATAGTATCATTATGAAAATTTATAAAATAGAACTTATGATTGTTGTATGTGGTGATTTTAATATTAATTACCTTTTAGAGAAAGATGTGAGGAAACAACTTGATGCTATGTTAACCTCGTACGACCTAACCAGCAGGATAGATTTCCTCACAAGAATTCAGAATAAATCTAGTACAGCATTTAATAACACTTATAAATACTCTTCATATTAGTAACTTCCTTATTACTCCCCTGGTTAATGGGCTATCAGATCATGATGCCCAGCTTCTAACAATTAATGAAACAAATCTAGTAAAACAAACATGCCATACTACAACTATTCGGGGTATAAATAAAAAAACAATAATAGAATTCCAAATTAAATTAAGGTATGAATTATGGGATAATGTCTTGAACGTGATAATGGTAATGACAATATTTTATTTATGTGAGAAAGATCAACAAGATGCACACTTTTTCTTAAAAATTTATTTCAATTCAATTATCATTGACATGTTTCAAACAAATAATTATTCATCAGCAGGAGGTCTGTACAATGAGCGTACAGTATTTTACCATGCATCTTTATGATGAGTCTAGTTGCCAACATGATACGATAGTATCAATTGTATCATGTCAGTGACTTTTATAAAAAGGGTCCTTTTATATGGGTATTAAGATTTTACCACTGATCTCACAATATATATTCTGTCTCCTATTCTTCATGGTTCATAATAATAATCAATTCTGGATGAATTCTGAGATACATAATATCATTAGCAGGAACAATTCTGATTTCCATCAATGATTGTCACATTTGACTATTTATGAAAAAGGTCCCTTTTATATGAATATTAAGGTATATAACAGTCTACTGCCTGAAATGAAATATTTGTCTCATAATATTAAGAAATTTAAATCATCTTCGAGAGGGTTTCTTCACCAACATTCATTTTATATATTGGAAGAATATTTCAGTCATAAAGCAGTTGTGTGATATATTTTGACTGCTCAATTGGTATTTATTATTCTGCCTGTTGTATGAAATTTTGGAGTGTGTTTTCACATGTAAGATAAATTTTATATCTAATAAGGCTACCACTTATTGTTTAATTTTCATTCTATTTTATATTATGTTAAGGATGATATTGTAGCACTATATAGTTTTGTTGATTGTAAATAATATTTGTTAATTCCATCTTGGTACATATGAGTAGTTCTTTATTTGTATAGATCAAGGATATTTATACGTATATCTGTATTTAACTGGTTCTATATCCGTTGGTTGTTACCGACTATGAATCCTTGGAATGAGCAAAATAAGTAAGAAGAAGGAAAAGAGGTATGTGGTTGTAATGTTTGCAGCAGCTCTTTGTGTATTAGTAGCTGATGTGTTTTCTCTGAATGGTCCCTTATGACCAAACAAGTACAATACATTATTAAACTATATACCTTTACAGCAGGATTTTCTGTTACAGTGTTCATTGTTGTTTAATATGTAGTTAAGTTGCATTTAATGTAATGCCTCTTAATGCATTACATGTTTTTTTTTATGTCTTGTAGGGCCATGTATGTACAATTGTTCTAGACGTCCTTCTCAGTATTGCATGGCATAGAACTATAACAATCTCAGGATCAATAACACCTGCAGATGCTTTGTTGATAAATATACGTAATGCAAGGCAGAGTGAAAACTGCAGTAAGTTACATTTAAGTGGCACATCACTAAGAATCATTGCCATTTTTGGAAAAAACACACCCTCCCCTTTTGTGCAGCCAGTTAATTAGGCACAAAACAATGCAATGGTTAAACACACACATGGTACACCAAGGTAACATGATACATATTGTCTAGGGGAGATTATTAGTCTCAGATCACCAGCAGCTTGAATGGAAATGGCAAGTAAAATGTGGACCCAACACTGCAGTGATGAGAATCCTTGGTGCTGGAGGGTCAGTAACAAGGTGCTGTAGCATGTCTTGCACTGTTGTGGAGAATATGTGCTACACACCAACTAACTGATCTCATTTTTACACAAATAATGAATTGTGTATTGAGTCAGCCATAATGAAAAAACAAAAACTATGATTTGCGTGGAATCAAATTGACTATCATGCCGTTTATTGCGATTCAATATGGAAAATCGCCCACCAAAAGCTGTCATACAGTTCCAGTTTTCATTTAGCCACAATTACTTAGGGTTCCATAATGCTACAAATTGATGTTAACGTGTATCGCAAAAGCCATTTCATAGGTGGCGCGCACGCCAAGGAAATTAGTTTCACTGATATAGTTTCATGCAACGTGAAACCTTAGTTGCATGAAACTAACGCTTCGATTCCTGGCGTGAAAAGGGTGAAACGCCTGCAGTCAGTTTAAGTCACAATTTGATAAGACTGAGCAACGGCAATTTCACGCAAATTGTCGGGTTGGTTGAGAAAGAGAAGATCCGTGGTTTTTGGTTAAATCAACTACAGTCTGCTGGAAACAAGACGGCACTTTTGCAGGGGGGTGTTTATTTTGTTTTCATAGTTGTGGTCTGTCATGCCTAAAGACGATTCTGTTTTTAATATGAAATTAGTGGAAGCTGTAAAGAGGAATCCCTGTCTGTACGACTATAATTTGAAGGAATACAACAACAGAGATATTGTAAATGCCACCTGGGAACGTGTAGCTGCAGAAATGGAAGATACAGGTAAACCTTTTTATTATTACGCATCTTAATTCACTCTTCTTTCGTCGTGTTAAAACAGGTTCGTTCAAGTAACTTTTTTAGAATGTACACAACACTTAAACATTGTTTCGTACATGTTATTGTATCAACATTCGGTAGTTGCAAATTGCCGCTATGAAGGCTCAGAAGCGTCAGGCTTAAGAATTATGACGAAGATACTCTATTATAGCTGCTGACGTACTAAAATAATAATTAGATTAAAATTTCAGTTCTGAATGTCTTGCACTATTAGTTGTATCTTTGGGTAGGTCACAAAATGTCATTTCTGTTTTTCGTATCAAATTACGTAAAACATGTCCACGGTGTATGGTTCATAAAAGGACAGTTTTGCATTACATGCGCGTGTAAGGTATACGAACGTTAGGCGTGACATTCCAGAAGCATATACTACCAAGTTATGAGCTAAACTTAACCTGTAATTAACCAATGAAATCGCTAATTGGAGGGAATGCCACATTTGCAGAGAACAAACAGAATATCTTTAACATTTTCCTGTCATAGCGGTTATGGTAATCTAAAACACCCTGTTGGTAGACAGCGACGTAGATTATATGAACGAAATACTCTTCCGTCACTGATTGTCAAATCACCAACAAGTATAGTATTGTATGGTACATACTGATAATACAAGAATCCATTATTAGTATCTTTTTTATCTGTTTATTCCTCATACATTCCATAGATCAATGAAGGAGGAAAAACCAACTGGAAATAGAACATGTCAAAACCCATTGGATATAGAACTTGACCAAACATATATCTTTCTGAAGATTGCATATAGAACAAGTCATAAGATTCAATCAACATAGACATTACTAAATCGCCGTTTACATAGTAGTCCTATACATAAGTCCTCGAAGCAGATATATTTGCAAATCAAAACCAATATCATGTAAACTTATATAGAATCAATCATTGGTCAGAGTCATCAGTAAGTTAGGTAATACTGACTGACTGTAAAACCTTGATTACAAATATCTGTTTTTTAAGTACTTCTTTGAAAACACATATCAACAACCGTAACAATTCTGATAATGAAAGGGATAAAATTGATATAAAAATATCTCTAAATAGATGTATATCTTTTTAAATATCAATTAGACAATATATCTGATCATTAAATATGATGACATGTAGAACTTAAAATCATATGTTGTGATTAACTTTAATTTTTATTGTGATTGAAATATTCAATTTCAGTATAAAATGAATGCAATTGAAGGAAATTATGAAGAGCTGTTTTAATTGCTTAACATTACTTGATTGATTCTGTATTTGAGAGGGAAGCTTGTTAAACACCTTGATGCCAAAATAATGGGGTCCTTCTGATAAATCATTGAATATGTTAATGGACAGAAAAGAGTGGAGTTATTCCTAGTTTTGATATTATATAGTTGAGAATTTTCCATGAATAAACTTCTGTTGTCAATACAGTCAGGACTAAAGGAAATAGGTACTGAGATGTTAAATGGTAAAATTTTAAAAAGTTCTGTACAAGAGTTTCTTGTTCTGGCTGTCATTATAATTCCAATAATTCTTTTTGTAATGTAAGTATATTATCACTGTGTGAGGAAAATATTATCCCATAAGTCATAATAGAGTGATAGTAGGTATAATAGATCATCTTTTAGGGTATCCCATGATAGAAATGGCTTAACCACTGTAACTGTATAACAGGCTTGGTTTAATTTGGGTGTAATCATATCTATGTGGCTTTTCAAGGACAATGTGCTATCGATTATTATTATTATAGACGTTAAGGTAGAGGTGCTTAATATTATTTTATCATTATAATTAATATTCATTACATTACGAGAGCTATTTTAGTTATAAATTTCATGAAATGAGTTTTACCAAAATTTAAAGAAAACAAATGAGAAGAAAACCATTCATTCATGTTTTTTAATACCATATTAATAACTTCTTCAAAATCAGTAAAATTGGAGTTGTTAACTATGACACTTGTATTATCTGCAAATAGTATTGTTTTTGGATTATCACTTAAATTTGTATGAATTGTAACATTAGGTAGGTCATTAATATAAATAAAAAAAATCAATGTTACCACAATTGAATGGGGCACCCGGTGGCACAGTTGGTTGAAGAACTGTGCTACAAGGTGGAAGGTCATGGGTTCAATTCCTGATGGTGTCTTTGAAATTTTTTCATTGACATAATCCTTCTGGTTGCACTATGACCCTGGGGTTGACTCAGCCTCTAACAGAAATGAATACCAGGAATATTTCCTGGGGGTAAAGGCGGCCGATACACAGGGCTGACAACCTTACCACCTTCATGTGCTGATTGTCTTGAAATCTGGGAGCCTCAACCTGCTAGAACCCTGAGGGCCTGTCCAGGCCTGTAATGGGATGACTTTACCTTTTTACCATGATTGATCCTTGTGGAACACCATGCTTAACTATACCCCAATTGGAGCACATATTATTATTTGAGAATTCATTCTTAAATGTCACTCTTTGCTGTCTAGAATCAAGATACAATTTAATTAAAGTATACGTTTGTTCCATTATTCCATAAAATTTTAATTTTGATAATAAAATACTATGGTTAAACAATCAAAAGTTTTTTAGAAGTTTATAAAACTACCTCCAACTATTCTTTTATAGTTAGAATCTTTTAATGCTCACAAATTAAATCATAAGAAGCATTTTCTGTTGATGATATTGACCTGCATCCAAATTGTTCTATTACCAAAATATTGTGATTATTAATATGAGTCATAACCCTTTTACATATGACCTTCTTCAGCACCTTTGAAGATGAAGTTAATAATCAGATTGGTCTGTAATTAGCCATATTGTTCTTATCACAAGTTTTAAACAGCGAGTATTCTAAGCGTGAAGGGAAGATTCCTGTTGATTTGGTTATATTATGAATATAATTTAGAGGATAACTAATAAAGGGAGTGCTAATTTTTAAGATTTTCATTGAAATTACATCATATCCATAAGAATTCTTTGATTGTAAAGGTAAAGCAATCCATATACAGACCCTGAGGGTTCCAGACGGTTGACAATTGGCACATGAAGGTGGTAAGGTTGTCAGCCTTATGCACCGGCTGCCTTCTCCCCCAGGAAATATCCCAGGTACTCATTTCTGTTAGAGGCTGAGTTGATCCCAGGGCCATAGTGTGGCCAGAAAAATTTCAACATCATCTGGAGTTGAATCTGTGACCTTCCGGCTTGTAGTGCAATGCCTCAACGAACGGCACCACAGCATGCCCCATTCTTTGATTGTAGAGAACTGATAATCTTTTCAATTTCTTTAGTTGAGGCATTACTGAATTTTATTTGTGGAAATGGATTTTTAAACAATCATGGTTAAGTAATGCACTAGATTTTTATTGTTATTACAATCTATTTTATTACTAAAGATGTGAGTAATCTGCCCAACATTGGTTAAAAAATAATTACTAAATAATTCAGAATTAAATTTACAATTATTAATTTTATCACCTTCATTACGTGACAAGAAAGTATCATCTTTATTAGCTTTTTTCTCCATTTCATTTTTTTATAACGATCCATGTTATTTTTACTTTGTTGTGAGAGTTCACAATTTTATTCATTATAATCATATTTTTTTTGGCTTCTTTAAGGCCATTGATTAAAATTTTACAATATAATTTATAATACTGTTTTAGCTTCATATCACTGTTGTTCCTAGTCAATATATAAAAGTTCCCTTTTTCTTTTACAAGATATTCTTATGTCAATAGTTATCCAAGATTTATTATTAGGTCTGTCATTAAAATTTATTTTAGGAAAGCAAGAATAAAAGACCTGAAAGTAAGTGATCAGGATCCACATGTCATTAGTTGATCTCATTATTAAGCCTAGTAGTTAAAGTTTCTGAATCCAGTTTTATTAAACTCGACTTTGACATGTTTTCTGTCTGTTGACCTCCTCATAGTGTGGTATAGTCCAGAGTTGTGTGTAACAGACAGCAGCACTTTGCCACACGTCAGGCACAAATGAATATTATGGCTGAAGACAATTCCATACAGTTTCTGCAGTTTTGGCAGTGATCATTTTGATTCTTAATATCAGACACCCTGTTTTGTTCATACAGTGGCACACAGTTTAACAAAACAGTATTAATGCAATTTTTGTTTGTTTGTTGAGATACATGTTTTGCCTTGAATAAGTCATCATGCCCTAGTAGAATAATATAAACAGAAGAATATCAAAATTATATTGTATTTAAAGTGAAGGTATTGAGATCTCCATTACATTTACTTGTAACATATGAAGTATTATTTTCTGAAATGAATGAACGTATTTAATTTCCATTATTATTTATACAATATTCTACATTAGTAACATTTGATTGTTTGAAATTGATGTAATTTTTTTATGTTTCAGTAAAAGACTGTAAAGAAACTTGGAGAAATTTGAGAATTGTTTTTGCACGGAATTTAAGAAAGGCCCCAGATGGATGCAGAGCAAGAAAGAAAAAGTATTATCTCCTAGAGAAGATGCAGTTCTTGAGGCCCTATTTAAATATTAAAATGGAAAAGTCATTACCAGTGAACCATCCGTCACCCACTAACATTAATCATGAACAGGAACTGAATGGCCTACAATATTGTGCTCTACGAGAAAAAAGTTATGAAGAATTTAGCCAAAACATTGGTCATAGAGAATTTCATCAGCAGACCAATTATGCAGCTGAACATTCTGCAGGGAGGGGGAAACGTAGGTACATTGTGGATAATGAACTCTCTACACAAGGTTTGGAGGAAAATAAGAAAAAATGTGACAAGCTTGATGTTGACCACTATGTGATAAATTACATTAAAGCAAAGAAAGCTTCACAGCTAGAAAACTATAGGCGGCAGTTTTTAGTGAGCTTGCTTCCAGATGTGGAAGAAATGGATGCTAGCCAATTTAGACAATTTAGAAAAAGAGTGGGTGATTTAATTGAAGAAATACTTGAACCAAATTCCTCAACTCCTCAAATATCTGCCACACCAACTACATGGACAAATGAATCATCAGCCTCCTCATTTGGCATAAATGTATAGGGACATCATTTTGTCTGGCAACCATGACTAATCACTTGCCATCAGCTCTGATGTTATAATCACTAGCCAACACAACTGCAGAATTCCTGTCATCTGCTAGCTGCTCTGTGCACTCTATATCATACAGCTACAGATTACAGCTGCTGCAGGAAGTGCTATGTCAGACAATTTACAAATATGTGAAAAGTACTGAGCAGCAAGTTCCATTCCATACATGACAAACATATGGAAGACAAGTCTATATTGCATCCATGCTAGGTAACTGTGATTCACCAGCTACAACACAGATCATGATGTAAGACTTAATTCTGTTGAAGGCATGCATGAGGAAGTACAACACAACACTCATTCTGTTCAGTGGTAAAATTGGTTTCAGCCCAATACACACATGAACCATTAGAATAGGAGGTAATGATCTGCATATCCCGCATTAAACCATGAAGTGCAGTGCACAATGTTGAAGGGTTTGTGTGTGTGTGTGCTATGAGTGCAGGTAGAATAATTGGGCCCATTTTTCTCTGAGACCATAAACTGACACAATAGGATTGCACATGTTCTAACACCATTTTTTGGGACACCTGTCCAATTATGACAGAATGTATGCCTTTTTTCAGCAAGACAGTACAAACAATTCTGTGTGTTCTGAAAGAGCATTTCTGAGGATGGATTAATGATCAGTGGAATGTGGTCTTCTTGTGTACGACATCTGGAGCCATGCAGTCAACTTTTACTTGTGGGACATGTTAAAAGGATAAGGCCTAATAGTAATAATCCTTGCAATGAAGATGATCTGAAAAAGCATGCAAAATAGTGTTTTCAGTTTCACCAACACAAGTTTGACCTAAAATGAATGTGTTTGTGGGTTGAGTGAAAGCTGAATTAAACCATTTCCAGCACCTTGTTTAAATATGGTACATAATAACCAATTCTTAAGCAACACATACCAAACTCACAGCAGCAAGTACTGTGCTGCCTGCCATCATGTGACATGTTGTGAGTGAAGGGCAATGCAGGTTGCCAGTTAATATAACACCCCTACACTTTGTCCTCAGAATTATCATTACAGTACTAAGAATAATTATGAATAGAAAATCTCATTCCCTGCAATTCGCCAACTTTTCCCATTCTGGTTCTGTCTTTGTAACTGTCACCATAATTTCTTTCTTGACAATTTTTTTAATATGATTTGTTCACACACATACACACACTGAAAGTGACTGAAGATTGGGGGGGGGGGTAAAATTGTTGAAAACTAATTTTTAAACACTGTACATTTATAGAAAAGTAGATACAAGAAATAACTTACCTCAGTACAGTTACAAATTTTTCTTCTGCTTTACTGCTATGCTCTCAGGATGGTGTCTTTCTTAGTTACTTGAGAGGAAACCAAATGTAGCCAACAGTTAAAATTTGATTTATGCATTCTATAAAACCCTTTAAATTTTAAAGGGTTCAAAGGTGATTCATCAGTCACAGTGTTCAACTACTGTGTTATCTGACTGACATAACAGCATGAAGACAGTATCATTTCTTGTTCTTATTACAAAGCCACCGCCACAGAACCAACATGTTATCATCTTAACCATGTTTGCAACTAATCTAGTAATAGTTGCACTTATGTGTTACAAAGCAACCTGTTGCTGAAACCCAGTTTCTTGGGTGTGGAATCTGTCACAGCTTTTGTCCACATTCAATAGAGGCTACATCTACTCAGTATTTCTTTGTTAATTCTAACCACCAGGCACACTAATCTGTAACAAATTTCAGTCTATGTTTACATCATAAATGGACACTTCCATGTCCTAGTAAACTACACCAGATTCTGTTGAAAATCAATGTGGGAGACTTCCAACAGCAGTAAGACAATTCCATTTTTCAGCCATATTGATGAATGGACTTTTCATGCAGCACATAAACCTTCTACAGAGTTTGTTAAAATTTGATATGGGGTCTCCCATGAATTTGCATTTGTTTTTTCAATGAATGACACTGGTAATTTTGTTTACTATGTATGGAGTATGTTACCAACCTTGCTGTGTTCAGTATTTTTGTTTTGTCGTTCTTGTCATTTCTTACTTGATTCTAAATACTGTCAATTTGTTCCATTTGAAGACTGTTTCTTTTTGAGTTGTAATATGTACTACTCTGGGGAAACTTGCTGCCTCCATACCATGGTATTAGAATATTCTGAAGATGGAAGCAGTAGGTTTGTCCAAAATGTTCATAACTCTCTACTGGATTAAATGATGTTACAATCTAGACAACAGCAGCCTTCATTTTCAATCCTGTATAAATCTCAAATCTCAGTATTGCATTTGTTAAGTGCACATATCTTTTACCACTGACTTGAGCACCATAGCTATAGTGGGATGTTGCAAGAGATGCAGACTCTAAGCAACGAAGATGCCATGCTCTGGTCAGAGATGAAACAAATCTCTGTTACTCATGCTTCACAAACACATAACTTATAGTTACTGTGAAGTGCCAGTTTGCATGTCATGAGTTATTACACAAAATTTGCTATGCTGCTACATCAAAAAAGTTGCCAAACACTGACATATAGTGTTAACAAGGGGTATTATTAAGACTGGCATCAAACATAAGCTAAAAAATTATACATTTTATTACCATTTCCCCTCAACATATGACATCATTTCTTTCTTATAATATTCATTCCCACCTCAGAATTTTGATTGATAAAGAGTTATACACCAATGACAATTTATACACAAACAATAATTGTGATAGAAAATTAATAATTGGTTAGTACAAGTCATAAACATCTGACATTTATATGCAACACTTGTCACTGCCCATCATTTCCCACAACAGATGTATCACCATTGGTCAGACCTGTTTCATCATCATCATCTTCACTGTAATGAAGAGAAATCTCAGAGTCTCGACGTACTTTCTTAATCAGAGGTACATTGTCACTATCATCACCACTACTGTCATCACTAGGATATGTCCTTTTCCTCAGACTGCCTGAGCACTGTTCAGCATGACTGTTGCCCTTCACCGAAGCTTCAACTTCAATACCACTAACATTTACAGGTTCTCTTTCTTTAGGAGTTTTACTTTCTGCTTCAGCATGGTTTGAGTCCCTAGATTCGGCTTCTTCTTCACCAATGTTGTCCTCTGCTTCAAGTTTCAGAATCAACTCACCAGAATCACTTGATGATTCATCTTGATGTTTAGTTCTTTCCCATTCTCGTTTTAATGCTGAGGCAGTTGGGTTATGTGGCTGTGAACTGACCAACTCATTGGATTCCTCCAAAGTTCTGCCATCAGGCTCTTGGGGTGAACGCGGCCTAGTCCTCATTTCACAAGACACATTATCATCTTCAGGAGATGGAGAACTACATATCATTTCTTCTTGTGCATGGGCAACATCAACAGATTTCTTTGTAGCAGGGGTAGAGGGACTGTGCAAATGAGACTGTACTGGTGACATGTTGCGGTCTGTACATGGTGCTTGGTCTGCAGTCTGATCCTCCCACCCTCCTGAGTCTTCCTCCCCCTTAATCTGCACTCCATTATGGCATACTGCTGGAGTCCGTGGTCTGGCTTTCCTCCCCACTTCACTATCTGCCACACCTTCATGATGCTCTGATACTGTTGATGTAGTCCCATTCTTTAGCAATGTGTTTTCTTGCTGAAGGCTATTCACTGTGTCTTTTGCTTTACGAAGCTCCTGCTGCAGGTAATAGATGGTACTTTGCATCCCTTCTACATCTTCATCTAGATCTTGCAAGAATTCGTCCAATTCTGAAAATATATAACTGTATGTAAATATCTAACTAATATCTCTTACAAAGTGCAGCAGTTCCAACACAATAAACAGAAAATTTACAGAAATTATGACAGAAGTGCTCAAACTGG
>Ga0136643_10003025_pt1 | contig 22349 bp, 13 predicted proteins | sample TergutLab28metaG_FD_96883 | JGI IMG/M metagenome (GOLD analysis project Ga0136643, IMG submission 96883) | Labiotermes labralis P1 segment gut microbial communities from Petit-Saut dam, French Guiana - Lab288 P1 (version 3) (version 3) | ecosystem: Host-associated > Arthropoda: Insects >... | reverse complement strand
TGAGTGGACCCCGTTCCAGACCCACTACTACTCAGAAAATCTGGTAGCGCCGGGGATCGAACCCGGGACCTCTGTATCTGTAGCCAGAAACTCTGACCACTAGACCACAGAGGCGGTCAGTCTGGATTAACAAGACATCAAAATTTCATTCTACTGGGATATGATACTGTGTCAATATGTAAACACAACCAGATGTTTTGAGGCAATGCAGTGTCCTTTTCTTCAAGGGTTGATAGGTCCTAGAAGAATCAAATCTCCATTAGTTTGAACTTCTGTCAGTTCTGTTGTCTCCAGCACAAAACTACAGAGGAAAAAAAAAATCTTGGGAGGTAAGGTCAGAAGGATAAAGTGGCAATGCAACTGGCTCTTCATGCACCATCCACTGTTGGTAAAGTTAATTATTAAGTGAATCTGTTAACTGACATGCATAATGAAGTGGATCAGTGAAGGAGTTATCAGAAAATAGTAACATCTGCCTCATTAGCTACAATCTATTAACAGCTGCTCCATTTTTTAGAAGTTCCGATTTGTAAAGTATGGCTGTAAATTGCTTCTGGTGTTCTACGCAAGGAGCTTCATCATCGGTGTACTTTCAGTTCTGTGTAATTCACAACAGTTACTAATCAGAAAGGTATTCATGTCCATCTTCCAACACCCTGTAGCTCCTGTAAATTATGAACAACTTTCTAAAACATTAGTTTTATAATTATACATAAAGTGTAACCACATATTCTATTTTTAATTCACGCTTATGTCATAGTATTGCACCAAACGAAATGTAAAATTATGTATGCATCACAAAATTTAAAAAAAAAACATACTTCCTGACTAATTATGAAACAAATATCACTAAAGGCTGTTTCCTTAATGTGGAAATATTAAATAGTCATCAGTTCAGCTAAATATGCAACACACACACACACTCACAGAACTACACACACTGTACACGGAATTTCTCACCTGGAAAACGTTAACATCCATCAAACTTTCACTTTAGTAGCAGACACACCACCACTATGATCTGTTTAACCTGTGACAGAGCACACAACATCCTAGAAGGCTTGAATCTTCAACTAAATCACTTGTTAAAGAGTACAGATATTCCAGGAAAAGGATTAATTTCCTTCTGTTACCTAGTGGCAATATATATATCTCTCTCTCCAGTTGAAGTGATTTAAGTCACACTAGTGTTACAGCCACTGACCTATATATTTCTTCCTGGTTTCTGTATCAAGACAGGAACATTAGGCCTGTTAGCAATTTCTGTAGCAATGTTCTTTCCTGACTTCATAAAACATTCAGTATAAAGCGTAACTTTAAGTTACTAGACAATACAAAATTATAACAACGTTAAACAGACCAGACACCTCATCAATCACACTAGCGATTCCAACCATAAATTGTACGTGATGGCATATAGGAGGATATAATTTGTCTCAAATCCCTCATCAGCACTAACAGAAAGGAAATTAACCTTTATACAGCTGGGTGGATATTTAAATTTTAGGGCATGATTTATGAAAAACATATTATTTGCACAGCAAAAAAAAATAAAATTATGACATAAATGGAATTTTGTGAAAAATAAAAAGAGATTTTTCAGCATATCTTCAAAGTACAATAAATTACCTTGTTGCTTAAATAAATAAAATGAATTTCTAGGGGTGGTTTGTTACGCTTGTTTGTATACACAAACGTTGAGCATTTAAAGGTCACTTAGAACCAGCTCACCTAGAGACAGAAACCGCAAAAAGAAAAAAAAATTCAGCACAAACTTTATCTACTAGATGCATGGCAAATGTTGCTCATTGTAAAATTACAATTATTCCAGCAACAATGACATACAAACAAGGCTAAACAACAATTTGTTGATGAACATATACTAAGGCCTAAACCATGAACCTGCAGTTTTGAAATAATGCTGTTAAGTGGTCTTGCAAGTAGGAATTACTAGCCGTGGAATAACGCAAAAACCACAATTACAATTAATGCAAAAAAGCTATGACAGGAACAGAAATGGGCCCAGAAATGATTATGCCAAAATATGAGACGTATGAATGTTAACTGCCAGGATTACTGTGTGCAGACAGTCACAAAATCCACAAAAAAACAAAACACACACACACACAGAACAGCCATGAAAGAATGATAAACAGCCAAATAATCCATACTTAAAAGGCATGAGCTGCCAGACTTTTCCCAGACATTGTGACAGAATCCAAAACACATAAAGTCTAACATTAAATCAATCACTTATTTTCCAATTGTGTTATTCTCAAAGCATAATAATTTCTGGCTTCATAGTCTAAAATTTTTATTAGGGAAATGCATGCAATTTGTTTAAATGATGAGACACTCATGTGCCAACACAACAGCAGTACTCCACATATTATAGAACAGGTAGCCCTGCTGTAAGGTATAGTGTTTTATTGTATAAAACATGATACAATTATATTTCTGAAATATAATTTAACAAAAAAGAAAGAGAAAGAAAGAAAGAAAGAAAAAGAAACCTTATGAAAGTCCTGACTTGACTCAAGGAACACGTATTTTGTGAAGCATCCCAGACAAAGTTAAGGTAACTTGTTGGATTGACAATATTAACTGCTAATCACAAATGTCCTTATCTAAGGCTAATCCAATCACAAAGTTATAGATTTTCACTAGTTCAGAAATTCACTGTCACAAATGTATATGATGGCAATATCTGATTTTGTCAGAGTGGCACTGTACCCTGCTGTGGTCAAGAGATGATACAACCGTTATATTCTCACAACTTAACTCTCTACATCCCAATGTTAGGGTACACTCAACATTTTTAACTCTCATGTGGGATTCCTGCAATCTAATGGCAATCAAATGAAATTTCTTGGGTCTTTTTTGGGTGTAGCACCATGTTGGAATGGTAAGGATAACATATGTTTCATGGCAACTTGCTTCCTCCTTTGTACAACAAGCCTTCACAGATCTTTGACCCTAAATGATGGAGCAATTTCATTGTTCAACAGGACCCTACACCCAGGAGGCTAAAAAGGAAAAATGATCTGCCGTGAAAACCTCACATTATATTTCTAGCCCACTCAAGATTAACCCACATTCATCCAATTGAAATATTCAAAAACTGGTAATGGAAACCACTATTTTTTTTTAAAAAAAAAAAAAGGTACCACAAGGCAGAATACTTTCAAAATTAATTTGGACTGGACAATGAAAACATAAGGTTTGTGAAGTTTAAATGTGAGAATCAATGTATATAAATGAATTACACACAATCTTCATACCATCTCTTGATGAAACAACTGTCGATTCAATTACTTTTCAGAGGCTGTACAAATTATCTGGGGGAGATGAGGCTGGTATCGGATGAGGTAACTTCGCTCACAGGGTTTAACGCATGTATGTACAGAGCATTAGATCAGTCTGGTATTTTACAGGTTTGGTGCATCTGCTGCTGTTCTGAAATGCTTTTAAATGCACTTGGACATAGTGACACTTCAAAAATGAAATCATTCTCCTGACTGTTGTGGTCAGAATACGGCTGTTGTCTTTGAACTGCTTTCTGTTCATGCTGCACTTCCAGTCACACAATAAACCAACTGCACAAATAACAGCACACACCTCCACATCCTCTTCAGTCATCTGCAAACCACTGGTAGCTACGCTGCCATTGTCACAGTTAACCCTACAAACACAATTCAACTGTTCTGCACCAATGCCAATTTTCTTAGTTATTCAATAATGACATCTAAACATGTCTGAAAGTGTGCTTTCACTCCACATTCTAAAACATGACACTTAACATTTGCCCTCTTCTATGTATTTAAAACAATGGTGTGTGATTCTATCAGCCCTACCTTCTTCACATATTTAGTTTTTAAACAAAATTTCCCCCATACTCTGTTGGTGACAGGGCCCTTTAGTGTTTATTACATTCACTACAGCAGAAGGATCAATGGGTTAAAATACTGACCATGTCATATTCTGAACTACAAGACAACCCAATGATTCAATATTTTAATCAAGTTTCACAAGTCACTACCACATCTGCAACCTAGTTTCACTGTCAAACATCATATTTCATAATAATTTTCATACTTCTTTTCACCAGAATTTTCATCTGAAATATAAGGTGTACAATTATACAATCAGTCTCATGCCCTTTACTCTCATACTTACAACACTGAGCAATATAATTATAACGATTTATGGTCAGAAAAGTAGCTGGATGAGGTTCAATTCTCAGCAGCAGCAGCATGAATCTCTCTATTCACGTCTGTTCCATACCAGCTCTGCGGACCACATATTCTCTCAACCAGTGGGTATTTGGAAATCTTTTGACCAAAATAATGCAGTCACAACATAAAAGTGACCACTTACCACATCCAGTGTCAAGATTCTGAAAGTACTAACCCCTCTTAGAGCCAGGCTGTATGGGAACATTATGGTACAAGGCAATAACCTGTCAAAATAGAGAAATATCGAGATACGTAGCGAGTAAAAGTCACATGCTATTCAATTACATGATCACTGCTGAAATCTCACGTAGAATTCAGCTTAATGCACTCAGAATGGTGGCCTATAGACAGCCTCAGGGCATAGTGTGAAGGAGTACCAGTGACTGATACAAAGGCCACCCAGCACTAACAGGGTTTAGCCTTCCCTACGTACTAGCTACGTCTTCAAGGCGTATACTTGCTTTTATTTCAAATAACACCTTTCCCACAACTGCATCTCAGGATCACTGCACAAAACTCACCTACCTAATATACAACAGGCAGTGTACCCTATCCTTCCCGCTTTATGGATTGCGGAGCCTCGGCCAGCCCCTTCACCTTCAAGCGATCGGCGGTCTTAAGAAATGCTGGTAGCTGCTCCTGCGAAACGTTAACCTCACCTGCGTACATAAACTCCAGTATTGACTGCAGGTGGTTGTATGGGACATCCTTCAAGATAATGATAGGATGTTTCGATGGATTTTCCTATCAAGCAGAAAAACAAAATCAAATCCCTGCAATGTTTTTTCATATTTTACCTTCATAAATATTACCACAAATTAGTGCAACACACATAAAATACAGGATTTAGTAATCTCGGACGTGACACTTCATTCACGGGTCAATGTTTCGCGCAGTTTAGAAGAAACACAGAGACTCTACCTTCACGAGTTAAGACACCCACAAAGAATGTCAGAACTCACAGGCATAAACATTTATAAAGTAGTTCAGAAGAGGTTACAAAATGTGTGATTTCAGGCCTCAGCTGCAGCATAAATGAGATCGGCGCTCTTTTGGGACTTCATGTACCGCAGAACGGTAGTTTAGTACTGATGCGCCAGGACAACCTATTCGCCCTACCTCCAAGGGTCAAGCAGTCCAAGAAAATTGGTTTCCAGGTAAATTCACATTAAATTACATTGTACTGTGTATTTTTTATCTTAATTGTTTCCATCTCATTGTGTTATGCAATGAGGTATTTAATACAAATATTGGGTTTTTGTCTGCACAATGTTTTATTGTATTATATTATTATTTATGTAAACATAATAATTACAACAATAAAATATCTCCTAGCATGACATTTTTCAAACTGTATAAGTCATTTCCAGGTTACTGTAAAATGTATATACACAAATAACAATATAATACAATAAAGTGGTGTGCAGATAAGAAACCAATATCTTTATTAAATACCTCACATACTTTTGATGTTGCTGCTTGCCATGCACATGAGTTAACGTCGAGTTATTTCTTTGTTCTTAATATTTCCTGGGGAAAAGTGGCTTGGGCAAGAAGTAAACCACTCACCTCAAACCAGCACTGGGGTTAAGAAAGAGCGGAGTTATATTTCTGCTCACGCTGCATGCCTTCAGGGCAAGGACAGGGAAACTTTACTTTTACCTTCCTTCTTAACAATTTTAAAAGAGATTACAACTGTCTTGGTGTCTGAGAGTAACAGAATAAGTGATAAATTGATTCTGATATGCAAATTAGCTGCAATTTATGCAACTTCAACCTGTGAAAATTGTTTTCAGAAAGTAGACATCACAAGAATCAGGGCACATATGCACCTCAAATCAATGGCTAACAGAAGAGCATTACTGCCACATACCTCTAACAGTGACTTGAAGTATGGACTACAAGCAGACAAAACCATCTTGTGCGCCTTGCATGTCTGCCCCTCACATGCTAGTGTAACGTCTGTGAAGCTCTTCTCATCACGTAGGTGTTTAAATGATGAAACCATATTAGACTGGAAGTCATTCCATTTTAAGAAGAATTGCTGCTGTTCTGCAGACATGGTTCTGACGGAACAGAACAAAAGTAAATTGTATCACGCAAAATACAACCAGACAACACATCAGAAACCAGAATGTGATTTACCCTGTGAATATAAAATACGTGCAAACAAGACTGAACACACACATATATTTTCTCAAACACGTGTTTCTCGCAATCAAATTATATTAAATCCCCCCCCCCTAAAAAAAATAATTAATAAAAACACACATAGCATAAAACATTTACACAATGTCTACAACAATGTGCCTGGAATACTTTTTAATTTCTTGCTCATTTTGGTGGATAAATTACCCACCAAAGACATAAGACATAGGATATACAGTAAACAACGTATTAGATTTATGATTTTATTTTCTGCAGCACTCACTCACAGCTATACAGTTACTTCTGTCATGTAATGGTTATTACAGAACACACCCAGTGCATTTTTGAGGTAACAAATGTAGTAAAACATCACCACACAATAATGACATCCTCTTTGCTTGAATTTCAGATTAATCACGCCAGCCACTTTCAATTCCATCATGAATCAACAAGCACATAAACGGGTGTAGACATCATATGTTTCTTGTGGCATATCTCCAACATCTTCTTGTTTTGATAACCAGCTGGCCTAAAAGTTAATTTAGAAAGACAAGAACAATGTCTGTCTTAAGAGACTGACATATCCAAATCCAATATGTCAACAACAAATATTTATATGCTCAATTAATGTGTTTAGATGTGAAGCACATCCAACACAATAACAGAATGTCTGTGTTCTTCTTATATACTGACATAAAGTGTGCACAAAACACAAGACCACTAAAAACAGTGCTACCAAGACCCATATCCACACAACTGTCATATCATTACCATGTCTCACACCACCATGCTGACAAGAAAATCTTCACTGTATAAAACAAGCACAACATAATGGACAATGATATACTACTCTACTGGCAGCAGTATAATTCTGTACTTCAAATCATTCTTCTCAAACGTTACATCACTGTCCCTTCAAACTCCTGTACAGGAGGCAAGAAGTCACATGAATCATTCTAAAAATAACTTGCACCATCTTCTGGAAGACTAATGGTATAAACCATCAAACAACATAACAGTTGGCCCCAAAAATAGCTTCTGCATGCTCCAGAAGATGAGTTTCTGATCAGGTGCCAGACACATGATGAAAATGTAACATGCCAGTTCAGTAGTAGACAGTACTGCAAGGGAATGGAGTGACTTTAAAAATGAATTATTGTGCGATCCGCGACAAAACTGGAAAACGACCAGCGATAAAATTACAGTAAGTTACACGTGGGTAAAGACATTGTGCTGCGAAAATGTTGTATATTCCTTTCTCAAAAAACAGAGGGAGGGGTAGTTTTAGATGCCTAAATATGGTAAAAGAATAACATGGTGTTATTACTGCACCAGGACAACGGAGGGCGTTTTTGCGTCCTGTTTGAACGTGCAGAACGATATGCTCACTACAGACATGGTAAACGCCTCCTCTCGTACGAGCGGAGGCCCCCAGACAAAACACAAGGTGATTTCCAAATAAAATATCGCTATTAGCCGACAGATAGGCTCGACACAACGAATGGCCCCAAGTTTGTGGTCAACTCTGATATTTAATGATGTGGATGACTGGCATCAGTCTGAGCAACCCTACAGACTAACCTAACTTAATCTTTACTTGCCCCAAAACTACAAGACTGCTTACGTCCTCCTCTTAAACGCTGCCATCACACAAAATCTACACAAGTAAAGTAATGTTAAAGGTACCTGATATTTGATAAATATTTTAAAACGCAGTCACTAGCAACCCTTCCAAACAACTATTCAAGGATGAATCCAGCGCCTTCAAACACTTCGTGTAAGTTCAACAATACAAAAGAAAGCACTGCCACCACAGGTCATATAAAATAATTATTAGTTACGTTTCACTGTTCTCGAAACAAATTACCAGGACGCAAAACAATCTACCTCTCCATATTTCGCGACTCAACACCAATTCCACAACGGAAGCTAACACGCGTATAATTCTGCCATCTGTTGGAAGTAATCGTCACTCGAGAGTGGCGGTTATTTTCAAAATACTCGTATCATGCCGCAATAAAGAAACGCCTATAAAAATGTAATACGTAGCTGCCTACGAAAGCCTGCTCTTCATGTCTAAAATAAAGTATCTTTACTACAGTTTAAAAGTACAGCACTTCACAAACATGTGTTTTTATGGTAAATTTCTTCAATAAAACTCACTCCCTCCCCCTTCCGCCATACTAACTACAATAGTGTTTGTGTCCCTTTCATTGCAGTTATGTTTTCATCTAATATAATTATCAGCAAAGCCAACAAGCTGATATTCCACTTTAATGACAGGTTCTATGCTGTACAAAAAGAAAATACAGCAAGTTTGTTTCTTAACTGAAAAGAATCTGGAAGATACTGGTACTTGAAGGGAAATAAGCCCCAGAAAATCTCTGCACCTTCTGGATGATTGACGTGGAATGTCAAAATATGTATGCGGTTGTTGTACAAAATATGCAAATCGTTTTCAGTCTTATACCTATAAATAACATATCACTGCCACTAAGAAATCAAAACTTGGAATGGAGATAGATGACAAACAGCCCTACAGGTTCAATATCATACACAAATTTCATATTTTTAAATTCACAAATATGGTGATCATGTGTAACTTCAAGTTGATGCTGGTGTATACCAATACCCGTTCAATTAAGGCAGAAACAGATCTCCAAGTTATATAGTTATCAGTTTATAATTTCTGCCACCACCACTGGACATATATATTTCAGTGACAAGAGGCAAATCACTAATTTTTCAGAACCTAGTGTCATAGAGCTAAAGAACATGCTACATCTGTGTGCTCTATAAGTTATTACTTTCCTCATATTTAGTATGGAACCAAAACGTTTTAAAACCCCTTCTACCAATGAAACATTAAAACAAATTCCAAGCACATACAGACATGTTCTGTTTAAATATTCTCCAACCCCTCAGAACTCTGTTGGAAAGCCAGACTCACTGCAAAAAACACAAAGCAATATTCCTCTACGCTGTGTCTTACCCTCATCTGTTCCAATTTTTTTTTTTTCTTTCTTTTCTTTTGAGCATATATTTAACCGCAACTACAACTTCATGCAATGTCAAGGCGCATTCATGTAACCACTGTCGCTGTGGAAAAGCAACGAGTCTTAAATATTACAAGTCTGTGTCTGTATTCTTGCCTTAGTTATCTGGCGTGGAAATCACATCTTTTCTGCGCTCTATTATTTTGTCAACCATGGCATGTCTGGCTCCACATTTTCCCACACTATCATAAACAGGCATGAGTTTTGTGAAAAAAAAAAAAAGGGGGTTATGGAACATAAGTTGTGTGGTTTTACTTTCTTTACAACTTTTGTCTGAAACATTTCTCATTCTTAGAAGAACTGATCAATATATAATCTTACATCTATATAGGTCGTCATCTAAAGTATCCATTCTTCTTGTCACATTTCAATCAAACTTGAATTTCCTTGCCAGATTTTCCATAAATTTTCAATTTCAAATTCCATGAAAATCTATCCAGTGCGAGCCCAGTAGTTCCATGCCGATGGATACACATGACAAAGCTAACAGTAGTCACTGTTTGCAACTTCGTAAGAACACCTAATAAAAAAACACAAAGTTCTTAAATAATTTATTCTGTCACTCAATAAACTTTTTCAACTGCACAGGTTATACAACAGTGGATAAGATGGGAAAGGGATATCTAATGATGAGCATGTAAGGATTTGGAAGAAGTCAGTATTGGCCCACCCAACAGTACTGCATTTGCCTGTAAAGACTCAGGAAAAGTTTACTATAAGAAGGCCAGAAAGCAGATACTGTTCACATGAATTGGTTCCGTGTTCAATGTACCTGAACGTTTACCACACATATTACACATTAATTCTTGGTACTAAGTTTATCTACTCAGTATCAGAGGTGTAAGTACATATCACATACAATATTATCATCATACAATAGTTGTAACTCAAAATAATTCACAGCTCCTGTATTTGGTACAACATTCACATAAAGCTAAGTGGCTGAACAACCATATCTCAAGTACTATTCACACTGTGAGTTTTCACTGTACCTAATATCTTTCTTTATTACTTTCTATCAGATTTGGCACACACACAACATGAGAATGTGTAAACAGCAAAAAGCTGTGTTGTCAAACAGTCTTTGTTTCACCTTGTACAGTGGAGTCATGGGTCAGGCAACATCAACTCCCATACATTAGTACAAAAAGTGTTATGATACAAAATCCAAACATAATCATCACGTATACACAATATGGAACTATGTCACTTAACAGAAAATCTTACCTAATCTTGTTTCTAATTACCATTTAAGTTGGGAATGATTATATTCATAGAAATAAAAAAATAAATTGGACTGTACAAAAATATAGTTGGTTATCGGCTTTAGCTATTCCAAGATACCCTGTACAAAAATTAGAAAATAGTGCTACAACTTTTACAGTTTGCAATGAATTGTTTCTTTCTATTCTTCACTTACCCTAGGTAAATTATATATGTATTTAAGATGCACCCTGTTTTACATCTTCAAAAGAATTATATAATTAGGTATTGTCTCCCAAACAATAAATGGAAATAACAGCTTCACCTGTTTTTTTGTCTACTGTGCAGACATTTTTTTTTTTGCATAACATGGACCTTAAAACCAAGCAGAAATAAATAAATAATATTTGTACATTCAACAGCTGAAGGGAAGACACACAAGGTACAAAATAATTTTTATCAGTTATACTGCAGTGAGTAACAGGGTAAAAGCCAGCATAAGATTTATACAGTAACACATTAACATAAGCTTCTCATCTGATAAGATTTCAGCTAAAGGTATATGACTAAATAAAAACAGTAATTCCATGCACAAGTTATTAACATTATGTGAGAAATGTTTCTGGTCTCATTCACAAAATTTGTCCATGTCGTTGTTCTTAACGTTTTAATTGATTCGTCCATCTCTTTGCATTACTGTACTTTTAAAACACAAACAACCACGTATGGCATAGTTTGCTTCAGACAAACTGGGCAACCAAACTTTAACAGTGCAAAAAAGAGGAGATTTCAGAACAAACCGTGCAGACCAAACCAAATTTATCCACACATAAGGCAAAAACTTACCGTTACTCATCACATAAAAAATGCAGGGTCACCTTATAATCAAGCAGAAAGTCAACACATTCTTTCTATACAGGCATTTTCATAAAACTTGAAAATCTATGATAGAGTTTTCCTTACATTTGGGTAAAGACAGTATATACACATCATGAAAGAAAGAGGAATCTAAATACCTGCCTAGCTGCATTCTGTATCTGGTATGAATGGATCATTTTAATTCTAACACTCTGTCACCACACTACATTTGGGTCCAACCAAATTATAGTGCACTTTCTTCTACATATTACATGTCAAAATTTATGAAGCTCCAAGCCCACATGTTATGTATGCACATGCGTCTGCGCTATCACAAGCGTATGGTCTAACTGACTAAACCATTGATTTTTTTTTATCATTTCCAAGCCAAGTTATTAAAAAAATAAAGACTGCTCTTTTACATTTCCTTGACAGTCTGCTTCTTCCTAACTGCTCTCTATGTATGTCACGAGTTTCTAGCACCCATTTGGCAGGAAGCTGACACACATCCAGGGAGGCAATCTAGATGTAGCAGCAGACACAAAAATTCTTGACTCTGCCAGGAACTGAAATGCTGTCATCAAGTTTAAATTTAGTCCCTCATTAAACTGCTATGGTTCATGATTTGCACGATAAAAAAGCCTGATAATTAACAACTCGCGCTACTCACACCTGAATTCCAATTAAACGAAACTTGTTTAAGGGGTCTGCGTGCATATTCAGTGCTTCGGCAAGGTATAAAATTTGAAAGGAAGTACTTCTGAGGGACTTCAATTCACACAAATGCAACAATATCTGTAGCTTAGACTGGCTTCTAGTTATATTGAAATATACAGGCCTACAGAACTGTGCTATGCTGATTCCTGTTATTAGCTCATAAATCAGTATGTGAACGACCACCCATTATGCCTCTTGTAATAATAACACAAGGTTCAGTAAGTCCTTGAATATACTGCACAGAACATTTCCATCAGTAACACTGACAGTGAATGGATTTTTCAGCAAATAGCACTTAAATATGCATAATTCCACGCTTCCACCATGGTTAAATGAAATCTTCTATCTCCTGTAATGTTACGCAGCACTGACTGGTAGTTAGTTACTAACATCGTAGGACAATCTACAGGTTCCGTCTTCAATGGTCAAGCAGTCAGGAAGATGTGACAGACAGGTTGTCCCAAAACAATGTTAACTGCCTACCAAACAAGGTTCCGTGACATCCCAGAAGACAGAAGAGCTGAGCACAGTACCATCAAATGTGCATGGCATTGACAGTCACAAAAACGTGTATTTTAGTGTAGACTGGTAACTACAACTTGTCACTGATAACTTTATTACCTTAGAACATAGAAGTATATAGCCCTACCATACATTTATGACACTTAATCTAGAATTACACAAGTTACAAATTCATATAAAAATAGCAGTCTCTTCAACTTCACAACTGCAGAGTAGTAATACCCCTTGCAGGGCTCAGAGATAAGCCACCACATGCAAGATTAATCCAGCATATCTCGACACTCACCATATGCTAAAAGGTCATGTATACATTACTTTGTATATGCATAAATCTTGAATATATTTTCCACCTTGTCTGTCATCACAACATACTTTCTAGACAAAAATCTTTAAAATAATAACACCTTTCATGCAAAATATTTTACACTGAGAGAAGAATCACAGCAACATCCTGTCCTTATGAACTGCGAATATGTTACATCAAAGGGAGAAAGGAACTACTAAAAGACATAACAGTTCTTTCTTGGATACTAATAGCATTTAACATTAACTTTCCACAAATATATCTTTCCAACATATGTCACAAACAAACACATGACGCCCACTATCCCTCCACCTCCTCATAAAGGATCAGGTAGTGGCTCACTTCTCATTAACCCTTTGACGCCGGAATTAAATCCCCACCCCCCAACCACTTTAGTGGCCGTTGAGCTATTTAAAGGGCTCACTGTGCGATATATACATATGTCGTTCGGCGGCTAAGGTTTAAACAGAGTTGAAAACAAAAAAGATGACAAGTTTAATTTATTTGGGGCATAATGAGCTGTAACTACTGTTATCCTTGTAATGTCATCAGGGACAAAGTCTTCCCACAAACCAGGTAACTGTTTGGGTATAAAACATGTATCACAACCACTTCAGTTCCAACATGAGCCTATTATTCTTAAACGAACATATTTCACTGCCACTGTTCAACATATTCTCAACCTCTGCAATTTTTGTTTCTTCAGTGTTAGTTTGGTTACTGAAAAGTTAAAAGTTCAATTATTTCTCACTGTATCAATACCACAGCACAAACCAGTGAGTAACAAACATGTGGCCCTTCAGTTCACTTCAGACAGCCCTCCGACTAATCTTATTCCTACTAGAGAATGTAGCCCAGCTCACTGCCCAATAATTCTTTTTCTTTGAAAATGCTGTCACAGGCCTACAACGTCAGAAACAATTGCTATCCCTGGCTGGTAATAGACAACAGATGCAGAGGGAGAACAATGCAATACATTTTTAATTCAATGATTAAATTATGATTTTTTTTTAAAGCAATAAAGTATCCTTAAGGATATGTCTAATGGTAATGCACAACATATGCTAGCATAGGGAGAACAATGCGATAAATTTTCAATTCAATAATTATACTTTGATTTTGCTATTAAAAATATGAAGCATCCTTAATTACATGTCTAATGGTGATGAAAATACCCCTCTTTACTATTTAAACTGACATGTGGCCTGCCTTAAATATCAAAATTAGCCATTCAGTCTGTGTATTACATGAGTCCAAGACCCCTGGCATACATATTGGACAGCAGTACATGTGAGGTCTAAAATCTACTACATACACACAAAACAATGGATAAAGTCCAAAAACCCAAAGTGTAAGGTACCATACATGAAACCCCTATGGATTTTAAGCTGAAGACAGTGCTTCTAAGCTGGCAGTAACACACCGCTACAGCAGAGGACTTATTCCACACTCCCACCAATATTATTCTGCTTCAAAAATATACAACCTTCAGTCTTGTGTTATACAGAATGGCATTGTTAAGAAATATATCCAGGAAATGTACTCTCAACAAGTAAATGACTAATGACAGAATGCAATTTTCCTAACTCAGGGTCCTCCCTGAATCATATCTGGAAAGTACTGGCCGACATGTGGGTAAGCACCACAAAAACATTCAGAGGAATTCGGCTCATATATGTCGGATGCTGTGAATAAGCTGGTGTTACAATAATGACAGATTATTAACGTAGTCAAAGTAATGCTGGAAATATGCTACACTTTCTTACTATTACTTCAAAAAAACATGGGGAAAGGTCAAAATTTATTAAATTACACTCCATTTCAGACTAATCTGTGATAACTTCTAAGTAGTCTGAAGAAGAAAGAAACACTATACAGTGAATGTAAATGCAAAATGTTATAAAAGAACATATGTGAGATGAGCATGCAGAAAGTGTATACACAAGCCATGGAATTATAGGCTACATGCTCAGCATGCTGCTGAACCATCCTTGAGGCTGGACCAATATCTTATCCCTGACATGTGACAGGAATGTCACACAATGCATATCAGTCTCTGAATTAGCATGGTGGTTGCCGCACCCACTTCTCATGGCACATACAACTATGACGATATAAATATGCCCCATAGCCTACCACAAATTCTTCTAATTATTCAAACAATGAGGAAACAGAGAAGGCCAATTGTAACATACAATGCCAACAATTTTTACCTTTCCCCTACAAACTGCGCTGTAACTTGATGTTCTAGGTTTAATACATCATTAAGTTTCCACTGTTCATTGTCAAATAATTTCAAAATCATTAAATAAACTCTCAAAATAATGTGTGTTTCTTTATGTATAAAAGGCACTTCAAAATATGTTGTATAATGCTGCATGGCAAGTAAACCTCCAGTAATGTGGTCGTGGTAACTCATTAAGATAAGCATATCAAGTGGTTTATGCACTGATAAATGTATCTGTAGCACAGCTTCTCTGCTCTTTCGGCAAATTAAATCTGCATAAGCCGAGAAGCAATGTTCCAAGTGAGACAATGGCTGACTCAGCGTCCCTCAATTATGAATACTTTAAACACAGCGACTGTATTCATATAAATTACACAACTTTCACAAAAGTATCAAAAGTAGGCCAAATTGTTACAAATTCCTATGACACACCTCTGCCAAACTCACGATATGTTCTTGAAGAATGACAGAACTTGGCAATACTGATTCGTTCTTGGATATTAAGTATAAGTTATGCACCTGAATGGGCAACCTAAAGGCACAATACCCAGACATTACGAACCAGATAAGATGGAATACGTTTACAAATTATGATATCCAGAACATTTATGGATACAAAGGAACAGTTAAATGCAGGTAAATGTAATCTGCACACCATATGGCACATAAATAAGGCCAATGTTGCCACTTTCAAACACTGTTTTAGAGAACACAAAAGCCACTACTCTAAGTCTATTGGAGGTGCATATGAAAACCCAGCAAATGCATCATCAGCCTCTTGGACACTGGCAGATAATGCAAAGGTAGAATGTGAACATCCAAGTGATGATGTCACGGGTTCTCTGGTAAACTGTGGATCTATGTGTTGCAGATCCATCACACCTTTCTGCAAAGAAAAAGCAGGTTCTTTTCCAGGTAAATATATAAAAGCTGACATTCAGAGAGCATGCAGAAACACAATAAATACAAGTAACTAAACAGCTATGTGGTACTGAAACATGGAGGATCAATGACAATATACCAGTTGGGCAAAACCTTAGAGGCATTCATATAAAAAATTTTATGCTCTCCTACATAGGTCAGTATACTCATTAATGAGACAGGCTATGTACATATAACATAACGTTCAGGTACATTTGTGCAACTATTGTTGCAGTTGAAAAGCAATAAGTATTACATATTCTGAGTGTGTGTTTATTGCCTTTGGTATCCAGCATGCTGCACACATGCCATATCATCATCATCTGTGGCCTCTCCAGCTAAACCCAATGAACCCTCCCAAACAGAAAAAAACCAAAACCAAACAACAAAAAACAAACTATAATTAAAACTACACAACTAAGAATAAACAGAAAATAAATAACACAACAAACTCTAATATCAATGAAGTAACCAACAAATGTTTCTGACTAGCAGAAAAAGCCCAAATCCCATAAAAATAAGTAAAAAAAAAAATAATCATATTAGCATTAAGTAGGTTTCAATAACTTAATAAAAAATATAGAACTTTTAAACCAAAAATAAGAACTAACCTTTTAAAACAACACAGGAAAGGCAAATAACATTTCATTAATCCCCAAAACTAACATTCCAGCTTATTATTTTTTTTTTTACTGCACTGTGCATCTTGATACCATCAAAGTCTTTTATTTACCAACAGATGCACTTTGTATCAGTCCCATAAATCATTATAATTTACATTAAAACATATATTAAAATTGCTCCTACATGTTTCAGTCTATGACCATCATCAGGGAGCTTACACTTGAGCCTAGCTAAAGTCACATTTATAAAATAGGCAGTAAGAGTACATTGTTATGTACTGTGCGGTGGTGTGGCAGCATGTTTTATCAAGTTCATGGAGGTGTGTATGCTGTATGCTGTGTGCTGTGCAGAGTGAGATTGTCTCTGTACAGCACACAGCACACACACCTCCATGAACTTGATATAACATGCTGCCACACCACTGCACAGTCTATAACAACGTACTCTTACTGACCATTTTATAAATGTGACTTTAGCTAGGCTCAAGTGTAAGCTCCCTGATGATGGTCACAGACTGAAACATGTAGAAGCAATTTTAATATATGTTTTAATGTAAATTATAATGATTTATAAGGCTGATATAAAGTGCATCTGTCGGTAAATGAAAGACTTTGATTCCATCTTATCTCACATATGCAGGATTTTCTAGATAAAGTTGTTGAACAAAAAATGTGTGTTTGATTCTCTCTACAACTTTTGTCTGAAACATTTCTCATTTTAAAAGGAACTGACCGAGCTATGACCAAAAATGTATATTGGTCTCCAAGTACAGCACCCGTTATTCTTGTCATATTTTAATGAAACTTGAACTGTCTCAACAGATTTTCAGAAAATATAAAGTTTCACGAAAATCTATTCAATGGGAGCCCAGCTGTTTCATGCAGACAGATGGACAGACAGACATGATAAAGCTAATAGTTGTTCCTCGCCATGTATCACACATGCCTAAAAAATGTGTTAGACCTTTCTATAACAACGGGGAAACACTAACACACTTCACATTTAACACCCAGTGTTCTGTCCCCAGAATGAATGACGTGATTTTTGCCTCTCTGTAGCAACAGAAATAATGGCCACTGCAAATGTACACACACCATACCATCTTGGCTTTGCCAAAGACATAGTACAAATTTTAATGTTCTTGTTCTGAAAATCACAGCATGGAAATAAACAAGCAACCACTTACCACATTGGGGCTGAAGGGTGGAGGAATGCGTTTGGCAAGCAGATCCTCCCAGACAATGGGCTTGAAAAAGTCATGTTGCCTTACTTCATCAAATCCTCTGTAGCCTGACCCCAGGCGTTTATGACGGTCCTTTTGAAGCAACTAAAACAACATACCAGCACTTTGTGCTCAATACTGACAAGTTAATGTCAAAGAATAATGTAACTTACTAAGAAAACAAGCACATAATTTAAATTTACCTAAGGAAATGCAGTAAGCCCAGACAGTTAAAAAGCATGTATGTATACACAATACATGTGAAAAGAGTTAATTAATATACTTTGACAAAAAATAAAGTCCAGATTACACACTAGCTATCACACAAAATACAAACCAATTATAATGTTTCATACTGGAGATTTTTACCAAAACATTCCACTTCTGATTAAAACCAGGCAGAATGAACAGACACTTCAAGTGAATACCTATGTACATGTATGATAACATCTCACTATTAACAAGTGCCAGAAACACAAAACAGCAAGGAATGCGGAGAAAGAGCTGATGACCTAAACGTAAGTCTTTAGTATATCATCCCACATACTAATAATTATACTAATAATAATTACAACAGTAATATACATGATAATTATACTTATCCAGAACAAATAAACCAGACTATTCGTACTAGAAGGACAAATAATTGAAACTATTTGAACAACTGCACCAGCAATCATCCTGGTATTCATTGCAATACCATTCCTATAACTAAAAAACCTAATAGATGAATTTCACAACCCAGCACTAACACTAAAAACAGTAGGACACCAATGATACCGAATCTATGAACATTCAGACTTCACAAAGCTAGTGTTCGACTCATACACAGAAGCCCAACAAACAAGAACAGTCCGACTACTAGACACGAACAACCGAATTGTACTAACCAATAAATTCACAAATCTGAATAATCGTAACAGCAACAGACGTACTACACTCATGGACGATCCCAAGACTAGGAGTAAAGACAGAAGCCACATAAGGCTGACTAAACCACACAAGATTTTCAATTAGTCGACCTCATATTCTACACAGAGTGTGCTCAGAAATCAGCGGAGCAAATCACAGATTCGTGTTCATCATAACTGAAAGAGTATCGGCACACCAATTTATTAGTTGAGTCTCAAACCTAACAGAATCATCAGATGACTTAAAGCAAGTAATGGTGTCATGATATCCTAGCAAATATCTCTGGTGACAAAGCATTAGTTAATTACATAACATCAGAATGTCAAACTTAAGTAATAAAAAAAAATATCCTTTTATACCTCAAATAATACCTATAGAATGAACAATACTGTAACATTACATTTCTATTAACATTCCTAATATTCGAAATCATGAAATATTTTGCCCAATCACCAAATACACAAACAAAAACAAAAAAAATATCATCAATGTCAATCAAACAAATAAAAATAAAAACGATTAGAAACATATTCTCATTCTTTGACCCAACAACACATATAAACAACCTCCCCCCACTGCAATTTACTTTACAGGAAAGGTAAAAGTTTTTCACAGTACATGCCATTAAAGCATATGGGGTGAGGAGAGGAACAGCTCCACTCATTCTACACCTTGTAGATGGAGAGGATCGGCTAACTTCGTGCCCTACCCACTCCACCCCAAGGAAGAAACCAGGTACCTTCTGTAGAGGAAGCTGGGCAGATCACAAAGCTGACACGGACATTCTGGAGAAGAGAAAAATCTCTTTCCCCCTAGTGGGATTCGAACCACAGCCCATCCAGCCCATAGCACAGTCGCTCTAATAACTGACCATAAATCACCCACTAAGATACTGAGAAAACTTATAGATTGAGGTGCCTAAAATTTGGAAAGACCCACTGAAAACATTCGCACTCTACTGTTCTTCTTGAAATTACATAAAAATTTAAAATCTGAGTGCAATGACACAGAGAATGCACCACAATTGTTATGCTCAGTAGACATTTCCCAACTTGTTACTACCAATCACTCTTTACGTCTTTACAAAAGCAAAACCCAGACAAAAGCATTTAAACCTAAAGCACACCACTGACTGACACTACTCATGAAAGAAGCAGCAAATGTAAATGACAGCAAGTCTGAACTTCTATTGATAACAGATAACAGGACTGCCAACTGCTCTCCCTGCTGTCTTTAGCTTTCTCCCCTCCCTCCAAACCCCACCTCCATAAGGTCTCCCAAATAACACAGCAAATTCATGACCAACACTCTGGGGATACAGTGACACTCTTGTTTGTATGGGCACAAAACTTGGTGTATCACACTGTGGGAGGAACACAGGCTGAGAGGGTCTGAGAATAGGGTGCTGAGGGACATACTTGGGCAAAAGAGGGACAAGGTAACAGAGAAGTGGAGAAGACTGCATAATGAGGAACTTATCATCTGCACTCCTGGGTGAGGCACATGGCACATCTTGGGAAGAGGAGAAGTGCATACAGGGTTGGGGAAACCAGAAGGAAAGTGCCCAGTTGGAAAACCTAGGCATAAATGGGAGGATATTATTAAAATGGCTCTTCAAGAAGTGGGATGGGGGCATACCTGACTGATCTGGCTCAGGACAGGGACAGGTAGCAGACACTTGTGAATGCTGTAATGAACCTTCAGGTTCCATAAAATGGAGGGAATTTCTTGAATAGCTGAGGAATTGTTAGGTTCTTATTCCATGTAGTTAGTTAGTTGGTTAGTAAGGGAGTTAATTAGTTAGTTAATTTGTTGGTTAGTTGGTTACTCAGTCGGTTGGTCGGTCGGTCGATCAGTCGCACAGTTAGTTAGTTTGGTGCGCTGACTGGACAGAGTTGGCATGTACCAAATATTTCAAAACTTACATGCATAAAATTATGACTTAAAATTAGTGCATGATATTTATACATAGGAATATTAAACGTTTTATGGAAACAAATACAACAGTAATAAAGGTTCCACAATTCTGCATTTTTATTACTTCCAACATGCTGGAAACAGTCCAGCAGGCCAGATTTGTACCAGAGACTGTTCAAATAGCAACCCTGGAATACACTCTTGATATTGTAAATCATGACATACACACCTTGACTAGGATGTCACGCGCACTTGCAGTGATTGTAGGCCGTAATCGTAATGGTTTATTTACAATACGATCATACATCTCCGATCTATTGCGTGAGTAGAAGGGAGGCAGTCCATGCAACATTTCGTAGAGAACAGCTCCCAGACACCACCAATCCACAGATTTATCGTACACCTGAAAGTAAGTAGCACTCATTGAATCACAGGTTATTTAAGAACACTATTCCAACTGCACATACTACACACCACTGATGGTTATGGGAAGGTGATCACGACTTATCCGTAAACAAGAAGTTGGAATGATTGATGACTGGGCTACTCAAACATGCCATTTCAACCCCTGAGGTTAAGCCGTTTCAAATGACATAGATAGATGTCCATGTAAGACAAATAGGTACATATTTGAAAAGAGGCATTCAGGGCTTATCTTTGGCAATAAACATATTCACCACAAGAGACTAAAAGATAATCATAAATAACCTTACCAAGAACACTAGGTCATATCAATAACACAAGTCCACACACCACTGCAACGAAGACCAACCTGTGGTGTACTGCAACATACTAATCCAGCACTTACCCCAATATATTGTAGAAAAACATCAAATATTCCAAACACAACAGCTGGTAACCGAAATGAGAATTGAACCACCTATCCCCAACAACAGTCTAAGAGTACAATGAGCAACTGCAGTTCTCTCCCCAAGGTAAAGTGGCCAGGGTGTGAAGATGGTTACTCACCACCACCTAGTGCTGAGGTTAACAGTAAGTGGAGAAATACCTCTACTCACCCTACATACATACCTTCATGATGTCTACCACAACAGCCTTATCTTTTTGTCTTTTTAGAGACCTACACTGGCCTGCCTGATTGACTAAATACTGAGCAGCATAATCACAGCTGTGTTCAAAATAAAAGTTATATCATAGTACCATACTTATGATAAACGAAAGAGGTGCCATTATGGAACAGTACAATGGTTTCAATCAGAGGGAAGGCCACACAAAATTTGTGACGACACTTTGGTAGATTTAACATTCATAGGTCTGTGAATCGCTAATATATCCGCAGAGTACAACCAACAAGATGCAACGTTTCACAATTTATTTATTTCTGTAAGACGCTCTGCGCGTTTCAGACGGTTTTTCCGTCCATCATCAGGAGCTCAAAACTGCACACACAACATCGGGTATTTGTCAGACTGATACTGCTACCTGTTGCTAGCCGTCCAGGCTAGCAACAGGTAGCAGTATC
>Ga0136643_10003023_pt1 | contig 22350 bp, 8 predicted proteins | sample TergutLab28metaG_FD_96883 | JGI IMG/M metagenome (GOLD analysis project Ga0136643, IMG submission 96883) | Labiotermes labralis P1 segment gut microbial communities from Petit-Saut dam, French Guiana - Lab288 P1 (version 3) (version 3) | ecosystem: Host-associated > Arthropoda: Insects >... | reverse complement strand
TCCTCAATTGACCTCACGAGGCTCACGAGGCTGAGTGGACCCCGTTCCAGACCCACTACTACTCGGAAAATCTGGTAGCGCCGGGGATCGAACCCGGGACCTCTGTATCTGTAGCCAGAAACTGTGACCACTAGACCACAGAGGCGGTCAAAGAAATCCCATTAGAGTACTGAAAATGATAATTTAAGAAGTATTAGATCAAAATAATTTACTGAAAATAATATTTAATTTTACGTAACAGTTATTCATTTGTTTAAATATGTTCTAAACCAAATTATAACGGAATTAAAAATCGTTCAGGGTAAAAACAAAGCCTCTACGGTTTTTCTAAAATATAGTGTGAAAATCTTGTTCATTTTACTTCGAACAGAAAATTACTAGAAAAATTTGGAAAGTTTCTCTAATTACATTTGGGGAAATTTACGTATACTCAGCTCCGTCAAGCCGAATATTTCGCCAGCTAACACTCTTTGCAGCCACGTTCTTGTGTTAAAAGAAATTCTAGGATTGTGCAAAAGCAATATTTACTTATGGATATAGACTAATTGCGCGGGCCAGATTTGAGAATTTAGTTTTCCACTATCAAGCCAAACATCCAGGATTTTGCAAAGAGACAGAAAAAAAAGATCTTTCTACTGACATTCTCAAAATGAGGCTTATTAATTTCTAGGCTTTATTTTTCTGATATATAAAATGTGATTCTTTAAACACAGTCTATATCCTTTTTTGAGATTTACATATCAATAGCCGTACTTCTTTGTGATATAGTTTTTGGCTTCATGTATAAGGATTTTATTTGAGTTTCTGCAAATATTAGCAATGAAAAAAATTTCAAAACCAAAATTAAATTACAAAACTCTGGCATAGAAAGATCCATATTTTACTTTCTTCATCGCATTTATTTTTAAATTTAAGCCTTTCTTAACTACTACCAAATACATATATGACATAATTAAGTACATAAGCCTTCCTTTACCGATATTGTGTAAAACTTTCTTCAGTTTTTTTTAAGAAACTGCTTTTGTCACACAGACGCAAGTTTCAGACATCCAAATCACATCATTTTAGTCTATGCTCCTGTTCAAATATGTAAACTATATTAATTTTTCTCTTTTTTAATATTATTTCTCCTTTAAAACTCATGAAAATCCTGAAAGAATTCTGACCTCCAAAAGTAAAATTCCTTCAGGCAAATGACGCAGTTCTCACTGTACAAGTATTGACAGTTGAGCGTCGATAACAGAGACGTCACCTCTGTGTTGGAAGTCATAAATTGGAGCAACGTCTCGTGAGACTAACTCTGTGTCAATACTTCTTATGATAAATGTCGCCATATTGAGGTATTATTCACTTCTGTAAAAACGTATAATTATTTACATAGCATTGTGACGTTAATAAAATATTTATATTACCAACAAGATTTTCCTGTTTTTTAACTCAATAGGCAGCTGTGAAAACGGAGCTCTCGAGTAGATATAGAAAAGAATAGAAGTCCTGATGTGGTTTATTAACACACCTTTACTTACACACGTACAACGTGTACCACAGGGTGTTCATCAAGAATTCCTTAACTGTCATCGCACTATTAAGTACACAAGATTCTTAACGTAATATGATTAAAAAAATATGGTAGCCGGGATAGCTCAGTTAGTATAGTGAGTATTTTATTGACTCTACAACCGAATATTCCTTCGATTCCTAACAGGGGAGGGAGACTTTTTTCCGAAACATTGGGCCCGAATTTGGATTCCACGCAGTATCCTATTCAATTGATGTCGATGGCTCTTTCTGAGGCTAAAGCGGCCTCACGGAGAGCTAACCACCCACCCCATCTAGTGCCAAGTTTAAGAACGAGTGGAAATACATTTCTTCTCCCCTCACATACCTTCATGGCGTTCCTAAGGACAAATTTACCATTAGTTTTATTAATTCGAACTTGTTCGGAGAGACAAGAAATTCACTTCCTTAGAGTTCTTTAAATTACTTGCTCCAGCCTTGCGTATTTTCATCACTTCTAACTAGTAGCTAGCGATTCACTAAACAGCGTGTCTTCTAACACAGAGCCAGTCTTTTCAGATGCACTTTTGAATCTCATTACTTAAATTCTTGAAGAAGGTAGGGCCTGTGCGTTCCGTGACGTAAAACACAGGCTGTGCGAAGGAGTTCTTTACTTGCAAAATATCGTAAACTTTCACGATACAATCAGAAATAAAATTTTATTTACGGCAATAAGAAAATGCAGCTTTTGCTGCACCAATTTTTACGAAATTCACACATGCTGAACGACGCAAAATGTAATTATTTTCTGTGGAATTTTACTCAGATCGGACGTTAAATTTGGAAACGACGGCTAGAAATTCTTTTACGCAACTAAGCAAAGGGTAGCTTTCAGTCGGGTGATATTTTTAGGACAGTTACAACACCGCAATAAATTCTAGTGAACGTATCCTATACCAAATTTTATCCCAATGAGACAAAACGTACAGACTAAAAACTTCGGACAAAATTTATTTTACGCCCTTAAGTAAATATGGGGATTTCACAGCACCGATTTTTCACAATACTCGTAGTTAGTCAATACTTTAATTGGAAAATTCGTGTTCCCAATTTTAACATATCGATGATGAAACACTGAATGTGCGAGCAGAAATCTATTTACACCCTTAAGAAAAATGTAAATGTCACTTGTCGATTTTCACGACACCCACTCTTCCTAGGCAGCTTTTGATTTAGAACAGTTCTATCGAATTTCTTGAGAGTCAGGCAAAAGATTTCGCTGCTGATACTGAGTAAAAGACAGAAGGAGTGACAAAACGGACGGTCTGCACGTAAAGTCTTTCCTTTTTACTTCATGAAAAGCGTCTAAAATATAAAAACATCAGCAGTGTTTTCACAAATTTAGTACTATTTCATAAATAAAAGCTTATTACAGTCAACGTTCTGCTATATAGGACGCCATCCTAAGGATTAACATTGCGCAACTGATCTCATAGCGTTTCTCTATGCAAGCTTATTAATATCAGAATAAACAGTCCTTAAAAAAGAATAAATAAATAAATAATATTTGGAAATTACAATAGTTTTAATGAATGCTATTTACATTCACTACTTATGTCAAAATGTTAAAAGAATACTGAAATCTATAAGGCTTTTCACAGTGAATTTCATATACAGAAGTTCATGTTGCTGCTGCTTATGCTTCTTTAATTTATGTTTTTCTCGCCAAATCCTTGTATCGTTTAAACTCATTTGACTGAAATTTTCGACGAAAATGCAAGTAAAACAACAGAAATATTTTTGTACACTGTGAAGTATAACTGGCTACACGCAGTCTGAGGCACAAATAATTCTACGATTTCTGTACGGCATGTGTTATTTTGTAAAAAGTGTGTTGCAGGAAGAAGAAAGCATTGTATGGCTGTACTGTGTGGACATAAATATGGACAAATTCAGACAGAACACTAAGTTTGGACGGGAAATAAATCCCCAAATTTAAGTTGGTTTGGTAGACTTGCTACCACATATGTATGTACAATTCAGCTGTACATATACATAGACCTACAGCCACAACAAAACAATATCGTGTTACTGGGGTATTTATGGATTTACCGCCAGTCTTACAAAATTCACTCGGGTTTTTCTTCAATCAAATTAAAATATATTGCCTTTAATTTGTACAGAGTTCACTTAAATACAAATTATGACTATTTACTTACACAATAATTCATATTTTGTATAGGTGATAAACTTGATGACGGACGAGGGACTGAAGGTTTGAGTAAATTATACACAGAAATCCAAAATTTGTACTTGTCGCATATACAAGTGATTGTCTTAAAATGCCGTGTATCTGATAGGTAAGTACTTATCTACCACACTGCACGATGCGCAAGAGGAAAACCACAATGTCAATATTCACTACCTTAACAACCTCAAACTCTGAATGTTTCTGACACTCCTACTTCTGCTATTTTGATGAAGCGTAGAACTTTGCTTCGAATGAAAGAGATGTAGAACGCAGCAAAATGTTGGTTTTTGGGTGCGTGTGTGGAGGAATGCTGGGGATAAGGGGAAGGATCCTACATTGGAGAAATCTTTTAAATGGGAGAAAAATTTTGATCGATTAGTGTGGCTTATTTTATGACGATTACTCACCAACCAAACCAACACACTGACGAGTGAAATGGTGAAGGAGAAGGATTTACAAAGAAGCTACTGGGTCCCCTGGTAAAAGTACAGCCTTACCTTTCAATGTGACTTTGCAGCGTACAAAGCAGGTAACTAAACATGTTAGTACAGATTGCTTGTTATGCAGTCCTTGTCTGAACCCGGAACTGCCACATTCAAGCGTCCTTCCCAGGACACTTAGAATAATAGTTAAATACTATTCATTGCAAGGATGCGGACTAGATCCTCTATTACGTCATTGAGATAAAAATAGCAACGTGAGCAACGTATGCATGGAAAATGCAAAGATATCCATAAACATACCTAGAAGATTCTTTTTGAGTTTATAGGATTTAAATAGGTATTAATTTTGAAATAATAGGAAAGTTTAATGGACGAACACATGTGTGGGATTTTGCGCAACACTAATAATTGCAAAAAAAAAATTAGTTGCAATGTTGTGTGAATGGGAAACTTAAGTTATGTAATTTGATAAGCCTCATACAACAGGCCTATCGTCCCGACTGAAATCGGTCAAAGGTTTCTGACAAAAGACACGTTGTGCCAAAAATAAGTGGAAGTAAACACAAGTAAATGATTTAGTGTACTGATATAAGGCTTGGCCACTCCTATTGTGATAAAGTGTTTGTTTTTCTCATTTAACAAACTGCACTATTTAACTATGGAGAATAAATGCGTTTAAGTTGGTTTCAATAAAATGTCTACAAATTGTCGAACGTAAACTTCCGTGTGGTGACCCGGATGACGTAGCTGGTATATAAACTTGTTACGGTCTGGATGGTCTGGGGATCGAATCCCCGTAGGGATGATATTTTCCTTGCCCGTCCAGACCGACCCCAAAACTCCCCCACTATCCTGCAAAATTGGTACCTGGGATTTCACGCGAGTAAAACCGCCGGAGCTGACCACTCACCGCTTTTTATTGCCGGGTTGTGAATGAGTTGGAAATATACCTCCGCCTTTCTTCTGTGTCTGGATAAGCATGTCATGGGACGAGCTGTACCTTTACACTTCCAGATACGGGTTGAAGGAAAATTTTGGGATCATGTTATGAACTACGTACACGATTACGCAACACCGAATTGCATCATTCATGCGGCAAACACTCTGAGTGAATATTTCCTATCAGGCTCAGCGTCTGGGTCTGGCTTTATTCTTCTAACAGATCAGTGGTGAAAAAGGCAAATTGAAATTCCAAGTGGAATCATTTTTTGCCTATCTTTTTCCCCTTCGCTGTTTCTTTTACATTCCTCCCCTTATTTCCTGACTGATAAGTGTTTCAGTGGAAAAGTACATTCAGTTTCGTCTTCATTTTCCAGTAGAAACAATTTCCTACATAGGTCTGCCACATTCGTAGCACGTGAAAACTACTTGTGTTCGTGGAAGAGTCGAGAAAACGACGTAATACAGCTGCATATTCAATCCAGAACCGCCTATGATTATGTACCTATATAAATTTCCTCTCGTCTGCTGCTTTGTCTAAGAGTCAAGATTACTGGCACCAGGGGTAGGAAGCATTGTAGTTGGATATTCATGGAAAGTAGGAACTGCTCCGCATTTAGGAGTAGAACAAATCTAAAGATGAAGGCAGCATGTTGCGAAGCTGAAATCTATTTTTCGAGAGTCAAAGGGCATGATGATGAAGGGTGTGGGGATCGTGTGACGGAGTGGATATCGGCTGGCCAGTAGAGGAAATTATGTTTGTGGTGCGGCGCATTTTAACCATTCAGGTTCGACCCTGAATTCGGACGATTCCCGTCTGAATTTGAATGTTGACAATCCGTAATTAAAGAAAGACAAGAGAACGTTATCCACGCGAATCTTTAGGACCTATCAAGGCAGCAGGCAGAATGTAAATGTGTGTGTGTGTGTGTTATGGTGGTACATAAAGTGAATCGACTACAAAAAAAAGAGGCTGCGTTCTGTAACTTCGATCTGAAGTATCTTCCCTGTTGTCTCGACCCTCTCCTTCCCCCCCCCCCCGAAATTCCTTGTGACAAAGGAGGATCACTATAACTCCGTGTACAATATTAAAATTGAGCGGAATACACTTCTATATTTTCTGGCCACACATAAGCCTACTTACCTCGACTCTGAAAATGGAGACGGAATATTCCCACGAAGACACCGAAGAAAGCAGTCTGCATTTTTCAAAACCCCTGCACCAACTCCATTTACCACGTTAGACGTATCACCCCTCAGAAGACCTTACTCTTTTACTTGTCGCCTGGACAAACTAAAATCTCTTATAGCTAAGTCATTATCATATGTTGGCGCGTAAAGATTAAAAATTCCCAGAACAGTTTCTTCCTCCAATCTCTATCGTATTACTCTGCCATCATGCCGTGAATGTGCTTCGCTCGTTAACGTGTACATGGTTTGCGACCTTCACGTTGCATATCCTCGCGCGGAGTTTACTGAGCCGACCGTCAGATGGGGTTGTGGTCTCTTGGTTTCGAGAGGCGTGCTCGTCATTTGCTGAACGAGTTTAGTCGGTTCTGTGCGGCAGAAGCGTGCGTTGTCGTTGTGGGAGTAACGGACGTTGTTAGTAAAGTGTGGAGACTTGACCAACACTACAGAAGGCGAAACTTGTCTCGGAACGTTTCGGTTTCATCTGTCAGTATGTCATACAAATGAAGGTAAGGGAATGCCCAATCTAACCTAAACAGTAGAGCAAGTAGGATTAGGAACTTCGCTGTGGCTGACATCGCTTCAGTAGCTCACTGTAATTACTGTTTACGTGTAAGAGTTGAAGTTTATATTATTTATTAGCTCAGCATTTAAGTTCATGAGCGTGATAACCGATGCAATGTAATGATATGAATGATTCGATTACACTTATTTTCTAAATTATAACGCACTTCTTTCAGTAGATTATTAGCGCGTTACCTAAGTAACAGCAGCTCTTTTAACATGCCTAAACCATACCTACTGCCTCACCTTTATGGTCACTGTTCATATGCTGGTACTAATCAACAGGTTTATTCATGTAATGCTGGAGTAGTTCGCTGGGAGAGGCCAGCGTTTTACTGCATGCTTTAATTTCTAAAGAACGTGAATTTGTATTACACACATATTTCACAATAACCAGCAGTACAAAAGCAAAAACACACTGCATTTGTTTTGAGTGACAAGTGATGTTCTGAGAAAATCTCGTTAGGAGAAAGGGCCAAATTGTTTTCAGACATCATGCACAACACCGACAAAGAATTTATGAATTGCAACGCTGTGTGGTAGAAGTGAATATGAAATAAACGAATTTTATTTTAAATACAAAAACCCAACAAGACAAAACTATAGTATGTTTACCAAAGGAGTTCACGATTATAATTGAATTTCGAAATGCCCTGAAAACAAGTTGCTGTCTCACTGTGGGCATAAATTCTATTCATAAGTACTTGGGAATATTGTTCAACGCTTTTGTTGACCTGTGGCAGGGTGTGGACGTGGTTGCTGTGGCTCTTGAGAAGAACAAGTAGCGGGCTGTTGTGACCACGGTAATTAAACTTAGGTTTCCAAAAGAAGTGCGGGAACATTTTGTAACTTGCTTAGGAACTGTTATTTTCTGAAGAACTCTTTCTGCTCCATGATTTTTTTGGTTTCGTCAATTTTTTATTTCTTAGTGTCTAGTTCCTTTGTTAATGATATTCTTTTCCTTGATCCTGCCATTTTTTTTAGCAGATGTGGCATATTTTGTTTGTATATTTTGATGGTAAATTATAGAATGAAATTAAAGGAAGATATAAGTGGGTTTCGTGCTCCCTGCGATGTTAAACCAATTTGGTGCACTTCGTATAGGTTTGCGTGTTTATTCTTCAAGTTATTTAAACAATTTCACTTCAGGTTTGAATAGTCCAGTATTAGAGTAACTTATTTACTTACTCCATAGAGCAGAGTCCTTCTTGAGAAACTAACCGGTTTTCAACTAGTCAAGAAATTCCCCGCATTTATGGAACCCGAAGGTTCATTGCCGCATTCGCAAGTGCAATATTAGAGTAAACTAACGAAAATCTCATTGGAATCAAAACAGGCGAACGGAAATTTCTGGGCGAAATTCGTCTGCCTATGTACCAAACCCAATCTTATTTTGTCTTCAATTTTGTGAACATTGACGTGGTTTTCCTAAACATGACATGTATTTGTAATGCGTTTCCTCAAACATTACGTTTTAAATATGTACTCTGAAAGGATGCAAAGAATGTAATATTTGAATGTACATTCCACGCTCTTTAAAAGTACTTGGATAATGCAGAAAAATGTATAGGGATGAGAAGTTAAAAAGAAAATTACAGGCGTTTGAGCATTATGACGGTATAAGGAGAGTGGAGGTGTAGCTCCATTCATTCTTAGCCTTGGTGCTAGATTGAGGTGCGCAATGCTTCAATTTCTGGGCGCCGTTCTCCCGAAATAAGAGGGTGGCCCAAAGTTCTAATTGGACCCTTTGGGATTTGAGAGAAATGATTTGCCACTTTCAAGAACCGACCCACGATTCCTCGGTTGTCCGGCCCGCTGCCTGGTTACTATACCGACAGAGTTATCCTGACTCCATGAGCAGTCGTGTTAATTACATAATTTGAATATACCTTTCATTAATATACAAATTTAGCCCTTGTAACCTTCATACTTTTATAATTCTATATTAAAAGACCTATTGAAATTTTAAAACCAAATCATTTCTTTCATAACTACACACGTTAAACGTTTATGCTCTTTATCGTTTTTTTTTCAATATATGATCTGCGATACGTGAAGGCAGTGAAGTCATACATTTCTCCTTCAGATGGAACATTTCAAACATCTGCAACTCCCTGTGTTCTTGGAAAACTACGTGTTTCTATAGAAACAGTATCTGAATAGCATACACATACGGTACATAGTCAACTGTGTGTCCTACTGAATACCAGATGTATACGTGCGTAAAATCAATTCTATAAGTAAATATAAATTTTTCCGGTCACACACATTCACATATTTGTATTTATGACGAAACGTGAACTTGTCAGGACTGGCTGACCCACATGTGATGGATGGGGAGTAAATTTGGTCACGATTAAACAGTTCTTTCGTGAGAGAAAAACCTTGTCATTATTCTCACTAAACAGAGTTTTTAAGAAGAGACTTGGGAAGTTTGAAAGCCAGCGGTTTAATATTTCAAGTAAACTTCACTTAGAAGTTTTCTTTGTAATGTTAAATCCCATCCCTAATTAAACTTTACTTTCACAAAGTCTGAACGTAACTGAAACTAGATGATACCCGTTTTAAGCATGGCAGAAATTCAAATATGAAGTGTAGGGCGTAAGGCGCTGTGTGCCTTGTGCCAAGTCATTTAAGGCTTAATTTTATTTTACCTATGCAGTTCGTTTCAGACTTCCATGAATCTAATTCCTCTTTGAGTTGGTAATACTCCAGCAATTTCTCTTTCACTCTGATACTCTTTTCTTCCTCTCTTGCCTCTTCCCTTATCCTTCTGTAAGTCAATATTGTAAAATGTGCCACTGGTGCCCGAAAGCAAACAAAAAAAAAATAAGAATTTTTACAGATTTTTGTTATATCACATTAATGCCTTCGAAATTGGCTCATTCTTTTTTCATCCTTTCCCTACGAGCTCATTTGAATAATTCCAAGCGTTTTTATATCTTACGAGATTAGAGGTCCTCATAATGGAATTTCTGTAATTCAAGTTTTCTGTGGTGTTACGCCGTGTCGACTGGTAAATACAAACCGAAGTTTTGAAGAATCGTTTTGGCGTTCATCTTCGGGGTGAAGCAGTTTCGTCTTGGACTGTTTGAGCATAAAGATGGAAGCACTGATCTCCATCAAAACATCGATAACCATTTACCACGCCGTAACTGACCAGAACACTTGAACTATCGCCTTTGTAGACGGTCAGAATCCACAAACCTTCTTTTACAATTTTCGACGCGTGAGGATATTTCCATATTTTTTTATTTAAAGGATATTTGTGTTTTCACCTTTTGGCGCCGGAATTGCTTATTTAATTTTAACACACCCTGTATATAAAATGTGAATAATACAGGAACCAAATATGTTAGAATTATGAAACAAACTGCATTTTGAAGAGAAGAAAACTGAGAGTATATACCATGTTTAAAATATTCATTACCAATATTTGTTGAATAAATATATAAAATGCAACTTGAGAGGTTAGCGGTGCGGTACGACCACTATAGTTGACATTAGGCGTCAAAAGGTTAAATAACAGCGTATATCCTACCTTACGTTAGCTGTCTGACTGGTCCCTGAGAGCTCTTCGTCCTCAGACGACATGTGAAAATCCTCGACTAATAATAAAGCCTATATTTAATTCTGTCTTGATTGCTGTTTACGTCACGCTAGTGTGCCATTCGCTGATTTTTTCGCTCGGATATCAAGTCATTTCTTCACACGAACTACAGGCGTTGTGTGTGGGTTGGTATATGCAAAAGGTGAATGGAGAAAAATGTGAAGCGTTGAGCTTCGTTGTATTCACAATACGAGGATGTACTGATAAATCCTTAGCCCGACCAGGAAGGACACAAGCTACAGCGACCAAACTCGGGATTTATTCAACATACTCCCCACTAAGCTCAATACACTTCTTAGCCCGTTGCTTTAACGTCTGCAAACCACTCAAAAAAATTCAGAAGTTTGTCCTTTCAACCAGGTCTCCGCGTTAGCAATGACCTCCGCGTCGGAAAAAAAATGGCGATCTTCCATTTGTTTTTTTCAGTCCAGGGAACAGATGGTAGTCCGATGGGGCCAGGTCCGGAGAATAGGGTGGGTGATCAAGACACTGGAATCCCAGGTAGGCCAGTTTCTTCTGAGTCGCAAGTGCACGGTGAGTCAAGGCATTTTCGTGCAAGAATATAACCCACTTGGTGACCTTCCCGCGGCGTGGGCGTTTTCCCTTCAAAATGTCCTTCAGTTGCACCAGCAGAGATGAGTAATACTCCACGTATATAGTTTGGCCCTTTGGAAGATAATCAATGAGGAGGATGCCGTCTTGATCCCAAAAAATCGAGTCGAGAACTTTTCCAGCGGATTTTTACACTCGGAATTTTTTGGGGCGGAGTGAGCCGCTATACCGCCACTACATTGATTGCTGCTTTGTCTCCGGTCGTAGTAGTATAACCAGGTTTCGTCAATGGTCACCAATTGCGACAAGAAATCATTTGGATCGCGCCGAAAAAATTCCAAACTTTGTTCAGATGACTGGCATCGTTGACGTTTTTAATCCGCGTTCAGGCATTTCGGGACCCACTTCGCGGAGAGCTTCCGCAAGTACAAATCTTCATGAATGACGGACCCAACCCGCTCACGTGAGATGCCCAGTTGCTCAGCTATTGATTTAGCCGAAATCCGGCGGTCTTCCAAGATTAGCTAGTTAATTTGATCAATACTTTCCGAGGTGTTCACCGTTTTGGGCAGTCCAGGACGAGGCGCATCACAAGTGGAAAAATCACCACGTTTAAACTGGGCCATCCAGTTTTTGACGGTGACGTACGATGGTACATGTTCTCCTAATATTTCTTAGGAATGGCGTGACTTTCCTCGGGCGTCTTGCCTTGCAGAAAAAAAAACATGATGATACCTCGCGTCTCGATGTTGTTGAAGTCGCGCGCGTCGCCTGACGTGCGTCCTTTCAGCCTCTGTGACAAGAAAAGACTTGCAATTCCGCACATGAACAGACCCTTCTTTCCAACGACACTATCGATTCCTTTCTACGTCATCGGGAAGTATTTTAGTCTAAGGACTTATCAGCACCCCCTCTTATATGGGAATTATTCGCGTGGCCTTTGTAGTAATGAAGCAAGAAAATTGTTTTCGATGGTGTTAACAGTTTTGCCTCCAGAATATGTGGACATACGTTTCCCTTCATGTTGCGGGTTTGTTAAATGACAGTCCGGTTTAGATTCCTGGACGGTCCGGAGATGCTTCTCTTCTCTTCAGGTTCCACTCGCTCTCAGGCCCAATAAGACACATATCCAATGCTTTTCGAGTGTTTCTAGCCATTAGTATTGTGACCGGACCGTGAAGCTGACAAATATCCCCCAACTGGTGTGTGTGTCTAAGAACACTTTGACACGTACGTCCTTCCCACTCTATACGTCTTCACGGAATGGTGCTTAATTAAACCCAGGGACAACATCTGTCCACAAATTAAAATGATGTACACTGGTACATAATACCACCCACAACGATTGGCAAAATTGTGTAAGAGAATGAGAGCCATGTGCATTAGAAACACGTGATTGGAGGAGGACTGTTCTACTTGTGTCTTTTCCAACACTGTGGCTTCGCTTTGGGTTTCATAGTTCAGTTTCTGGTGATCCCGTACTTGACAATAACAATCCGAATTTTTCAAGGTCTCTAGATTGGGTGCCTTACATAACCGGAAGTTCCCCAGCATTTCTTAATGTGTCTTTTAACTGGTAATAGGGATGGCCATATGTCAGTAAAAGAGTCGTGAAGTTACGTAGTTATTAAATTTAAATCAGTTCTTATCTGTGAATTGCAGTGCACTTGTGTAATATTTTAAGCTTTTATGTTTGTATGATAGGACAGGCCAAGGCCTTTGGCTATAGATTGTTAAGTGTTGTACAAATTACATGAAGGATCTGCTCCAAATTTAACTTTTAATGGATGGGAAAGATTAGAACTTTCTTGAAGCAGCTATTCATATATTTCATTCCGGCAAATATGGATCAAAAACTATGTAATCTGTTTTGTAGCTATTTCAGTTGTCAGCGATGTCTGTGTCACGTACCTTATGTATATGTTGGACATTTTCAGCCTGTTGTGAATACTGACGTCACGAGTACTTTTTCGATCGCGAAACAAAATTGGTCTATTACGTATGATGTGTATAGACCTGTCTATAGTTAGGAGACACAGAATGTCTGTCTTATTTTGTTGCTGAGATCTGCAGGTTTGTCGCACAGAAAGCCTGCAGCTGGCGGATATTTGTAGCACTGTGAGTCTTTTCTGTGATACGAGGGAGGTTGAACTGCAGGGTACTAAGAAAGCAAATGGTGTACTCCGTGACGTACTGCTCAGAATTTACCAAGGCGTTCTTGGCTTTGAGTATGGCGTAAGGCTTTACGGTATACACGTTGTTCTAATTTCACGTAAGCCCCTATGAAAAGTATGGTCTCCTCTGCGCCGATTTTCAAAAAACTCTCAGATACCCAGCATCATTAATGCAGTTATGTAATATTCTGGAAGTTTTACGCAGCATATAATGGTAGTTTGTCACCGACGTTTCGGAACTTACAGGCCCTCTCTTCAAGGGTAGAGATGGGTCCGGTATGTTGTCCCGAAACGTCGGTAACATTACCAGTATGCGATGTTTAAAGTATATGAGAGCGCAGGTCTCTTACGCCTGTACGTACGATGTACAATTGATGCATATAATACCAAATAGCTGCACAAAAAGTATAAAATTTGCTTGTCTCTTGGTTATCAAGCTGTACAGTTAAAGAGGTGTGTTCTATAGCTAGTATTACAACGTTACATCTCTAACCCTGCGTGTAATCCCTTTTGATGTATACCTCACCCTTCAGACCCTGGAACTGGTAGTAATTTTCCGCCACGTCCGTCCTCAATAATGTAACCAATACAATACATACACAACCACCCATCCACCGATTGTCCCTAACCACTTTATGTTGTGCTGCACTATAATTAACACAGCAACAGCAGCCTTCACTGTCTGCAATCAATGGGATGTTAATGGGAGGAGGATGTTCTGTGTGTTTTCGACGAGTGAACGAGGAAATGCAAACCATTGTCCTAATTGCTCACGGAGACACACGAATTTGGATCTCGGCGATTTCAGTAATTTTCGACTACTCATTTTCGGCAGGGTTATTTGAAATACAATGAGTCGTACAGTCTTTACTCTTTCGCTTTAACCCAAATGTGCAAAATATTGCTTTATAGCATTTGTGTGTGGTAGACTTGGGAGTGAATTGTCCCTACACGTAAATATAAAACTTTTCGCGGTGGATATTAATTAGAACCTTCTTTCCTCCTCAGTAGATCCTTCTGTGGCGTGAAAATAACGACTGCCATTGAAAAACCAAATAGGAATTCACGAATCTTTACCTCCAGTCACTCATGTGTCTTGTCTTCGAACTTGAGGACAGAAACATCTGTAACGTATCTCTTGCTTAGTTCTTATGTACATGATTAAAAGTGTAGCAGTATTGCTTTTTTTGGGGGGGGGGGGTGAAGGTGGTGGTGATGGTGATGGAGGGAATGTAATATTTTGAAGCTTGAAATTCTTGTTTAACAAATTACTTCATACAGTGATTCAGTGTTTGCGTGTCCCTTGAAGTATGATAGATTGGCATGTACAGTACCAACTCACGAGAGTTTGAGAGTTTTTAGGTCCGCAAAATTGCGATAAGTGGCTGCTACCTACGTCATTTCCGTTCGTCCGCATGATCCCGCTGGACTGGTTTCCATGAAAATAATATTTTAGTATCTTTCGAAAACCTGTAGAGGAAATACGAGGTTTATTAAAATTTGACAAGAATAATGGGTACTTTACGTGAAGATGTACGTACATGTATGATAGTATCTAGCTGCATTCCTTTTACTAGAATGAGAAATGATTCAGACAAAGCTTATAGCGAATATCAAAACATACATTTGATGTTCAGTATGTGTTTGACGAAAATGGTGCCCTTTGTGAGATAATGCGGAAAATGTACGGTATATCCAGACAGATCACAGTTGAAAGTATCATACGGCGCGTGGGTTCTTCATGCTGGATAACTAAGGTTACAAACACACACACACACACACACACACGCACAGAATATGAAATACTTATTTCTTCTCTACGGCAACAATGGGTTACCGAACGCACGTCGATATTACGTTATATGTACATTGCCTCCCTTGTTGTATGTAGGCGTTGTCGATTCGTAGGAAAATGATTAAAATTCACAACATGTAGGTGGCCAAATGAGACAGGAAGCCTCGAATGACATATGTATGTTTCTAAAGGGAGACGTGAAGCATGTGCTGAGTAATGGAAGACTGCTATCTGGTGCTGTACACTGAGACAGATGGAATTTCGAAAGGAAATATTAGCTACGCACCTGCAAACTTCAACTCCTACAATGAAAGTTGAACGTTTCTGTCCTTACTTAATGAAGTGCGGTAGGGGCAAGACATTTTCCTATCTCCAAACGACCCGATTGGCTTTGGGTCTCACTAAGCCTCCTATTGAACGGTGCCGGTGTTTCTTTGAACGGAAGGAAAGCGGCTTGTGCTTGAAGCCGACGGCCTTTTGCAAGTAGCGTTATGGTTAAGAATGAGTGGAGCTTCTTCTCTCTATGTATGCTTTCATGATGTACACAAGAACAGCTGTGCGAAGTGAACTAAGAAACCTCGAACCTACATTTGAATAATAGGAATCTGCGGAAAGTAAATAGCAGAGAATGTTGGAATTAGAGCTAGTGTGATGTGGACTAGAGCTGGCGAGCTTTTGTGATTATGATTGTGAGGGTAAGGAGTTTCCACACTACGGAAATTATTAATCATCGATAAACGATTAGGTTTGACCAAAAAACATCTTCACCTCCTAAAGTTTTTGCGATATATTTCCATACCTGACGTAGTGTGCAGTGGTCCTATTCGCTCTGAGATGCACGTAAGTCAGGACCATAAAAATTTGCCATATAAGTTGAAATTTTGAAGTATTCCATTGCTTACATTTTCCTATATTAGACGCCATCTAAACAAACACTGTCCCTGAAGATGGTGTGAGAAGCATGGTATAGATATGTAATAAATAAGGAGTTGCATTTAGTTGTTGTAATTGAGGGAATGTTTAGGTTAAAAAGTTTTTATCTATTCTCTTGAAAGATAGTATCTTTACTTCTGTGTTTGTCCAAGAGAGATCAAGTAATATTTGCTATCTAGTCAAGAAATCTGCAGTACTTCATGTAAGCTGATGATTCACAAAGCCTGCCAAAGGACACAGAAAAATCAGGTTCCCATCTTTCCTTTCTGTTTTTCTAACACCGGTTTTGTTATTCTGTGTATGCCTAGGTCTTCAAGCTGCTCTCGTGCGGTTCTACTACCAAAACTTGGCATTCATTTCTATTCTGTGCCATGCGAAGGCTCAGCTACTTGACCCTTTTTTCTTATCCTCCTTGACTTGATCACCCTAATGTTGTTTGTCGAGGACTACAAATCAGTTTTCTCCTTATTATGCTGTTTTCTGCAACCTCCTGCTATCCCTCCCTCTTAGATCCAGATATTTTCTTCATCTCCCTTTACTGGAACATCCTCACTCTACGTTCCCACCTTAATACGAGAGTAGTAAAAATTGCGGAATGGGACCCTATGACGTCACGCTCAGTGATGTAAAAACGTGGCGGTGGGGTCAATGACCTCTGGACCAGAAGTGACGTCATACGTAAACCAAGATGGCTGAAGACCTTGCTTCCGGCGGTCACGTGATGTAAACAAATATGGCGGATGACCTAATTATGCCAAACAGTGTGACACCTTAAGCTAACTTTAACGTCTGATATGTAAACAAATGACGTATGTAAACAAATATGGCGGATGACCTAATTATGCCAAACAGTGTGACACCTTAAGCTAACTTTAACCTCTGATATATAAACAAATGACGTTCTACGTAAACAAATATGGCGGATGACCTAATTTTGCCAAACAGTGTGACACCTTAAGCTAACTTTAACCTCTTATATGTAAACAAATGACGTTGGATGTAAACAAATATGGCGGATGACCTAATTATTCCAAACAGTGTGACACCTTAAGCTGACTTTAACCTCTGATATGTAAACAAATGACGTTGTATGTAAACAAATATGGCGGATGACCTAATTAAGCCAAACAGTGTGACACCTTAAGTTAACGTTAAACTCTGATATGTAAACAAATGACGTTGTATGTAAACAAATATGGCGGATGACCTAATTATGCCAGACAGTGTGGTGCCGTGTAGGACCAGACTGTTTGGCAACTTCCGCTATTTTGAATGAGCGCTGACATAAGTTTAAAGTCCACCTTTTTACAATATAGCTGATAGCGTGGCATTTTTAAATTTGTTTAACCTAAGTTTAAATTTGAATTACCACCTGTCGCCATTTTGAGTATGTCTACCAGCACGCTATATAAATTTGTGTTAGCCTAACTTTCAATTTGAATTGGCGCTTTCCACCATTTTACAATATGGCTACCGCCGCGGTATTTAAATACGTGCTAACCTAACTTTAAATTGCAATTGGCGCTTTCTACCATTTTACAATACGACTACCAGCGCACGAGTTTTAAATTAAAAGCTAACTTTAATTTTGAATTACTGCCTGCCGCCATTTTGAATATGACTACCAACGCGGTACTTTTAAATTTGTGCTAACCTAACTTTATTTAACATTTGTTATGATATACAGACCAGACTGCTTGCCGCCTACTGCCGTTTTGAGTAGGGCTGATGTAAACAAATATGGTGGTGAAATTAATGACTTTGACTTAATTATTTTGAATTAGCGGTAACTAAGTTTAATGTCCGCCATTTTAAAATATGACTGAATGAGGGCCATTTTCAAATTTTGTTATTATTTTTTCATTACCACCTGCTGCCATTTTGAGTATGGCTACCTGCGAACTATTTAAATTTGTGTTAACCTAACTTTAAAGTCCAACATTTTACAACATGTATACTAGCGCGTCAGTTTTAAAATTGTGTGAAACTAACTTTAAATTTGTATTGGCGCTTTCCACCACTTTACAATACGGCTACTAGCGCAGTATTTTTAAATATTAATATTTCGAATTCCACAATTTTGAATTGAGTGGGTGAGGTTAATGACTTTAACTTGATTATTTTTAATAAGCGCCTGCCACCATTTTAAATCAAAACCTAACTTTAAATTTGAATTAGCGCTTTCAGCCATCTTACAATATGGCTACAAGCGCGCCAATTTTTAAATATTATTATTTTGAAATACAACTTAAAAATTATATGGCCCTATATATTTGCAAAGTGTTGGTTGAAGCGGTAAGATGCCGGACTCATTAATGAAAGATTCTAGTTTCGAATCCTGCTGCTTTAACCAGCTCTTTTTAAAGGATCCTATCCCAGGTATATTGTAATAAGAAAAATAAAGACACAATTTTCAATTTACAAATATATACAATGCAAGTTATCTCTTTTTAATTTTGTTTTTACACTTACCTTAATTAGCAGAGTGTGGTTTGGTAGCCGACAGAAGGTTGCTTGCGGTGTGATTAAAAACGTATAAATTTTGAAATACATATTTTTGTTTTTACACTTGCAAAGAATTCCTTTTCTTAGAGGATCGGCTAGAAAGTAAATTCACTTATTTTATTAACACAGTGTGATTTTACACACAATTTACAACAGCATTTGAGGGTCCGAATACTTGCAGCGAACACTTCTACTGCAGAACGGTATTTTGTTGCAAAATAAGTCTTTTGGAGGATGTAGGGAACAGAACGTGGTGTACAATTTGCAGTTAGCTAAGGCCTAGACATATCTAAATCCAAAACAGACAAACACTTATGCTTTGACGTTAGTACTTGGTTTATCACAAGTTTGTTGATGCACACAATACCGCGGAATTGACAGGATAACCGCATTCTCCTCAAATATTAGTTCGGATGTTTGTTATGAAAATAGTCTTGCTTTAAATTATATTGTAACTGTTTCAAAATAATAACCAACACGATAACACTTATGGACTATCCTTTATTTCAGGGGTAGTCGTCATTCACTCTCTACATGTTTCGAGCTTTCGGTAAGCTCATCATCAGGAGTTCATTTTTCTCTGTACAGTCAGCCTCTGGCATACTGTGTAATCTTTTGCTGTAACCCTCCCGTTCTCCTACGTACTCGTAGGAGAACGGGTAATTGGTAATTATTTTGAAACAATTATAATGATGCACGGAACAATGAATGTAAAATATATTGTAACTGTTTCACTACCAAACGTTAGCTTAAAATAGTGTTTTGTAAACAACTTGAAAGTGCGCTCTTTTTAGGCAATACATTTTTCACTACACAACACACGGAAATAAATCTCCTTTACTGAATTTAAGATTTTACCTACAAACTAAATGAACGATACAGCACTTTATACCTCAGGGAAAGCCGGTAAGAACAGGCACACTGACAAACAAAAACGATACAATGGAGTTAAATTCTGCGCACACGGTTCGACAGCAGCTTAGCAACTGATAGAACAATCAATGTTTGTTTACATCACGTGACTGTGACGTAGTAGTTTCGCATACCGCCATGTTTACTACTTACGAGAAGCCCCGTTTTGTACTGATATACAGAGCAGTCAAAATTTCAGTTGTGTTTTTCTTAATCGTTAATTTTGAAACGGCATACGTGATGATATTTGATTATGAAATGAATGTAAAGAAGTGTTTCCAAGACTTTGGCTTTAAAATGTCTTTCCAAAATATTTTACCTCTGTCACATTTTCGTGGGAGTTGTCTAATATATTCCTTTGTGTTGTGATTTTGCCCTGAATTCTGTGTAAATTCAGACTCCAGTTTCGTCAGACTGGGAGGAGTAAACTGTTTGTAAATAAAACCAAGTGTTAGTTGATATCATTATATTTCATTCTTTGGTGGAAAGATTGGGCGATCACGTTCTGTTGTATATTTCGTTGCATCTCTGCTTTCGAGTAACTATACCTCGGTTTCACATCAGACCTAATTACTTCCCTGGGCTGTGAATGGTTTTATTAAACCATTGTTTGAGCAACGACTTCAGCGATGCGTTAACTTCCTCTTTACTTCACAACTGAGCTACTTATTCAATTTTAGCACGTCCTCCATTAACCCTCACAATAAAGCAACAAAACGCTTTCTACGTCACTCCACGTGCGCTGTGTATTGCTGGCTTCCTGCCTGTCAGCAATCGGTTCTAATGTGCATAGTTCCAAGGAAACTTGTACGTACAGTTCAGTAACATCCTTTACGGTATTAAAACGCACATTCAATTAATATGCGAATAAGAAATAGTATTCTTCCATAAATTCCAATTTTAAAATGTTGTTCTGTAGCTGCATTTTATTCAATAAATAAGTATTGGGATAAAGAGTATATTTGATACTGAGATTGACTGTGTTGTAGAAAAAGGGAAAAGAATAGTTTTATAATTTGTACTCTTCACCAAATATATACGTATAAGGACGATAAAACAACAGGGCAGCGCGTGTAACATACTTGCAAAATATGAGGCATAACTACACGGATATAGTCGGAGAGCCTGAAGGAATTATTTTAGGATACCAGGCATAGATGGGTCGCTAACATTGCACTGGATCTTAAAAAAGTCACTCTATGCTTAGATCATGAAAATACTCTCTTCGCCCACAGAAATCTTATTTAAAATCTTAACCAATATTTAATTGACCAAATGAAATCCCTTACTGATTTTATCTGAGCCAAGGCTCATTTTACAGCACATGTTATAATTTTGAACACTTAGTCTCATCTAAATAGCACTTGCGTTTGTATTTTAAATTCCTGTCGTCTCCTGCTGCTTGGGGAAATATTTTATGTTTACTTAGAGATTCATGCGAAAACACATAAATACACTGTATCAGTAACATGCAGATTTGTTTTATTGAAGGAGATGGTAGACCTATATATATATATATATATACGTAATTGATGTAATAACGACTTGCTTTATAGGGTTCCGGTCTTGTTATTTTGTTTGTTTTATTGCATTATTTCTGCCTAGAAAATATAAGATGCTTGCAGACGGAACTGTATCTAGCAGGCACGAGTACTGAATATATATATATATATATATATATATATATATATGTATGTATGTATGTAGGTATGTGCATATGTGCGTAAAGTATGTATGTGTGTGTATGTATGTATGTGCGTATGTATGTTTGTATGTTTGTGTGTGTGTGTGTGTGTGTGTGTGGTGTATGTATGTGTGTGTAGGTATGTATTTATGTATGTATGTGTGTATGCATGTATGTATGTATGAACCTATGTTAGTACGTATTACATGCTTGCAAGCATGCGCGTTCTCATTTTTCTGTAATCCTTTGCGTGTTCGCTGACATCGAATCCTCTGAAATCAGTTTTGTGTCCGTGTTCCCGCCCTGCTTCACGTAGCCAACCATACTAGCAACTAAACCAATATGTTACAGGTAGCATGTAAAATTTGTTCACAATTGTAATGACACTAAGCTACAGGCCTACACGTGACAAAATGTCGGTGTGGTTAGCTTATATGTTGATGTTGCGAGCCGTGGGTTTATAAGCCCACAGGCAAACATGATATAGGAATGGAACGAAACAAACAAAGTAAAGCATTGCGCCTCCCACGCTGCTATTCGGTGTAAGTAACAACGCGTGAAAGGGTCTACGCTAGTTGTAACAATATGTACATAAGACTTTGCATTTGGTTACGGTGTTAGGCATATTACGAATCAGACCTGGGATTTACAAACGTGTATTTGCTGGTAATGATACAAACGGAAATCTTGCTTTGTGCAGAGTTGCGCCTGTGCAGGTTTGAAGTTAAAGAACAAACTGTATCATGTAGAACACACAACGCATGTTACCTCCTGCAGGAGACTTCCAGTCCTACGCGGATCTTGCGTTGGTAGTGTGTCGTTAGGCGAGGCGAACATTAAAATTAATTTTACCTCTTTACCCGAATATATGTGCTGCGGTCATGGAAGAGTAGAGCTATACCTCTGCCCATCCTCTGGGCCACACCGGTCCTGTAACGGGATCACTTTACCCAGATATATACGCCAAGAACCGCGCTGTGGTTTCGTACAATTATATACAAAACTCCTACATGTTTCGGCCTTTGTCGGACATCGCCAGAGAGGCCTTCAGCAAAGGGAAACACATGAATGGCTAGGTTATGTCAAAGATATGTAATAATGTATTTAAAATACAGAATGTTAAAAAGGTTGGAATTTTAGAAAGTATAGTATAAAATGTATGTCGTAATAGTCACAAATATCTCATCATCATCATCATCATCATGTTCCTGAAGGGTTAGGTGTGTTTCCTGTTCCTTGATCCTCAAGATGAAGTTGGTCCCTCCATCTCTTCCTCGGTCGTCCTATGTTCCTTCGTCCTTTT